>LNFM01002176.1_pt1 | contig 41685 bp, 29 predicted proteins | sample 596031 | NCBI WGS metagenome assembly LNFM01 (sample SAMN04254537, study PRJNA301005) | activated carbon metagenome | isolation source: dual media filters at the Ann Arbor, Michigan drinking water treatment plant | place: USA: Ann Arbor
TGAAAAAACCCATAAAGCAGTGCCGTGATCTTTCGCTATTTTTGATCAAAAGTACATAATCAATGGCTTCCACAACGATAAAAAAAGTAATCGAAAGTCTGGAAATTTTAGCCCCCCGTGCTTATCAGGAGGAGTATGACAACAGTGGTCTGCTCACCGGAAATGCTGCGAATGAAGTAAACGGTATTTTGATAACGCTCGATTGTACCGAAGAAGTAGTGGAAGAAGCTATTGCCAAATCCTGCAATCTTATTGTGGCTCATCACCCCATTCTCTTCAAAGGAATTAAACGTATTACCGGTGAAACCTATGTTGAACGGGTTTTAATAAAAGCAATCCGGAATAATGTGGCCATCTATGCGATTCATACCAACCTGGATAATGTACTCACCGGAGTGAATAAAAAAATCGCAGAAAGAATTGGGTTGAAAAATATCCGCATTCTGGCACCCAGAAAAAATGTGCTGATGAAGTTGGTTACATTCATTCCCAAGGATCATGCTGAACATGTGACAACTCAGCTACACAACGCTGGAGCGGGGCAAATAGGTAATTATAAAAACTGTAGTTTCTCAGTCATGGGCGAAGGCGCATTTATGGCCACCGGCTCAGCCATTCCTTTCCTGGGAGATCTCAACAAACTTGAAAAAACTGAGGAAGTCAGAGTTGAAGTAATCTTTCCTACCGTTCTGCAGTCTCAGATTCTACGTGCGCTGCACGAAAGTCATCCCTACGAAGAAGTTGCCTATTACGTAATAGCGCTGGAAAACGAAAATCAGGAAGTAGGAGCCGGAGTAATAGGCGAACTTGAGATCGGCCAGGAATCAACCGATTTCCTGAAACATGTAAAAGCCACCATGAACACTGCCTGTGTGCGGCACACCCGGATCTCCAATAACCCGATCAGAAAAGTGGCAATTTGCGGAGGAGCCGGGAGCTTTCTATTAAAGCATGCAATCGCCCAGGGAGCCGATGCGTTTGTTTCAGCGGACTTTAAATACCACGAATTTTTTGATGCTGATGGAAAAATCCTGGTTGCCGATATTGGGCATTATGAGAGCGAACAATACACGAAAGACTTATTGGGTGAGTTTTTACGAGAAAAATTTCCTACTTTTGCAATCGCTTTTTCAAACGTTGTTACAAATCCAATAAGCTACCTGTAAGTAATGGAAAATCAAACAGTTGCACAAAAACTAGAAGCCTTAGTAAAATTACAATCCATAGATTCAAAACTGGACGAACTCAAGAAACTAAGAGGAGACCTACCTGATGAAGTACAAGACCTGGAAGACGAAATGGAGGGTTATCGCACCCGCCACGGTCGTTTTGAGGCCGAATTAAAAGAATTGGAAGATTCAATTAAGAAGAATAAGGAGGGAATCAAAGAGGCAGAAAAGCTGACCAAAAAGTATAACGAACAGCAAAAGAACGTAAAAAATAACAGGGAATTTGACGCGATCACCAAAGAGGTGGAACTTCAGGAACTTGAAGTTCAGATTTGCGAAAAACGAATCAAGGAGGCCAAGGATAAGATTGATGCTAAAAAAGCAGAGATCGGCACTATTGAAATCCTGATTAAAGAAAGAGAAGAAGATCTTCAGAATAAGAAAAATGAGTTGGATGGCATCTTAGGCGAAAGTCAGGAAGAAGAGAAAAGGCTCATGATCGAAAGAGAAAAAGCCACAAAAAAAATAGAGGATAAACTTCTTAAGCATTATAACCGTTTAAGAATTAACTTATCCAACGGATTGGCAGTGGTTCGGGTGGTTCGGGGTGCTGCAGAGGGTTGTAACATCATTATTCCTCCACAAAAAATTGCTGAAATCCGCGAAAAGAAGAAAATTGTTATTGACGAACACTCTGGAAGAATCTTAGCCGATGTGGATTTGGGTCCTGTAGAAGAGGAAGTAAAACCAAAAAAAGCCGCTCCGGTAAAACGAGGCAAAAAAGTTGAATAAAGAAGAAATCATACGAAACATAAAAAGGGCAGGCATTACAACTTGCCTTTTTTTATTTTCTATAAGTTCTTTCGCTACAGATATGATCTGGCAATTCGATCCCGAGTTGCAGAAAGCATACTATTGGGTCACCACCTTACAGCCAGAGAAAGCTAATGAGATTCTGAAGAATGGTAAGTTTAACAAACTACATCAACTCTATGTGCAAAGTTTAAACGAAACTCTTCACATACTTATAACCGAAGATCACCAAAGTTTTACACTGATTGATGAAAAATTTAAAGAGCGCTTAAAATACCTGGAGGGTTTACCTACAGGCCCTGAATCACTTTTCCTCCAGGCAGAACTTCACCTTCAACGAGGCTTTTGTTACCTGAACCTTGGGCAGGACCTGAATGCAGTTTTATCCATCAGAAAGGCATATCAGTTTACCTCAGAATGTCTTAAAAAATTCCCGGCCTTTGTTCCCATAAAAAAAACCAGTGGCGTAATACAGGTTATGGTTGGTTCTGTGCCGGACAAATATCAGTGGTTTATGAGTTTGCTGGGAATGAAAGGCTCTGTGGCTGCAGGCCAAAAGCAATTAGCCGAGCTACGAAACTCCAAATCTTCACTTAGCATGGAGGCTACTATTCTTTTTTTCACTGTGAAAGGATTTATTAATCAGGAATTCTCTGAAGCCGCGGAGGGCATTAACGTTTGTCTTCGTGATCAACCCGACAATCGGTTACTTCTGTTTATTGGCGTTAATATGCTGATCAAGGATGCCCGCAGTGAAGAGGCGCTTGCTTTGATTCGTCAGATTGATATTCAAAATCAGGGATTGCCCATGCATTACATTGACTACCTGCGTGGCGAAGTTTTGCTTCAAAAAGGTGAGTACACAAAATCCATCGAATCCTTTCAACGTTTTATTAGAAATTATCCAAGTGTTAGTTTTAAAAAGGACTCATACTTTAAAATTTCACTCAACTATTGGTTGCTGGGCGATAGTAAACAGGCTACAGCCAATTTTGAAAAAGCAAAGATAACGGGTACTGATAAAGCAGAACCCGACAAATACGCTGCCGGGCAATTGGCAGAATACACTCTTCCCAATAAGAAATTATTGAAAGTGCGTTTCGGTACGGATGGTGGTTATTATAAAGAAGCTTTTGCCATCCTCCAGTCGATTACTCCTGCCGATCTTACCACGTCAAAAGAGCAAACTGAATACTATTACCGAAAAGCAAGACTTGCACATCGCACTGGCGAGATTGCTGCTGCCAAACTTTTCTATCAGCAAAGCATTGATATGACCAAAAATAATCCCTGGTATTTCGGAGCTAATTCTGCTCTTCAGTTAGGGTATATAGCCAGAGACCAGAAAGATTTTGTAAGTGCAAGAAAGTATTTTGAGCAGGCGCTAAAATATCCTAAACACGAATACAAAAATAGTATTGATAGTAAAGCCCGCACCGAACTTGAATTATTGACCACCGTTAAAGCGTAGTTGCCTTCTGAAGGTTAGATACTTTTTGAGCATTAAGAGTTTCTAAATGAGCGATATCATTATACTTTCTCACCGAAAACAGAGAACCTGTGTATTCCATCAAGTATAAACACAAGTTATGATGTTCAAACATATCCATACTTTTAAGCGGATAGTTTAACAGACGGCATAACAAAATTCTTAGAGCCCGACCGTGCATACAAATCAGAATTGTCTGTTCGTGGGTTTGACTCAGGATCCGGTTCAAGGCCACCTCTTGCCGCCTGGTAACATCTTCAGGACTCTCGCCACCTTCTATACGTTCTTGTGTATTGCCCAACTGCCATTGATTCAACATCCAATGATAGTAGGCATCTTCAGTCGGAGTGATTCGCTGGCCCTCCTTTGTTCCCCAACTGATTTCATTTAACCCCGATAAACTCTCACTTTCAATACCTAAATCCAAAAAAGATTGAATTGATTCTTTTGTTCGTCTTAGCGAGGATGTATAAATCTTATCAAAGTGAACTTCTTTGTAAGTCTCATAAAATGCCTGAGCCTGAGCCCGACCATTATCATTGAGTGAAGAGTCGACACCACTCCCCTGCACGATCCCTTGCAGGTTGTAATCTGTCTGCCCGTGCCGGATGATATATATTTTTTTGGTCGTCAATTTCTAGCTAATTTCAAGCCGCCTTGCAGGCATGCGGGCGCAAAAATAAGGAATAAGTTCAAACACCATCCAACCTAGTTTTCATGTCTGTTTTTAAGCCGGGCATCTCACTTGAAGACCTAAATAAACTTTCCTCCAACACGATGGTTAGTTATTTAGGTATTGAGTTTACAGAATTGGGCCCAGACTATATAACAGCAAAAATGCCTGTCGATCACAGAACCCATCAACCCCTTGGGTTGTTACATGGCGGTGCTTCGGTAACATTAGCAGAAACCTTAGGGAGCATTGCGGCCACATGCTGCGTTGATAGAACTACACAGTATTGTGTGGGCCTGGAAATCAACGCTAATCACGTTAAGAGCGTCAGGAGCGGATATGTATATGGCACAACCCGACCCATCCATATTGGCAAACGGACCCACGTGTGGGAGATTAAGATTGTTAACGAAGACTCTGAATTAGTTTGTATCAGCAGAATTACGATGGCTGTAATCGATAAGCGGTAAGAAAAAAATGATCTCAACTGATAGAAAATCAACTGACATACAAGAAAAAAAGGTTCTTCACTATGCCATTGCTAATGCATTAAATCAGGGACACTCCTTTTCACTTTGGAAAACTCCAGGAGTAAATGAAAAATATCTTATCATTAGTCAACGTGGTGTACACCATCTGGACGAAATAAATCTCGAGGAATCCGAAACAGGATTCGTTTTTGCACCTTTTTTACCCCATAAAAAAAAGGTCTTCCTTCCTGCTGATGTATTGTATCGCTTTGAAAATGGAATACTAACCAAAGGCCCGGTCCCTGATTCAACCCCTGATTATTCAATAGCTCCTTCCTGGTCTCAACATTTCAGGCAACAGCAGAGTGTAACCTCGCCAGACTACAAACATCTGGTAGAGCTAGGCCTCCGTAAAATCGCAGCCAGTAATTTGGAAAAAATAGTACCCTCCCGGTTTAAGGATATTAACCTTCCACAAACTTTCGATCCAATAAACTCCTTTGATAAGCTTTGTGAAAAACATCCTATGGCGATGGTGTCTTTGGTGTCGTCCGCAGAAACAGGCACTTGGTTGGGTGCAACACCAGAACTCCTGGTAAGTGTAGGTAATAACAAATTCAAAACCGTTGCTTTGGCAGGAACGCTTCCTTACTCACCTGAAATCAACCTAAAATCAGTTGCCTGGACTCAAAAAGAAATTGAAGAGCAGGCCTTCGTTTGCCGATATATAATCAATTGCTTTAAAAAAATCAGGCTGCGGGAATATGATGAATACGGACCCAAGACAACAGTAGCCGGGAATGTAATGCACCTAAAAACTGAATATGAAGTAGATATGCTGGCTACCAATTTCCCTCAACTTGGGTCAGTGATGCTAAAACTTCTGCATCCTACTTCCGCAGTTTGTGGAATGCCCTTAGAAAATGCCCTTAATTTTCTGAAAGAACATGAAGGTTATGACCGAGAGTATTACAGCGGCTACCTCGGACCTGTTAATGTTAAAAAAGAGAGTAACATCTATGTAAACCTACGATGTCTTCAACTATTCAAAGACAAAGTAAGAATATATGCTGGTGCAGGAGTAACCGCAGATTCTGTTGCGGACCTGGAATGGAATGAAACTGAAATGAAGATGCTGAATCTACAAACTATTGTCAATCAATAAAATAAATCTTGCGCCTCCAACCCATTTATGATATTGCCGAGTTATGTGCCCGTCAGGGGGTTCATCAGGCTGTAGTTTGTCCTGGATCGCGCTGCGCGCCCCTTACTCTGGCCTTTGCGCGACACGAAGAAATTACCTGCCGCACATTCAGCGATGAACGAAGTGCTGCGTTTATTGCGCTGGGCATTGCACAACAAATAAACATGCCTACGGTACTAGTCTGTACCTCCGGTTCCGCTGCCTATAATTTTGCTCCCGCAGTAGCAGAAGCATTTTTTCAGGAAATTCCATTGCTAATATTCACTGCCGATAGACCCAAAGAATGGATTGATCAACTGGACGGACAAACTATCCGGCAGCATGATATTTATGGAGCTCATGTTAAAAAATCGTTTGAGCTTCCTGCGGATTACAGTCATCCGGATTCGGTGTGGTTTCTCAACCGCGTGGTAAACGAAGCTATAATTACAGCGCAGGAATATCCAAAAGGTCCCGTTCATATTAATGTACCCCTGCGCGAACCACTTTATCCGGATACTGACGAGGCCATTGAGTTCAGCAAAAATTACAAGGCTGTAAGTGTTAGCCGGTCAGTTGTTTCATTAAGCAAGCAAGACGAAAAAGAACTGGCAGAAGCTTTGTCAGGATTTACGAAAGTACTGCTGGTGGCTGGGCAGCAGGATCATCATGAAGGATTGGTTAAGGCCATTGAAAAATTTTGTAAAGTAAATAAGATCGCATTAGTCGGGGATATCATTTCTAATCTTCATTCTATTAGCAGCAATGCGCATTATGCAGATGTATTTCTGGCTGCTTGTACTGATTCGGTTAAAAAATCTCTCCAACCCGACTTATTGATAACCTTCGGAAAATCGGTTATCTCGAAAAATCTAAAATTATTTATTAGAAATTATTCACCAAAACAACATTGGCATATTCAGCCTTCCGGAATAGCTGCAGATACATTTCAATCCCTTACCCGGATTATTCATTGTGAACCTAAAATGTTTTTCGAAGGTCAGAGTTCCGCCCCTCCCCTTGGTAAGTTCGACTTACAGAAAAAGGATAACTATGCAAAGTTGTGGACAGCCGAAGAGCATCGAACCCAACGATCGTATCAATCCTATTTTTCAACTAATGAGTTTAACGAATTAACATCTATAAAAGAAATTATACCCGCATTGCCGCAGCGTTGCAATCTACACCTGGCAAACAGTATGTCCGTTCGCTACGCTAACCTGATTGGCCTAACCGAAAAGAATAAAGGCATTCGTGTCTTTGCAAACAGAGGCACCAGCGGTATTGATGGTTGCACGAGTACAACCGTTGGGCATGCCTTGATGAGTGATGTACCCAATATTCTATTAACGGGTGATCTTGCTTTCTTTTACGACCGCAATGCTTTCTGGAATAATTATACTGTTCCTAATTTAAGAGTAATCATCATCAACAATAAAGGTGGAATTATTTTTAACCTCATAGACGGCCCTGGAAATATCCCAGAGAAAGAAGAATATTTTATTACCGATCAACCACTCACTGCTGATCACCTGTGTAAAGAGTTTGGGTTTGAGCACCTGAAAGTTGATTCTATAAAAAAATTAAAATCATCATTTAAAGATTTTTTTTCGTTTGATGGAAAAACCAAAATCATGGAAATCATGAGTGATCAGAAGTCAGGAAAAGAATCGTTCAATCAATTCAAGAAACATATTAAGCAAGCTTATGAATCTTAAATACAACTGGAAGCAAGTCAAGCAGTATGAGGAAATTCTGTTTCACAAATTTGAAGGAATTGCCCGTATCAGTATCAATCGACCCGAAGTACATAATGCCTTTACACCACGCACCATTCAGGAGATACTGGATGCCATGAATCTATGTCGGGAGGATATGGAAGTGGGTGTAATCATTTTAACAGGCGAAGGCGGAAAAGCTTTTTGCAGTGGTGGCGATCAGAGCGTTCGTGGTCATGGTGGATATGTAGGCACCGACACAGTGCCCCGTTTAAATGTGCTCGATTTACAAAAAGTAATTCGATCCATTTCCAAACCAGTGATTGCTGCAGTAGCGGGCTGGGCCATTGGAGGTGGACATGTGTTGCATGTTGTATGTGACCTTACCATTGCAGCAGAGAATGCTCGTTTCGGACAAACAGGTCCGAAGGTTGGAAGTTTTGATGGTGGATTTGGTGCTTCTTATCTGGCCAGAATTGTCGGGCAGAAGAAGGCCCGTGAAATCTGGTTTCTTTGCGATCAGTATGATGCGCAGGAAGCATTAGACATGGGACTTGTTAACAAAGTGGTGCCGTTAGATAAATTGGAAGAAACTTATGTGGCCTGGGCAAAAAAAATTCTTCAGAAAAGTCCGTTAGCCATACGCATGTTAAAGTGTGCCTTCAATGCTGAGTTGGACGGACAGGCCGGCATTCAGGAACTTGCCGGCAATGCAACCTTGCTTTATTATTTAAGTGATGAAGCTAAAGAAGGGAAAAATGCATTTTTGGAAAAGCGTGAGCCAGACTTTTCAAAGTTTCCAAAGTTTCCTTAACTAACCGATGCCGTGCACCTGTCATGGATTATACTTAATGGAATAACGTACACCCTCTCCGAAATACAACAAGGGCAATTCGAAACAAATGCAAAAAATTCAGCGCTGCACTTCTGCCACAATTGGTTGAATGGAGAAAATGAATTTACACTTCAAACTTCCGGATCAACCGGGAAACCTAAAACCATTCATGTCACGCGAGATCAATTAAAAGCGAGCGCAGAACTTACCAACTCCTTTCTTAAACTTCAACGAGGGTATACTTCCCTGATCTGTTTAGACACGCGATACATTGCCGGCATCATGATGCTGGTGCGATCCATGGAAGCAGGCATGAACATGTATATCGTAGAACCCACGGCTAATCCATTTGAAAAAATCGCACCGGGAATTACCGTTGATTTTATGGCATTGGTGCCTTATCAATTGGAGACAATTTTACGATCAACAAACCGAAGTGACCTTGATAAATTAAAAATTGCCTTGATTGGAGGAGCTCCCCTATCCAATAAAATTCGGGACGAGTTGAAATCCTTTTCCTGTACGTTTTATGCTACCTATGGCATGACCGAAACCTTATCGCATATCGCACTACAAAAATTGAATGGAGAAAATGCTCAGAATTTTTTTCAAACATTAAATGACATATCCATTCAGGTGGATCAACGCGGGTGTTTAATCATAAACGCACCGCATCTCGGCCCGAATTCTATTATTACCAATGACATGGTAGAATTAATTTCAGAAAATCAATTTCGTTGGCTGGGTAGGATAGATAATGTAATTAATAGTGGTGGTGTAAAAGTGATTCCGGAAAAAATCGAATCAGTCATAACACCACTGATGGCTGATTTGAATTTAGTAAACAGATTTTTTATTGCAGGAATATCAGATCTTACGTTGGGGGAAGCAGTCACACTTTTTGTTGAAGGTGAAATACCTGACAAAAACTTAGAGCAAATTCTATTGCAACGGATGAAAGAAAATTTAGGTAAATATGAAGTACCTAAATCTATACGTTATGCGCCAAAATTTATTCAGACTGAGACAGGGAAAATCAATAAGCTCAAGACCCTCGAACTTATTCATTTAGATTAAAAACCCTTGCCCGCCTCTTCCAGTTGCTGGAAGAGATCGGGTTAGGTAAAACCGCTAAGTTTATTTCTTTGATTTCAATTGAAGAATCTCTTTCTGTAAATCGAGCACTACCCCTGCCAATTGCTCCACAGAAACATCCGCCTTGTCGGCAACATCAGGAAACTGAACACTGATATAGGCTTTGGCTGCCCAAACCTCAAGCACATCTGAAGCGCTGAGTTGATAAGGCGCGTAATGACGATTGTCAGACACAAGAAAAAGATTTCCGTTTTCTTCCAGGTAGTTGAATACGCGTTTATAGACAATGCCTTCCCGTTGTGTCACTAACACATACGTTTTGCCGCTCTTGATATTTTTCAAGTCATCGACATACTCGCCAATTACAATGGTGCCGGGCATCAGCGGTAACATAGAGTCACCACTTACTTCAAAAGCCCGATAGGTTCCTTGTCTGAGATTCGGTAAACTAAAGTGCGGCAACTCTTTCACATATTCCGTATCAGCAAATCCATTGAGATAGCCCGCTGCCGCTTTGTGCGGAACAAATTCAATATTCTGCTTTTGCGATGAATCCACGGTAACAACAAGTACCTCTTTGCCCCTGGCATAGTCGATAGTTGGAGGAGTTGATGATTCTGTAGAGAAATCTTTTCCAATTAACTGATCAACAGAAATAGAAAACACTTCTGCCATTTTTTGGAGTAGTTCCAAGCGAGGCTCAGCCCTACCCTCTTCATAAGCTCCTACCAGCGAGCGTTTCACGCCTAGTTGTTGAGCAAACTGATCTTGCGTAAGCGAAAGGCGTTTGCGTAGTATCCGGATGTTTTCATTTAACTTAACCATATCCTATTTTTTAAAGATCAAGATCCTGCCGGAGTTTATCTGCCGGTTTCCTAAAGAAAAAAGATTGCGTTGAAAGTAGCGCTCAGAATTATTCATGGCCTCCACATGGCGACTTATTTTGGTGATTATCTCAGTTACCGAGGTCTTAGGTTCTGCCAGCAGATAGCCATAATAGCCACCAGGCGAAACATTATCGGTTGAGAAATGAACTTGAAAGCGCCCGGAATCTAGTTTTCTGCTTTCTATTTTAAACTTGAATGAATCCATTAGCTAATAATTTTAGCCAAATAAATCATTTAATCGATAAAGTCAAAATTAAAACTAAATATTTTAGTTTAATCCTCAATTTGACCCCAAAAGGAGCCTTTGTAGTAAAGGTTATCCTTTTCAACAATCAGGGGCGAATCAATATTATTGGTATAAATCATACCCGTGCCTAATCCTTGCGGGATTAAAACCGGGTATTGGGCAGTAAACTGAGCTATTGCATTCAACCCGATGTTGCTCTCAAGCGCAGATGTTATCCACCACCCAATTCCCAATTGTTCAGCTACTTGTATCCATTCGGCACAGGAATGAAGGCCGCCATGCAAGGTTGGCTTCAATATTACATAGTGTGGATTAATACGGGCCAGTAATTGCTCTTTAGTTGACCTCCCATGAATGCCTATCAATTCTTCATCGAGTGCAATCGGAATTGGCGACTGGCGGCACAACTCCTGCATCTCTTCCAACCCGGGCTTAATAGGTTGTTCTATAGAATGAATGTCAAATCGGGCTAGTTCTTTCAACTTAAACAAAGCCTCATCCTTTTTAAATGCTCCGTTAGCATCCAGTCGAATCATAATTTTATCGCGAAAATATTTTCTACGGATATATTGAAGCACATCGCACTCTTTCTCGAAATCATGGCTGCCTACTTTTAGTTTGAGGCAGGTAAATCCATCCCGGATTTTGATTTCAATTTGTTGAAGCATAAAATCTAAACCTCCCATCCAGATCAAACCATTAATCGGTAAGGGTTGTCCAGTCACAAACTGGTTTTCAAAAATCAGTTTATTACCACCGTGCATACAATCTAAAAGTGCGGTTTCAAGGGCAAATACCAACGATGAGTTTTGATAAGCAAAGTCTTCTCCGATCAGGCTCTTTATAAAGTGATTTAGCTCAGATAAGCTTAAGAGTGCAGGAAATGCTGGCGACTTTTGATTGATGGTGGCAATAATGGATTCTAACCGACTTTCAAATTCGGGTCCGTGCTCTGGATTTAATCCCGGTAACGGACCGCACTCACCTATTCCCACGCAATCGGCATTAGCATCATCCCACACCTTGATAAACCATGAGGTCTTTTCTTTCATGGCGCCACGCGAGGTTCGGGCGTTAAATGAAAATTCAAAAACTCGTTTATGCAGGCTGGCTTTAAGTGACATGCTCCGAACTCAAAAAGGGTTAACAATTCAGGCTGTGAAGATCAATATTTAAAACAAACTTTACACATGGCAATGACGGTGCTGACTTAATACCTTTGGGAAAATTCCGTTTCCATGGATCAATCCATTCTCATTAAAGATTTTTGGTATGACTTGCCAGCAGAAAGGATTGCGCAATATCCACTTGCCGAGCGCGATCAATCACGATTATTGGTCTATAAGAACGGAGCCATTGAACACAGTCAGTTCACCCATATAACCGAATTTCTTCCAGCACAGAGCACGCTGTTTTTCAATGATACCAGGGTAATCCCCGCGCGTTTATTCTTTCAAAAAGAGACCGGTGCAATCATTGAGATTTTTTTACTCAATCCAGTCTCGCCCTCTTCCCTGGTGCAGCAGGCTATGGAAACCACTTCGCATTCACAATGGCAGTGCACCATTGGCAATCTTAAGCGCTGGCCAGAAAAAACAACCCTTACAAACTCCTCGGCTGAAGTAACTATTCATGCTTCCCTGATTAACCGCGAACAAGGAATTGTTGAATTTTCCTGGCAACCCGCATCAAAAACCTTTGCCGAGGTAATTTCTCAAGTAGGTGTTACTCCGTTACCTCCTTATCTAAATCGTGAAGCAGAGCGGGGAGATCAGAGCACCTATCAAACTGTTTACTCGCATCATGAGGGTGCCGTGGCAGCTCCCACTGCAGGATTACATTTTACCACGAAGATTCTGGATAACCTGAAACTGGGAGGCCATTCCATTGAGTTTCTAACCCTGCATGTAAGTGCCGGAACATTCCAACCCGTGAAGGTTGAAAATGCGGCCGACCACACCATGCACAAAGAGCAAATCATCATTACGAAAGAAAATATTGAAGCCCTGCTTTCTGCAAGATCCACCATTGCGGTAGGTACAACCTCGCTTCGCACATTAGAAAGCCTTTATTGGTATGGGGTCAATTTAATCGAGCGTTCGGAGGTATCATTTCATATTTCTCAGCAAGACCCTTATCGCTTACCATCCCATTATACAAAACAACAAGCGCTTGAAAGTGTCTTACAAGTTATGGAAGCTAAGGCCGTGGATTACCTTACCGGTGAGACGTCAATTTATATTATGCCGGGGTATTCGTTTAAGCTGGCTGATGGGTTGATTACCAACTTCCACCAACCGGGCTCAACACTGATACTTTTAGTGGCCGCATTTGTCGGGCCGGACTGGAGGAATATCTATAATCAAGCTCTGGAAAACCATTACCGGTTTCTGAGTTATGGGGACAGTTCCCTCCTTTTAAAAAAAATATAGTGATTCCTGCCACCCTCATTGCACTTACTTCCCTGCTCTAACCAATAAAGCCTACTTTCTTACTTTCATATTGGCTTACCATTTGGGGATTTAGAATATCCAGAAGGTATTTTCTCGATAAATAGCGGTCCTTTTTTAGACGTTTTTTAGCAACTATCTATTAATCAAGTATAAGTATTAATAAAATGAACACTTAATTGAATAGGATTTTCCGATGAATTGTGTAAAATTTAAACGCTAAACCCCCAAATATGCTCTCAAGGCTTTGGAATTTATTGGACGTTCAGCCTGAAGAAGAAGGCCCCGTTGGATTATTATTGGCTATCAGCTTTCTGATGGGGTTGTTTTTGGCAACAGTAGCCGTAGCGTCCCAATCCTTGTTTTTAGAGCATTTTGACGAGAAATTTCAACTCCCTGTGGCCTTAGCTATCTCTGGAGGACTAGGAGTGTTAATAACTATTTTCTATAACTTTTTACAAGGAAGAATACCCTTCACTGCCTTGGCCACCGCCAACCTGATTCTGGTAATCGCATTGACAGCTTTCATTGAATTTGGTGAAAAGTACGTGCAGGACACTGATTATCTGTTCTTTTTTGGATTTACCTTGATTCTACCCTTCACCTTTGTTACACAACTTATTTTCTGGGGTTCCTTTAACCGGATGTTTAACGTTCGGGTAGCCAAACGCATAACTGGTAGTGTTAGTATCGGAACTGACATAGCTTCGATCCTGGCTTTTTTTACGATCCCCATCTTGTTGAGTTATGGGCTTGAAATCGAATCTCTATATACCATCGGACTTGTTAGTGTTGTAGGCTACCTGGTTTTATTCTTTATACTATCCCAGAAATACCTCACGAAGGGTAAAACAGCGATCAAAAGTGAGTCAGAGATCAAAAAATTATCGGTAGGTCAGTTCCTTTCTCATAAATACATCTTATCACTGTCCTTGTTCATTATTGTATCGATGGTGGCCTTGCGTTTTGTGGATTATTCTTTCTATAATGCCTCGTCCATTCAATTCCCGGAAAGCAAAAGCCTTGCTTCGTTTCTGAGTCTTTTTGAAGCTACCGTAGTTATTTTCAGTTTTCTCTTTTCAACATTTGCTACCGATCGCATCAATCAGGACTATGGCTTACGGGTATCCTTGCTGATCAACCCACTTTTATTAATTCTTTTCACGGCTTCCGCATTTCTTTTAGGATCCTTTTTTGGTTTCGACTTAACAACGGGTCAGGGAAGCAGCATTATCTTCTTCTTTATTGCCGTAGCGATGAGTAAACTCTTTATCAACTCTTTGCGCGATGCACTCGATAATCCAACATTTAAATTTTTCTACGTCCCGATCGATCGCTCAATAAGTATTGATGCCCAAACAAAAATTGAAGGCTTTGTAACCGCTTTGGCCAGTGCTATAGCAGGGGGTTTAATTGTACTGGTTAATCAGTTCGAGATTTTTTCAGTACTCTCGATTACACTTTTCACCCTTCCAGTGCTGGTTATCTGGTATTGGGTCTCCAACCGGATGTATCATGGCTATCGCGAAACTCTCCAGAGTTCCCTGATCAAGAATAAATCGGCAGTAAAAAAGAATCTTGTTAAAGAATATACCATGGATAGCGTGCTTGAAAAAGAAGTGCGCAGTACCACGGAGGAAAAAATAATCTATGGTTTGAAGCTGATGGAGAAACTGGAGCCAGCCCTTTATGAAAGTTCTCTGCTGCAGTTAACCAAGAGTAATTCTAAAAAGATCGCACAGTTTGCCCAAAAGAAAATTCAGGATCTTGGCATCCAATCCGGTGACAATGAAATTCGCGGGCTTGCCACACAAGCGGCTGGCATGGCCGAAGATAGTGACCTGCTCTCGATACCGATCGAGAAACTGATGAAATTGAGTAAGTCGGTAAAACAAACTGATCGCTTATTGGCCGCTAAACTCATGCGTAAACTCACCAATCAAAAGACCATCTTCATTTTGTTGGAGTTGATGCGCGATGCCGATCCGAAAGTACGCACGGAAGCACTTTTAACTGCGAGAAAAGTAAAAAGACCAGAAACCTGGAACGTTCTGATTGAATTACTCTCCTCACCCATGTATGCACACCAGGCTGCCTCTGCCTTAAAGGAAGCGGGCGAACCTGTGCTACCCATTTTGGAAACTGCCTTTCATAAATCGGGGCAGAATGATTTGATCATGCTCAAGCTCATTCAGATCATTGGGCACATTCCCGGCAAGGAAAGTTTGCAGTTGCTGTGGAAAAAGATCGACTACCCGGATAAGAGAATTGTAAAGCAGATCTTATACTCGTTACGATATATAAATTACCGGGCAACCGGTCGCGAAGCCCTTGCTATTAAAGACTTACTCGATACAGAGATGAGTAAGACGCTGTGGAACCTGGCTTCCCTGCATGAACTTCCTGATGAGCCACACTATGCGTATTTGAAAGAGGCGCTGCGTGAAGAAATTCGGGATAATTACGATCACCTCAGTTTGCTCCTGTCATTAGAGTATGATCCGGAATCAGTTCAATTGGTAAAAGAAAATATTGAAATCGGAACCCCTGATAGCGTTCAGTATGCGCTTGAACTTTTAGACCTTTTCATTGATCAGGATCTGAAACCAAAACTGATCCCCTTGTTGGACGATACCTCCACACCTCAGAAATTAGAAAAGCTTCAAACGTTCTTCCCCCGCGAAACCTATAATCCGATTCAGGTAATTAATTATATCCTGAACCGTGATTTTAATTTTAACAACCGCTGGACGAAAGTGTGTGCCATTTACGCAACGGCTTATATCCCCAATTTCAGAATCAGTCGCGGGTTAATCAGTCAGATGTTTAACAACGATAAACTTTTACAGGAAACTACGGCCTGGGTAATCTATAATAAAGACCGCGCTGCCTATCAAACTATTGCCGACAGGCTTCCCTACAAAGACAAAAAGTTTCTGGACTCCTCCATTGAAAGCAATCAATTACTCGATGGGTTGGACGATGGCTTCTTTCTCTATATAGAAATGATTTTGCACATTAAGCAAATCCCGGTCTTCCGACACATTCAGGGAAAAGTGTTAAGTGATTTATCAGATAAAATCATTCCGGTAACGTTAAAACCCAATGAAAAATTAACCATTACTGAAACGCAAGACATGCCTATCCTGATCATGGCCCATGGAAGTGCCGTTTTAAAAAACCAGGATCAGGAAATCATGCACATGAAACCGGGCGATGTCTTTGGCGATTTATTTCAGGAAGGTCCAACCCCCGTCATTACGGAGGTGGTTGCCAAGGAACGCACTGTTATTCTGAAAATTAATCTCATCGACTTCTATTTTGTTCTGGCCAATCATCATGAATTGGCGCAGGGCCTTATCCATAATATTACTGAGAAAGAAACCCAACAACCCGTATAACCTAACTTGCTTAACATGGCCTTTGAAATTGATGTATTAATAACCTTCGCAGAAAAAGACAATGAAGCTGCTCAAAAAAGTGAGCAGGGTTGGGTATCCCAATTCAAAAAGTTTCTGGAGCTGATGCTACTGCAAGTGTTAGGTTCTAAACCGAACATTGTATTAAAATCTGAGTTTGACACTGCCACCGCTCCCGCGCTTAACAATGCAGCTATATTAGTGGCCGTGCTTACAAAAGATTTTGTTGAATCCGGTCGGTGCCTGGATAATGTGGAAACTTTTTACAAAGCTACTTCCACCTCGAAAATTAACCGGGTGTTCAAAGTCATGAAGGCGCCCCTCACGGTGCAAGAGCAACCTCCGCGCCTGCGCGACCTGATTGGGTATGATATGTATCAGCTTGATACAGAAACCGGGATTGAAAAAGAATATTCTGATTTCTTTAGTCAGGAGGCAGAAAAGCAATACTGGATGAAACTGGTCGATCTGGCCTATGATATTCACGATGCATTGATGATCCTAAATGAAGGCGACATTAAATCAGAAGTAAAAAATATCTATAAAAGAAAATCGATCTACCTCGCAGAAACGGGCCATGATCTTTCTGTACAGCGTAACATTATCAAGCGCGAATTACAACGCCATGGATACATTGTGTTACCTAAAAATACATTACCTACACAGATTAATGACGTAGAGCGCGAAGTAAAGAGAGACCTTGACGAGTGTAGCTTATCTATTCACCTCATAGGAAGTGCGTATGGCGAGATACCGGAAGGCGCTGAACGCTCCATCGTGGATATTCAAAATAAACTTGCTGCCGAAGCTGCACTTGCAAAAAAACAAACCCGGCAGGAGTTTTCACGACTCATCTGGATTTCACAAAACCTGAAAAACGCGAGCGATAAACAAAAATCATTTATCGATACAATCAAACGCGACACCGAAGCCCAGGAAGGGGCCGAGATTCTGCAAAATCCGCTCGAGGACTTTAAGAATATCATGCGCGAAGAACTTCTTGAATCGCAAGAACGCAAGAACGTTGACGAGAGTGGTGGAAAATTCATTTACCTGGTTCACGATAAAATTGACGATAGTGCCGTGAGGCCTTTCCGTGAAGTGATTGAAAAATCAGGCTTCAAAGTATTGATACCTGCGTTTGAAGGCGAATTGCTCGAAGTGCGTAAGCAGCACATCGAAAACCTAAGAAATTTTGATGGCGCCATTATCTTCAAAGGAAAAGTAAATGATCAGTGGGTGCGCATGAAAGTGCTTGACTTACTGAAAGCCCCGGGCTTTGGAAGAAAGAAACCCATACAGGGTAAAGCCATAGTGGGTTCCGGACTAGACAATTTCAAGAATCAAAATATGACCCTCATCTCCGGAGATACAAACCGTTCGCTGGAGACTTTGAAAAATTTTTTACAAGAAATTAACGCTTAAGTTATGAGCCAGATTGTAGACGAACACGGTACACTAGTCGGGACAAGCAACCCCTTTCCCGGACTACGCCCCTTCAAGATTGAAGAGAGCCACCTGTTTTTTGGTCGCGAAGGCCAGAGTGACGAAGTGCTCCTCAAACTTTCCAAGAGTCGCTTTGTCGGTGTCATTGGTCCTTCCGGTAGTGGTAAGTCTTCGTTTATCTATTGCGGAGTGCTTCCGATTTTATATGGAGGCTTCCTTACGGATGCCAGCCCCAACTGGGAGGTAATTGTTACCCGGCCGGGTGCCGGCCCTATTGATAACCTTGCGGAGTCACTACTTAAAACGGTAAAAGACTACAACTTTGCCGATGTCGAAGACAAGAAAATCAAACGCACGATTGTTTCCACTTTGTTGCGTAGTAGTTCGTTGGGTCTGGTCGAAGCCATCCAGCAATCCAGACGAAAAGAAGATATTAACTATCTTATTCTGGTCGATCAGTTTGAAGAACTCTTTCGCTTCAAAGACAGCACCGATCCTAATTCAGTAAATGAGTCACTTGCCTTCATCAATCTATTGATGGAAGCTGTAAATTATGAAGACTCTCCCATCTATGTAGCTATCACCATGCGGTCCGACTTTATCGGTGATTGTGCTCAGTTTCCGGAACTGACCCGCAAGATCAACGACAGTCACTACCTGATTCCGCAAATGACGCGCGATCAGAAACGCAGAGCCGTAGAAGGACCGGTTGCTGTGGGCAATGCTAAAATTACACCGCGGCTTGTGCAGCAGTTATTAAATGATCTGGGTGATAATCCGGATCAGCTTCCAATTCTTCAACACGCGCTCATGCGTACCTGGAGCTATTGGGCAAAATATAAAGATTATGACGATGAGCCAGTTGATCTAAAACATTACGAGGCTATCGGCACCATGTCAGAGGCGCTTTCGCAGCACGCGAACGAAGCCTATGACGAATTGGATGAAGATCAGCAACGCATTTGCGAGATCATGTTCAAAGCCATCACTGAAAAACGCGGTGAGAACTTTGGTATTCGCAGACCTACGCGCCTGAATGAAATTGCATCTATTGCCGATGTATCGGAAGCCGATGTAGTGGCCGTGATTGAAAAATTTCGGGAGCCGGGCAGATCTCTGTTAACTCCTGCTTATGGCATTGAGTTGGGCTCCAAATCCATGATCGATATCTCGCACGAAAGTTTGATGCGGATTTGGGTGCGGTTAAAAAACTGGGTGGATGATGAAAGTGAAGCCGTGCAAATGTATTTACGTTTGGCCGAAGCAGCCTCACAATACCAGGTAGGCAAGGCGGGCTTATGGCGCCCACCCGATTTACAATTGGCGCTTAACTGGCAGGCGAAGCATAAACCTACTTTGGTTTGGGGTCAGCGTTATCATCCTGCATTCGAAAGAACGCTGGTCTTCCTTGAGTATTCAAAGAAAGAGTTTGATACCGAGCAGCGAATAAAAGAATTAGAGCAGAAACGCAAACTGCAACGCGCTCGTGTTACCGCCATTGTATTTGGTACACTTGCCGCTATTGCACTGGTTGCTTTTGTATATGCATTCGTTCAGTCAGCGGAAGCGAAAAAACAGGAGCAACGTGCTGTTGATAATGCCATTAAAGCAGAGAAAAATGCTGCTGATGCAATCCAGCAACGAAAGGAAGCAGAAACTCAAAGGGATATTGCTAAAGCGGCAGAAGCAAAAGCTTTAGCAGCACAACAAGCTGAAGCAGAACAACGAACAGAAGCTGAAAAACGAAGACAGCAAGCTGAACTAGCCGAAGCAGAAGCTAAAGAGCAAAGAGCAGAGGCCGAAAAAAATGCTATTGCCGCAAGAAAGGCAGAGGGTGAGGCTAAAGCCAATGAAAAACTAGCCATAGAAAATGCACAAAAAGCCGAACGTGAACGGTATCTATCACTCTCAAAAGCTATGGCTATTAAATCCAAAGAGTTGGGTAATAGTGTTTCGCTGGAAGCTCTGGTTGCACAGCAGGCCTACATTTTTAACAAACGCTATGGTGGCTACGCCTATAACAGCGATGTGTATGGCGGTTTGTATACGGCCTTAAAAAATCTGGAAGATCCGTTGACCAAAAGTCTCGAGGGTCATACGAATGGAGCTGCCCGTGCTGTAGAAACTCATGGAAAAGGTAATCACATTTATTCAGGTGGCAGCGATGGCAAAATCATCCGGTGGAATTATGTTAACAATGAGTGGAATGCCGAAGTACTGATTGATGAAACAAAACGCACAGAACCTTATCAGGTGTACACACTGGATACCAGCCCGGATGGCAACAGCTTAATAGCGGGCGGTCTCTACTCATCCAATGCGGAAGGAAACTATGCGGAGCTTTATGATTTGAGAAACCCTGCGAGTGCGCCAAAGAAAATCTATGGCTTCACGTATGGCATTGAAAACATCCACTTCACGCCCGATGGGCTCGGATTTTATGCGCGTGACAATTCAGGTCACAGCATTAAGTTTTCAGATTTAACTTCTGCAAAGGAAGTAATCGCGGTTCAGGAAAAAATTGTTTCGCTGGATTTGAATGCTCGGGGAACAATGCTGGCCGGTGCCGGTGTAGACGGAAATCTTTATTTGTGGGATATCGGCAAAAACTTTGCACTCACAAAAGTGAATGTGGCAAAAAGTTTATCGGCAGTTGCCTTTGCTCCTGATGGCAATCAGGTAGTGGCCGGAGACCGCGATGGTGTTTTGCGCATCGTTCTCAACAATCAGGTGATTCGTGAACTCTCTGGTCATTCCGGGCAGATAGAAGATATCACATTCAACCATGCCGGTACTTTTATGGCGTCTGCCAGTAAAGACTACTCGGTTCGGTTGTGGAATTTCAGAAACCTGAAAGAGCAACCCATCGCGCTCAGTGATCACGATTGGGTATGGAGTGTAACCTTTACACCAGACGATTCACAATTGCTTGCCGGTATCAATAGTATTCGTGAAACGGTAAAAGGTGTTGACCAGACTATTCATGCCTACCCTACCAACTTTGAAGTGATGGCGAACCTTTTGTGCGATAAAACCAAGCGCAACATGACAAAAGAAGAGTGGGAGCTTTTTGTTGGCGAGGATATAGCCCATGAAAAAACCTGCGAAAACTACCCAGGCATTCAATCTAATGTGGTTAAAGGAAGTGTGAACAAAAAACAGGGCAAATAATCTATGAAGAAACTCTACTTACTTTTGATTGTTGCATGTTTTTCAACAACAGGATTTACCCAATCATCATCCTGTGCACAAACGCTGCGCTTAGCACAATCCACGTACGATCAGGGTCGTTTACATGAACTGGAAGGAATTTTAAAAAGCTGCCTTGCTGCTGGCTTTACGAAAGAGGAAAAAGTTTCCGCCTTGAAGCTTCTCACGCTAGCCTACATTTATCTGGAAGAACCTACCAAAGCAGATGAAACAATGTTGCTGTTGTTGCAAACGGATCATTACTTTGAAATCAATCCAGCGGTTGATCCGGCTGAGTTTGTGGCGTTGCATCGCACGTTTAGAACAACACCTGTGTTTCGTATTGGTTTAAAAGCTGGAACAACCATCACCAAACCGAATGTGTTAAATTTCAATCCGATAACGGAAGGGAATGGAGAATACAAGCACAGATATGGATTTGATATTGGCGTGTTTGGGGAAATTCCACTGGCAAAAAAATTTACTATAAATCCAGGATTACATTATAGTTTAAAAACTTTTCAAGGAACCTGGAATAGCGTGCTTTCAGGGTCAACGGTTCCGTATTCGACCAGTATAGGAATAGAATCCGAAAACTGGTTTGCTGTTCCATTGAGTGTGCAGTACAATATTCTTGGAAGAGAAGAAAGTAAGAAAAAAAAGCAAAACTTTATCTCTCGACTGAATCCTTATTTAATCGCTGGATTTTCTTTTGACTTTTTATTGAACTCATCACTACTAGTAGAACAGAAGCGTACTGAGGAACAGTCGATTGAGCTACGAACAATTTCATTATCCCCACAACGAGAAAAATTCAATCTCAGCGCCATTGTTGGAGCTGGTGGAAAAATAAAGGCTGGTGGTGGCTACATTATTGGAGAAATCCGGTATTTGTATGGATTCAATGAAATAAATTCTTCTTCCACACTACTGGAAAATCAACAACTACTTTTTGATTACGGATATGTAGATGGGATTTTCAAAATCAATTCTCTATTTATTAATGTTGGATATGCCCAGAACTTCTTTAATCCTAAGAAGGTAAAAAATAAAATAAAATGAGTATGGCCCGTGCGATAGTATTGATCTTTCTTCTGTTATTTCTTTCCTGTCAGAATATTGCTGACGTTGAGCCGGAAAACAGAAATACACTGATCCACTTTTATGGAGGATTGGGCAATTTTGAGGGAAAGGGAATTGAAATTGTTGATGATGGTTACCTGATGATTGGTGACAGTTTGAGTTCCAATATTGGAATTGCAAGAAGAATAGTTATAATCAAAACGGACTTCCGTGGCAATCCGGTTTGGAGAAAGTCTTTCGCAGATGGCTCAGCCGGAGGTCTTAAGGTAGTGAGTGATGGTATTATTGTTATCGGTGACAAAATCGAGATTGATCCTAATGCAGAGCAATTGATTGATCAGGTTAAAAGAATGTTGTGGATAATAAAATTGGATAATAACGGAGGGACTGTCAATTCAAGAACCTTTGGAACATTCAGTCCATTAGCGTCAGAAAGAAAGGATATCCGTGGGTTTGCTATTACTGCATCGGGTACTGGATCTCTTTACTCTTCGGGAACTATTCGTTTTCAGGGAACCCGGGCCCAGGCAATTGTAGCCGAACATAATCCTCTTACGCTCGATACTTTATGGTCTAAGCGCTACGACCTTGACAACAGAGATTATGTTAATGGAAAATCTGTTCATGTTAACCAACAAAACGACATTATCTGGGCTACTTCAGCTACCCTTGATCAGGCCAATGTTAGCCGGTCTTATCTGAGTATACCGGTATTAAATCCGAATTCCACATTTGATAACAATCAGGTGTTTGGAAGAGAGGAAGAAACTTCTCTGTCTTATTACGGAAGTGACATTCAGCCCTCGCCCAATGGATTTGGCGTTGTGGGTACTTATAGATCATTAACTGGCACCAACGCTAATATCTATTTTTTACAAACGGATCCGTTAGGAAACATTTTACCGGGAAGTGATCATTATTACGATGGCGCTAGTGAGGCTATAAAAATTGATGCGGCTGGAAAAGCAAATTCAGTTTCTGATGATGAGGGATCCGCTTTAATTGCCACAAACGATGGTGGATATTTGATTGGCGGATCATCCACCACAACCACCGACAAAGGCAATGGAGGTAAAGATATAATCCTGATAAAGGTTGATTTTTTAGGAAATATAATCTGGAATAAAATTTTTGGAGGTAGCGGTGACGAGTACGTGAGTGCAATCCGAAATACGGCTGATGGCGGTTACGTTCTGTGCGGAACAATGGATTTAGCAGGACAAAAACAAATGCTGCTGCTGAAGATTGACAAAAACGGGAATCTCAATAATTAAAACGAAGGCTCATACTTATCAAACATTGATATGAAGAAATATTACTTTACTCAGTTGTTCATACTTTTTATTTTTGTAAGCACGGTTGCTTTCAGTGCCAGCCCTACAGTAACGGTTATTGCACCCGCTGGCCCCACCAACTCTTCATCATTAATATTCACTGTAAACTTTAGCGAATCGGTTACAGGCTTTGATAACAATGCAACAACGGATTTATTAATCAACCAGACAACTGGAGGCGCGTTAAGTGCCGTGGTAGGCGGAAGTGGTGCAAATTATACCGTCACAATCACGGGTATGACCGGTACGGGTTCTGTTTCTTTGACCATCCGTGCTGGGGCCGCTCAAAACGTAGGCGTTGAAAATAACGTTGTAAGTAATTTAGCCTCTGTAGACTATGATGATATTGCTCCCACTGTAACTATAAATCAAAGTGGTTCTCAAGTAGATCCATCCAATAGCACGTCAGTATTGTTTACAGCAGTTTTCAGTGAACCCGTTTTGGGTTTTACAAACTCCGACATAACGCTTGGCGGCACGGCAGGCGCCACGACCGCTGTAGTAAGTACTTCTGATAATATCACCTGGACAGTCACTGTAACAGGCATGACCAGTGATGGCACTGTTACGGCTTCTATACCGGCAAGTGCTGCAAGTGATCCGGCTGGCAATAGCACGGCTGCATCAACAAGTACCGACAATTCCGTTACCGTGGATATCACACGGCCTACGGTTACTGTAAATCAAGCCGGATCACAGCCAGATCCTACTGCTGGCAACTCAATTGCATTTACAGCCATCTTCAGTGAAGCCGTGACTGGCTTTATAAATTCAGATGTAAGTATTTCAGGAACAGCAGGGGCTACTGCTTCAAACGTAAATTCTGGAGATGGCGGCATTACCTGGACGATAACAGTTACCGGAGTTACCTCAGACGGAACCGTAATTGTCTCCATCCCCGCTAATGCGGCTCAAGATGCAGTAGGGAATAATAACTTTGCAAGCTCAAGTACGGATAATACGGTTACCAGAGACACGGCTCCCCCTACTATTACGAGTCTTAATCCAGCTGATAATGCTTCCGGTGTTGGAATAAGTTCTACGTTTGTTATCACCTTTTCCAAGAATGTTAAAATTTCAACAACCGGTGGAGTTACCGGATCACAAGATCTGATTGAATTTTATAATGGAGGTTCAGCACAATATAGCATCAGCCGCGCCAATGTTGGCGGAACCATAGTAATAAGCGGGAACACTGCAACACTAACACTTCCCTCCAGTTTAGATTTAGCGACTGCCTACAATATCCGTATTGGATCCAAAGTATTCTCAGATTTAATTGATAATGATTTTGCTGGTATTTCGAGTAGTACTACGTGGAACTTTACCACAACAACAGGTGCGGTAATTAATAATTTATCCTCATCAAAATGTGCGGGCCCCTTTACTCCCCTTTCTAATATTATAATTACAGAAGATGCGGATGAAAATATTCAAGGATTTGACAATGGTAGTCGCACCCTCACGCTTGGTTTGAGCGGCCCTGGATTTGTTTTTGACCCAACCAGCATTCCTGCCATTAATTTTACCGCAGGCCGTGATATCCAAAGTATCAGTGGTATTGCTCTTAACTTCACTTCCCTATCGTTTACAGTCAACTTTGTAAATGTTTCCAACGATCAACAAACCCGGGATGATCTTGATGCCATCACCATCAGTGGCCTGAAAATTACCTACGATGGAACTTCCGCAACGCCAGTGTATCTTGTGAAAACTGGTGGAACCATAAACATTCAGGGTGTAGTCAATAACGTAACTCAGTTTGCAACATTAAACAGTGGAACCACATCTGTGACTCCTACCCTTTCAACAACTGACTTGACATATTGCTTGAATGAAAATATTGCTGCGACCACAATTTTAGCCAATGCTGTTGGTGGCGCTACTTATCGTTGGTATAGCGATGCCGGTTTAACCACCTTACTTACAACCGGAAACCCTGTTAACGTAACCACAGGTTTGGGCATTTCAAGTGCATCTGCCCAGGATTACACCCGATATCTTACTTTAACGGAAGCGGGTAAATGCGAAAGCAATGCCCTATCCATTGTAATTAAAGTAGCTCCACTGCCTGGGGCCAATGCCGGGGCAGACCAAACTGTTGCCAATGGCAATACCGAAGTGTGCTCTGATCAGCAGATTTCTTTAGGTGGATCTCCAACGCTTACAACACTTCCTATTGCAGGAGCCTATACCTATGCCTGGTCCAGTATTCCGGCCATTACAATCAGCAATGTTTCAAATCCAACAGTCGCCATTAACAATACCACTGGCATTAACACTGCCTATGTATTTAATCTTACCATCACCGACCCAAATGGTTGTATTGGCTTTGATTCAAAAAATGTGGACGTCAGGACAGCTATTGTTCCTCAACTTACTCAACCCAATTCAACGGTATTCTCAACCAATACTGCACCTCAATTGCTTGATGCGAATCCTACGGGGGGTGTCTTTAGTGGAATTGGAGTTACGCAAACAGGACCAACAACTTATAGATTCTCTGCAGCATCAGCCTATAACAACACGCTGCCACTACCGCAGAATTTCCCGATAAAATATACAGTAACCTCTGGTGGTTGCACAGTTACAGATTTTCCTATTGCCACCATGACGCTATCCAATCAATTGTTTACGGAAATAGTTGCTCAGTATTGCAGTTCGGAGCGTCCCAACGCAGGCAGTGTAGCTTCTATTCCGCCATCTCAGTTTCAGCTAAAAGCAAATGTAAATTCATTAGTCACCTTAAATAACAGCGTTAATAACTGGAATAATTCAACCCGGTTTTTCTATGCACCCAATATAGGCGCAGCATGGAGGGGTGATTGGCTAGCTTTTGGAACCTATAACGTAAATGATTATGTACGGTATAACAATGAAATTTACCGGGCTGTGAATGCAATTCCTTTTTCGCTCGCAAATCCCGCAAGCTCCGGTGATTGGGTACTCACAAATTTATTAAAAGTAGATTTCAACGGAACGGTTAGAAATTTTTATGAAGGCTTTTACGGGCCCAATACAAATGGAAAAACTGTAGTTAAAAAGAGTTCCACATACACGGTAAGCACAGAAACATTCAACTATTATGAAATGCTCACCAACATAAATTATACGCAATGTGCTTCATGCGATTACATGTACCCAGCCTTTTACATGGAATTTATAACTGCGACCGATATAAGAATAATGATGCAATGGAATCCATCAAATTATTATTACCCCAATGATGTAGTGTATTTTGGAGGGGTTTTTTACAAGCAAATCCTAACCTATGCCATTTATCCTTATTGGACCATTGGCACCCAACCCAATGTAAACCCGGCTGTATGGCAAGCTATAGGCTCCACATTTGACACCGGTTACGAGTTTAGTGAAGGCGGTGCGAGTGGAGTTTTTGCAACCGGACAATTTGTAACCATTAATAAAAATCCGACAGTTCAGTTTGCCGGACTTACTTCCGGATTGGTTAATGCAACTGAATTTTGTGCCTCGAATGCCAGTTACGTACTAACCGGTGTAGTCTCCGGAATTGCGGGCGATATATCAGGAGCTGGTAACTTTGATATGAGTTATGATGGAAGCACGTTCACACCTAAACCGGGGCTTAATAACGCAGCACCTGCACCAGGAAACGCTACATTTAATCCACTCACAGCGTACAACAGTCATACGAGTCTTGGAACTGTAAGACCATTTTATATCCGCTATTTATATGATCCTGGAACAAAGGGGAGTACCGACCAGGCTTGTATTGGCAGTACAGTTCAAACCATTAACGTAAATCTTCCGCCATCAGTAGCGTTCAGCACCGCTCCGCCAGACGGCACATTATTTTGCCCTTCTGCTCCTGCTGTTGATCTGAGTATGAGTGGCACTTCGACATCAGCATTTACTATTGCATTAACCGGACCGGGCGTTTCCGATCAAGGTAGTGGCAATGGAAAATTTGATCCCGCCACCGCTATTGCGACTCTTCAAACGATTAATAACATTACTTATGATTATAGTAATAGACCAATCAACTATAACTACATCAATGCCCAAATTACAGATGCCAATGGATGTGTCGGGGAAATTTCAAAACCCTTAACAGTTAATCCGATTCCACCCGCTACCGTTGCTCTATTCAATCCTAATGTATGCTATACGGGTCTTCCCTTCGTCATTGACGGTGGGCAAATAAACGGCTTTTATAATGTAGTCTATAAAGATGTTACAAATACAGAGACTTTCGGAAGTTTAGTTTCGCCTCAACCCGATTTAACCTTCGATCCAAAAGTATTTTTCGACAATGCTGTTGCTTTAGGCGCAAATCCATTGGCCACGTTAAGCTATGATGTTATTTATACTACCTTTGATCCAGATGACTGTCAGCGATCCTTGGCCCCAATCACGATTAAGATCGCTCCTCAAATACCCGTTACTATAGCAGGATTAAATGATCTTGAAGAATTCTGCTCTAATATTGCTCCGCCCCGGGAAGTTGTTCTTTCCCCCGAAGGTGGTATTCTTACAATTGAGCGTAATGGAAGTCCTATAGCAACCCCTCCAATCGTGAATGGAAAATTTACCTTTGGTAATCTTCCATTAGCAGGTGGGGATTATGAATTTAACTATGACGTAATCACTGGAAATGGTTGTTCCAATCCAACCAATATTAACGTAACTGTTCATCCTAGTCCGGTCGCTAGTTTTCTTGCACTTCCAAAATGTGAAGGCGACTTAATCAATTTTAGTGCAGACGGTACTTTCAATAATAATGCGGTTCCTACCTATACCTGGAACTTTGAAGGACAACCTGTTATTGGTCAGAATACACAATTCAAATTTAGCGGCACCGGTACGTATTCAGTAAATCTTCTGGTAACTTACCCTCCGGCTGGATCTACCAATACGGTTTGCTCTAGTCAGTCAACACTTGATCAATTTGTTGGACTGATTCCCAGAGTTGATTTTAATATAACGGATGTTTGCCTTGGGGATGCAACTCAATTTGAGTATATCGATGAGGTAACCACCATTAGCCAGGCACAATGGGATTTCGGTGATGCTAGTACCTTAGCATTTGGTTCTGTTACGCAACCTGTGCCTCCGTCTGCATTGACTTCAGGAACATTTGGCAACCCAATTCATTCTTTTGCAAATGCTGGTAATTATACGGTAACACTTACAGGCAGAACCAGCGCGAATGCTGGCAGCTGCGCAAATTCCAAAACAAAGGTTGTTTCAATTCTACAATATCTCACAGCGGCTCCTGGTAACATCTATTCTATGAAAGCCTTGAATGGAGAAGCTGGCTTCTGGGTACCGGAAGATAAAAATGGAAATTCAACCTGGGAGTTTGCTGCACCTACGGGCTCAGTTATATCATCACCGCAAACAGCCTGGGTTACCAATGCAAGCGGAACCTATAATTCCAACGATGAATCCTACGTTAACAGTCCATGCCTAAATATTTCCGGTTTTAGCAGGCCTCTTATTTCAATGCAATACTGGATAAATACACCGGTAAGTGATGGAGCCGTTTTGCAATACTCAGTGGATGGTGGCCAAACGTGGCCCACATTGGGTTCATTGGTAAACAACTTTTCTTCTGGTCAAAACTGGTATAACATCGTGGGAATTTCCAGTGGACCCGGAGGTCAGACCAATTTTGGTTGGTCAGCAAATAATATGACTGATTGGCAAGTTGCAAAACACTCCCTCAATGTAGTCCCTGGGGCCAGGCAGAAAGTTAGACTCAGATTGGCATTTAGCAGTGTTAATTCTTTGAATGCCCCTACTTTCGAAGGCTTTGCTTTTAATGATGTTAAAATTGAAGACCGTAACCGAACCATCCTGGCAGAAAACTTTACCAATCTCAACGTCAGCAATGTTAACTTCAATAATTCGCAATTTCGAAATTTCCAGTCGGGCTTGACCGAAACCGATATTGTAAAAATTCAATATCATACAATGTTCCCATCGGAAGATGCGATTGCTAAACAGAATGTTAGCGATCCCAATGCACGCGCTGCTTTTTATGGTATCACGCAACTTCCTAAGGCATACATCGATGGATTTTCCAATGGAGACTTTACAGGCCCGTGGTCTGATCAATATTTTAACCTGCGCACCTTAAATACGGCAAAAGTTGAATTGTCGGGTGCGGTAACTGTGAATACCGAAAATACAATCAATGGATCGGTAACCGTAATTGCCAATGAATTACTTCCCGCCAATAAATACAATGTAATGGTGGCCGTCATTGAGCGAAACGTGAATAGTGAAGATTATGTACTACGAAAAATGTTACCGGGTTCTTCGGGGACCTCGCTACCGGCCTTAGTACAGAATGGCGCTTTTAATTTAACCTTTAACTGGGTTCCGGATTCACGAATGGTGAGTAATGGAACAAACCTCAAGGTGGTGGCATTCGTTCAGGAACTACAGAATAGAAAAGACATTATTCAAGCTCACCTTATGGATGTGCCTGATCTTACCACAGTAACGGGCATTGAATCGCTCATGAGTGATCAGATAACGGTTTACCCCAACCCTGCCAACGAAAGTTTTGTGATTGAACTGCCTTCAAAAACCGAAACCCGGTTGTCGGTAAACTTAATTGATCCGGTTGGCAGACCTATACAAGAGTTATACTTTGAGAAAGGTGAACAAGCCAATACCATAAACACACAAGAACTGGCGGGTGGCATTTATGTAGTACAGATTGGTGCGGGTAAATCAGGCGCGATCAGGAAGAAGGTGATGGTGGTACATAAACAATAAAAAACTTACATGAAGCTAAAAAAGCCACTTCGAAAGAGTGGCTTTTATTTTTCATTGCTTATCTTCATATAGCGTTATTAACCTACCCCTATGAAGGCTTTAAGATTTCTTACTTCTCTGATTTTTTTTCCTTTTTTTTCAGTTTTAGGCCAGGCGCCTGCAATTACTAATTTCATACCTACGTCTGGTGCGCCTGGAGCAATTGTTGTTATTAATGGGATTAACTTTAACTCTTCAGTTGAAAACAATCTTGTTCTTTTTGGCTCTATAAAGGCCGTTGTAACCGCAGCAACTTCCACGCAGCTCTCAGTTATTGTTCCCCTTGGAGCATCCTATCAACCAATTTTTATAACTAATCTAGGTACAGGGCTAAATACATATTCAAGACAACAATTTCTTCCTTTATTTTCAGGTTGCGGAAATTTAACAGCTGGTTCTCTCCTTCCAAAACTCGAATTTTATGGTGAGCAGCCCAGTTCGCGCTTAATATCATCAGATATTGATGGTGATGGCAAATCAGATATTGTTGTGGGAAATAGTTCATTTTCTGTAATACGAAATATAGGCTTACCAGGATCTCCAAACTTTGAATATCCAGTAAATTACTATATGACTACTTCGAATTTTGGCGGAATAGCAGCAGGCGATCTAACTGGTGATGTAAAAGCGGAAGTAGTGGTCACAGATGAATTCACACATCGGATCATTATAAGAAAAAACAACAGTACACCTGGGGTAATTTCTTTTGGCGCCTCCATATCATTTACACCATTGGTAAGTTATCCTCGTAATATTGCCATTGGAGACATTGACGGTGACGGCAAAGCCGACTTAGTTGTACCTGGCGAAGGGCCTACTGCAGTTCTTTCCATATTAAGGAATACAACTTCAGGCGGTATTTTATCTTTTGCAGCGCCAGTAACTTTTGTGGTTGGTTCCTATTCCAATGGAATTAACCCTGGAGCTCCTACCCTTACTGACTTTGATGGTGATGGAAAAATTGACGTTATATTGGAGAATAAAGCAAGTGGATTAATTTTTATTTACCGAAATACAAGTTCATCCGGAACCATTACACTTTCCAATCGACAAGATTTAGCAACACCCTCTAGCAATAAAGGTATTTCAACGGGTGACGTAGATGGTGATGGGAAACCTGATGTGAGTGTTATTAGCGGTGGTAATCAAGTTTGTGTCTTTAGAAATACTAGTGCGCCTGGTGCAATTACATTTGGAATACGGAACGATTATCCAGTCCCAGGAAATTCACAAAACGTTTCAATAGGTAATATCGATGGTGACAATAAGCCAGATCTAGTCGTGATAACTAATTCTAGCCAAGTATTTTCGGTTTTAAAAAATAATAGTTTACCGGGTCAGGTTTCCCTTTCACCTAGAATAGATTATGCAAGTGGTTCTTGCAATTGGGGTTTAGTAGGAGATTTCGATAATGATAACCGCCCTGATGTGATTGGTTTAACTTACGACTCAAAAGTAGCATTTTTCAAAAACGTGGTTTCTTGCCCACCACCTATTATCACTTCGTTCTATCCAACTACTGGTCCAGCGGGCACAACAGTTACAATAACTGGCTCAAACTTCAATTCTACTGCCACAAATAATAGTGTTTTTTTCGAAGCCACTCGTGCATCAGTAACCTCTGCAAGCACTACGCAAATTACCGTAACAGTTCCACATGGCACTACCAAGCCGATTATTAGTGTCACAGACTTAGCAACTAACTTAACGGCTCATTCTTCATCTCCATTCCAGCAGACCTTCTGCGGAACTCCCCTATCTAGCTCATCATTTGCACCTAAAATTGATATTTCCACCAATGCGGATAAAGTATTAGTTAATGACTTTGACGGAGATGGAAAACCCGACTTGATAATGGGTGGATCAAATACTATTTCAATTTTTCCAAATTCAAGCTCAGGCTCCATCTCGTTTGGTAGTCAACTTACTATTAATGTTCCAAGCGGGTTGTCTGAGCTTAAATCAATTGACGTTAATGGTGACGGTAAACCTGATCTCATCTCTGAATCTTCCATAATGTCAATCCATAAAAATTCGAGTACAATCGGATCCATTTCTTTTGAGCCAGGAATTGAGTTTAATTTCTCATTTCACTATGACATCTGGGATCTCAAAGACATGGATAGTGATGGAAGGCCTGATCTAATTGTACAAGATGGTTTTTACGATGATGATTTCAGAGTAATGAAAAACACAAGCTCAGGCAATGTAATTTCTTTTGCGCAAGCAATCTTGGTTCCTGTTTCCACAGGTTTCCAGGATAAAAAAATTGCTGACATTGACAATGATGGTAAATTTGACTTGCTTATAAAATATCAGGATAGAATTTCAATTTATAGGAATACCACTATTAATGGAGGACCGATCACTTTTGCCTCCAAGACTGATCATGTAGTGGCTACATCTAGCCCGAATCTTTCAGTTGGTGATGTGGATGGCGATGGAAAGGATGATTTACTAACCTACGAGCTGTCAGGTGACAAGTTTTTTGTTCAAAGAAATACAGGATCAGCTGGATCGGTTTCTTTTGCACCACCAGTGAATTTTACACTTCGTTGGTACCCTAGAGGATTGCTTCTTAATGATATTGATGGAGATGGGAAACCTGAGGTTAGTATAACTTCTACATACTTCGATGATGTCGGAGTATATAAAAACACTTCTGTTCCTGGCACCATTTCCTTTGCACCGCAAATAAATTTTACATTGGGTGATTTTCCCTCCACAATTCTAGGAATAGATCTTAACCAAGACGGAAAAGCAGATATGATTGTGAAGAATAGTATATCCAATACGCTATCAATCTTAAAAAATACAACACCAAACTCGCCTAACATTTCGATTACACCATCTAATCCCGTTGTGTGTGCAGGATCATCATTAAATTTGACTGCAAGTGGTGCTTCAAACTATACTTGGTCACCCAGTACAGGACTATCATCAACAAGTGGGTCTACGGTTACTGCAAATCCTACAAGTACTACAACTTACATGGTTTCAGGAACTGATACAAATGGATGCTCGGCAACAAGTAGTCAAACAGTTACGGTTCTTCCCAGACCACTGCCTAGCATTTCAGGAAGTACAACAGCCTTGACTGGAAATGTAATTACTTATTCAACCCAAACAAGTCAAAGCAGCTATTGGTGGACTGTATCTTCAGGTGGATATATTACCTCAGGTCAAGGAACTTCCAATGTATCAATATACTGGTCATCGGCAGGTTCACAATATGTTACAGTTAACTATTCGTCAAATGGATGTTCAGCCGTGAATCCAACAACCTATTACGTAACAATAACAAATCCGCCCCCACCACCAACATCATGTAGTGTTAACATTACCACCTCTGGCGATCTTTGTACACAAGGCCGTGTACGGCTAACAGCTGTAGCATCTGGTGGAACTCCATCATCCTACTCCTGGTCTACAGGAGAGTCATCAAGCAGAATCTTTGCTTATTGGGGAGGAGATTACACTGTGACCGTATATTTCACTAATGGGTGTTACACCACTCGCACAATAAGCATTCCAGCCGCAAGTGGTCCAAACTGTATTTATTACCTCAAAACCGATCCCGATCCATCTATATTAACTACATCTGTTTTTCCTAACCCCGTAGATGATGAACTCGCCATTGAACTCACCGATGAGTTTCTTAGCTCATACGAGCAAACCGTTCCTGTAGTACTCCTCGATCAGGTAGGTAAAACTGCCTTCACCTCCTCGTTTGGTAAGGGTGAAAAAAGAATAAAAATTAAAACGAGTGAAATGACCGAGGGTATTTATATCCTTCAAATCGGGGATGGCAAATCTGGAACGATCAGGAAGAAGGTGATGGTGGTGCATAAAAACTAAGTCAGGTAATGTTTTATTGGATAAATGGCCTTTTTTCGTAAAAAAGGCCATTTTCTTTTGAGTGAAGTATTTTTTTTATGTAAGTTCCTTTGTCTAATTTGTACGATTAAAATTCATTTTAACCCCGGTCTATAGGTATGGAAATGTTTCTTAAAGCCGATACCTGGCTTGCCCTGTTAACGCTCTGTTTTTTAGAAATCGTTTTAGGTATCGACAATATCATTTTCATTTCCATTGTCTCCAACAAGCTTCCCGAAGCCCAGCGGGCCAAAGCACGCAACGTAGGCTTGTTTCTGGCCATGTTTGTTCGCATCGTTTTGTTGCTCTGCATTACCTGGATCATCGGCTTTGTAGAACCTTTATTTACCGTGCCCGCCAACTTCTTAATTAAGCATGACATGGCCTTTAGTGGCAAGGATCTGATTCTCGGATTTGGTGGTCTATTCCTGATTGCGAAAAGTACACTAGAAATTAATCACGAAATGGAGGGTGATGAGGAGGAAGAGGAAACCGTAAAAGCCCTCGGCCCCACCTTTGCCGCCACCATCTTTCAGATCATTCTGCTTGATATTATATTCTCCTTCGATTCCATTTTGACAGCGGTGGGTATTGTGCCGCCCGAGCAAGTGGCCATCATGATCATTGCGGTAGTTGTTTCTATTATCGTGATGATGTTTTTCTCAGGCTCTATCAGCAACTTCATTAAAGATCATCCTTCTATGGAAGTACTCGCCCTCGGCTTCCTGATCCTGATTGGATTTACCCTGTTGCTGGAAGGTTTGCACCAGGAAATCCCGAAAGGCTACATCTATTTTGCCGTGGCTTTCTCGTTACTAATTGAATTTACCAACATCCGGGTACGTAAAAAGCGTAAGAAAAAGTCCAAGCCTGTGGAATTGAAGAAAGGTTACAATGAAGAAGAAAGAAAAGAAGCTGTTGGAGAGCTTAACAAATAAGAACGTTTAGTGGTGATGGAAGATTTAAGGTATCCGATTGGAAGATTTACCGCTCAACAAACTCATACAAAAGAAGAAGTGGATGGGTTTATTCAGCGCATCCAGACCCTTCCTCAAAAACTAGAAAAAGCCATACAGGGTTTATCTGACCAACAACTAGACACACCCTATCGCGAAGGCGGCTGGACCGTGCGGCAAGTGGTGCATCATGTTGCTGATAGTCACATGAACGCTTACATCCGGGTGAAATGGATGTTAACTGAAGATACGCCTGTCATCAAAGCCTATAATGAAAAGTTATGGGCGGAAACAGGCGAGGTGAAAGCTACACCCGAGTTATCGATTTTATTAATCAAATCCCTCCACGCCAAGTGGAGTACGCTATTAAAAACACTAGACTCAGTTCAATTACAAAAAGAGTTTATTCACCCGGACACAAAAAAGAATGTTGCCTTACATAATCTTATAGGTATGTATGCCTGGCATAGCGAGCATCACCTCGCGCACATTACAGAATTAAAAAAGCGGATGCACTGGTAGGTATGGTGAGCTATCAACCACCGGCTATACTCTTCGCCAGTCATCTTGAAACTATTTATCCTGCCCTCTTCCGCACCGTATCCGGTATTGCCTATGAGCGCGAGCGTATAACCACACCGGATCATGATTTTCTTGATCTGGATTGGTTGAAACAAGGTTCAGAGAAACTAGTCATAATTTCGCATGGGCTGGAAGGAAACAGCGGCCGGTCGTATATACGGGGCATGGCAAAAATTTTCTATACCCAGGGTTATGATGTGCTGGCCTGGAACTACCGCGGCTGCAGTGGCGAGATGAATCGAAAGATTCGTTTCTACCACAGCGGTGCTACCGATGATCTTGATTTTACGATTCGCCACGCTACCACACTGGGGTATAAAGAAATTAATCTGATTGGCTTTAGCCTGGGCGGAAATCTCACGCTTAAATACATGGGCGAGCAAGGCGCTAATCTTTCTCCTCAAATAAAAAAGTCTGTGGCCTTCTCTGTGCCACTCAACCTGAAAACGAGTTGTGAAAAAATTTCAGCTCCGGCAAACTGGATATATTCGCAACGGTTTCTAAAAAGCCTTACAAAAAAAGTTGTCGAAAAAGCAAAACTTATTTCGGAACTGGATACAACACCACTAAGTGGTGTAAAAACATTGCTTGAGTTTGACGATGCCTTTACGGCACCGATACATGGATTCAAAAATGCTATCGATTATTATGAACAATGCAGTGCCATCCGGTTTCTTTCGACTATTCAACGGCCTGCGTTGATAGTCAATGCCCTCAACGATCCATTTCTAAGTCCTGAATGTTATCCAGCTCAGTTCACTGATCATCCTTACCTGACGTTGGAGTATCCTAAGCGCGGTGGACATGTTGGTTTCGCGCTATTCGCAAAAAATGGTTTATATTGGTCCGAACTCAGAGCATTGAAATTTATTCAAGACACTTTATGATCGAACGTTATTCGATCCCGGCCACGATTGCCCAGCTCATGGAACGTTTTCAAATAGAAGACTCACCGCCCTATAAACCAAAATTTAATGCTGCACCGGCACACTTGCTACCGGTGATCACCCACGAGAGCCCGCAGGGACTCTCCTACTTTTATTGGGGCACCGCGCCCCAGTGGGCTCGTAATAAAACAGTTGCCGAACGAATAATCAACACGCGTGCTGAGGTGATCGGGGAAAAACCTGTGTTGAAAAAAAATCTGATGCATCACCGCTGCATCATTCCGGCTGATGGATTTTATGCGTGGAAAAAAGTTGGAAAAAAAACTTCCATTCCTTGGCGCTTCGTTCCAAAATCAAAAAAGCTAATCTCCTTTGCGGGACTTTGGGAAGAATTTGATGATCCGGATGGAAATGCATTTCATACGTTCTCGATAATTACATTGCCTGCAAACGAACCAGTTGCTGCAGTAACGGAGCGAATGCCGGTAATTTTTAGTAGATCAGAAGAAGAAATCTGGTTGAACAAAAATTCGAATGAGGAATCTTTATTAAACTTGTTAAAACAATCTCCATCCATTGATCTGGAAGGCTATACCGTGTCGCATGGAATCAATTCTACAGAAGTTGAACGCGCCTCACTGATTTTGCCAGCTCCAGCAACGGATCAGTTTGGAAACTTAACGTTGTTTGACTAGAAATATTTAAAGGAAGCAGTGATACGACCGAACGTTAAAACCCATCGTCCTCTTCCTTCTTGGCAGGATCTGTCTTCTTTGTGGGATCCGTTGATTCAACTTTAGGTTTCTTCTTAAACAATCCACCCAAGGATTTCTTTTTGGGTTTAGCCGCAGTAGAGTCAGACACCACTGATTCATCAACTACATCTAAAGAAGTGGAATCCTTCTTATTCTTTTTCTTAAAGAAATTCTTAAAGAATCCACCCTTTGCTTTCTTCGATGATTTTTTTGAAGACGCTTTTGCCGCACCTTCTTCCATCATGGCTGCACGCACATCGGGTAACACCAACACATCCCGGAAATACCACATGTAGATATCCTGATCCATGTTGTATTTCTCTTTGGTTTTTGTAATTGCATACACACTGTCTACAGCGGGTTTTGGTGTGGCATCCTGAGCTGTAAGAGTATCGGTTATACTTCGGGCTGCACTATCCAATTCACTTTTTATATCAAGAGAATCCGGCTTCTTTGGATACACAGGCTTCATCTCTACAGTTCGAAGTGATCTCAGCGCTTGCTTATAAGTCTTTTCAGGGAGTAACAAATAACGTCCCTTTTTTGAACGCCTTACCTGCGGCAATGCCGGCCCTTTCATTGCATCGCTCTTTAACCAGGTAGAGTCTCGGGGTGGCAGAGTGATGGTCTTACTGTTTGATGCCAACACTTCTCTAGGCTGCGTTGGGTTCTCATTGTAATAAACGAATTTCTCGCGTTGTGTGGGCTTATCGTAGATGAATGCACTTTGGTAAGCAGGGCAAATAAGTCGCTGTGTACAGGAACCCAGTACTAAAATAAGTGCTACACTTGGTATTAAAGCCCGGGTCATTCCAAACGGATTGATCACAATCAACAAAAATAATTAATTAACCGAAGTAATCCGAAGGAAGTACGAAAACTAACCGGATCGTAAATCGCTGATTATCAGTTTAAAGACCGGTTAATTCGTGCCGGAGCAGTTTACTAAGACTGGCCACCACCAAATCGTAAGAATCGTCTATCCAACTCCTGATCGTCTTGTCCGGAATGCTACCATCCATTAACACGGTGTTCCAATGTTTTTTATTCATATGGTACCCCGGAAGAACAGCCGGAAATTCTTCCCGCAATTGCATCGCGCGCTCCGGATCACATTTCAGGTTAATACTTTCAAATTGTTCGAGGTCTGTGAGGGCAAACATTTTGCCCATCACTTTATAGACCAACGTATTTTCATCAAACGGAAATTCCTCCGTTACGCCCTTCTTAGAAAGGCAGTAGCTTCGGAATGACTCAATGTTCAAATGAAACGTTTCAGGATGAGATATAGTACGCCAATAAGAAAAACAAGAATGGAGATTTTGTTGATGCCGTGCATCATTTTGAGATTGAAATTCGAAGGTCTATTGGGATCCTTCTTCCGAAAAAAATAGCCACCCACTTCACCCATTGAGAAAAAATCCCGTAAGGATAATTTCTTCTTTTCGCCACCTGTCTGATTTTCCATACTATTATTGATTTAGAGCCTGCGGCTCAATCCAGTTTTTATCTTCACGAATTAGATCGATCAATGCATCAACTGCTTGTGGAGTTGGTACATTTTTCTTCACCACTTCTTTTCCACGATAGAGTGTAATCCGTCCGGGTCCCGATCCCACATACCCATAATCAGCATCAGCCATTTCGCCAGGGCCGTTTACTATACAACCCATAATCCCGATTTTAATTCCTTTCAAGTGGCTTGTGCGCGATCTGATTTTAGCAGTTGTCTCTTGCAGGTCAAAAAGTGTTCGGCCGCAGGATGGACAAGAAATATATTCAGTTTTAGAGATACGGGTTCGGGTAGCTTGTAAAATACCAAAGCCGGTTTCATTGATCATCTTGTCCGATCCACAATGTTCGGCAGCAATAAATACCCCATCACCTAACCCATCAATTAGTAAACCGCCTAAATCCGTTGCAGCATATAATTGCAATTGATCAGAAGTTAAATTGGCATATGCGCGACCGATGATTACCGGAGTTTGACAATCATTGTTGATTAATTCAACAAATAATCTCCGTTGCTCTGCAAGGCCATGATCGTTATAGGTATCAATCAACAAAACTGCGGTAGTATCTCTTTTTACTTTTTCAAAAAACGCTTCCGATAAGTCAGCTAGTTGGGTATAAATAAAATTCAGTTGGCTGGATTGCTCCACACCTGTTAAATAATCTTTTGGATTGATGAACGGATAACTCCGCGCTTTATTTTTTTGACTTAACCACGTGGCGTGATTATAAATGAGACCTAGTGTGCCGGGTATTTCAAAGTTTATCGTTTTGTCGCCCAGGAAAATATAATCGCAGGCAAGATCGGTAATATTCCATTTGTCGAGTGGAACCGAATACTGATATCCTAAAGCAAAAAGAGAAGCTGCTGTTATTTTTTCTTTGGTTGAAAAATCCGCCACCACCCGTGGCACCTGGTGGCCTCCGATATTAAATACCTCTCGAGTATGCCTTCTGGTATAAGCAAACGGATCAATGGGATAGTTTTTAATTTCCGGAATTACGTAAGAAGTTTTTCTTGTTACGTATCGATCTGCCAATGCCTTTGCCACTGGAACTTCCGCTTCAGGTTCTTCCGTTAACGACACCCGAATCGTATCACCCAGGCCATCTTCCAATAAAGTGCCAATGCCTACAGAAGATTTTATCCGACCATCTTCACCATCACCCGCTTCGGTAACACCCAAATGCAAAGGATAAGGTTGAAAGTTTTCCTCTTCTAATTTTTGAACTAACAATCGATACGCCTGAACCATCACTTGCGTGTTACTGGCTTTCATCGACAGTACGATGTCATAATAATTCAGGTCTTCACAAATGCGCAAAAACTCCAAGGCAGATTCTACCATGCCTAGTGGAGTATCACCATAGCGACTCAAGATGCGGTCGGAAAGCGAACCATGGTTGGTACCAATGCGCATCGCAGTTCCATACTCTTTACAAATCTTTACCAGCGGAGTGAACTTCTGGCGGATGCGATCTAACTCAGCCTGATAGGTGCTATCGGTATATTCAATTTCTTCAAAACGTTTTTTATCGGCATAGTTGCCGGGGTTCACACGCACTTTTTCAACAATACGGGCTGCTAATTCTGCCGCGTTGGGTGTAAAGTGGATGTCAGCAATGAGTGGCACTGAATAGCCACGCGCACGCAATTCTTTTTTTATTGCCTCTAGATTTTGTGCTTCTTTCAAACTGGGTGCCGTGATACGCACATATTCACAACCAGCTTCCACCATCCGGATTGTTTGCTCTACCGATCCCATGGTATCCATGGTATCAATGGTGGTCATGGATTGGATGCGAATGGGATTATCACCACCCATGGCAACCCCACCGATATTTACGACCCGGGTCTTTCTACGGCTATAGCTGACTAAGCTATTGCAATACTGCTTCAATTGGAGAATCTGACTGTTCACAAGCAACTATTTACAGCAAAAATAACCCTTTGACAGCTACTTTTGTTCGAACCGATAAAAACTTAAATATCACCCAATTGCGGCCTGATTAGGATCTCTTCTACTACGCTATGAGGTGACAGGGAATAGGCTGAGAAAACTGCCTCTGCGACATCCTCGGGTTTCATAAATCGGCTATCGGGCAGGGTACTGCCAGCCCAACTAGCTGTTTTTGTTGCCCCCGGTAAAACGGCAGTCACCCGAATCCCAAACTCTTTCAGTTCCTCACGCAAAACTTTCGTGAATCCAAGCAAGGCGAATTTTGAAATCGCATAGGAGCCACCATTGGGATAGGCTTTGATACTTGCAATGGAGCACATGTTAAATATATGACCCGACTTGTTAGCCTTCATAGCACTGACAACACCACGTGTTGTGTAATAGGCGCTATAAACGTTTCCCTCAATCATACCTTCCAATGTACCGTCCGGTTCTTCGGTAACCTGACCGGGCACAAAATAGCCCGCATTGTTAACTAATACATCTACAGGCCGGCCCAATTTATTTACGAAATCAACAAAGATTTTAACCTGTGCTTTATCAGACATATCAGCGACCTGAACAAAGGCTTTAACCTTGTGAATTCGCTCCACCTTTTCCTTCAGCGTAAGTAAATCGGACAGTCTGCGGGCACAGGTTACAATATCAAATCCCTGCACAGCAAATTTTTCCAGAATGGCCCGGCCTATGCCCTTGGTGCCCCCGGTAACCACCATCAATTTGTTCATGAGAATTTATTTTATCTTTGGGCAATATAGCATTAGAACTTAATTGCATGAAGGGTTTTGGACGGTACATGATCTTTTTAGGATCGCTTTTCGTAAGGCGCGAAACATTCAAAACCTATTA
>LNFM01002177.1_pt1 | contig 41681 bp, 30 predicted proteins | sample 596031 | NCBI WGS metagenome assembly LNFM01 (sample SAMN04254537, study PRJNA301005) | activated carbon metagenome | isolation source: dual media filters at the Ann Arbor, Michigan drinking water treatment plant | place: USA: Ann Arbor
CGCGCTGACCGGCGAGGAGTACAAGGCGTGGGTCGCGGAAGCGGCCGACCGTCACCAGAAGCTGATGGACGCCGCGGGCTTCACCAAGAAGTAAGCTGAATCGAACCGGGTGCTGCGAGCGATCGCAGCACCCATTGCCGCCTTGTCAGCCGGGCCGAAAATCATCGCGGCACGCTGCAGGTGATGGAAGGCCGCCATAGCTTTCGGCCATCTGACCATCGAGAAAGCTCCGGTCACCGGTTCGTATGTACGGCATTCCACAGGCGCCGCAAACGCTGGCTCTGAGGGAAAAGGGCGCCAATTCCCGCTCGACAGCCGCGACGAAAAACACTTGACGTTGCGCTTTCTAGAATTCTTCCAAATTACTGTACTTGCAGTGTTTTGTTCTACGTTCTAACCAACCCGCGTGCGCGAGGAGCATGACCTCGGCTGGCGGCTGATGCCGGTCGACGTCAAGGTGGCGGGGTTGCGGGTTATCGCGATCTTATCCGACTTCAGTCTGCCGCTGCTCTTCCCTCGGATGATTTGAATCGCCGCATTCGCGGCATCGTGTTCCGCAAGGTGGGAATCCGACGTTCTGAATCGTCTTAATCAAGAGAGCACGCGCCGTATCGGCGCGACGCAAGAGGCGGGTTTAATCATGGTCTGGTTTTTGAAGGGTGCGGCGCGCCCGCGCATGCCGGCACTGGCGCTGGCATTCACGCTGATCGTCGTGCAGGGCATTCCCTGCTTCGCGCAGGAAGCTCCTGCAAATCCGGCAGAGACTCCCGCCGATTCCGCTCCTGCGCCGGCGGTGACTGCCCCATCATCAGGCCCGGGCGACGCTGCTTCGCCGGCCGGTTCGCCCGCCTCTCCGACTCCAGCGGCGTCCGAAGCGCCGGTCCCTGCCGGTGACGCGGCCACCGCTGCGTCCGAAACTCCGCCTCCGGCAGAACAGGCGGGGACGGCATCCGCGCGCGACGAAACCCTGCCGCACGATCTGTCGCCCTGGGGCATGTACCAGGCCGCCGACATCGTCGTGAAAGCCGTGATGATCGGCCTTGCCTTCGCCTCGCTTGTCACCTGGACCGTGGCGATTGCGAAATTCGTCGAGATAGCCTGCGCACGCGCACGCGCGTCGCGCGCGCGTACGAAAATCCTGAGCGCGGGAAGTCTCGATAATGCCGTTCAGGCCCTGTCGGGACGCGGCGGGCCCGCGGCTTTCATGGTGCGAACCGCGGACAACGAAATGCAGCTTTCCGAAACCGCGCTCGACCGCGCGGGCGCGGCGGGACTGAAGGAGCGCATTGCCTCGCATCTCGCGGATATCGAGGCGCGCGCGGGACGGCGGCTCAACACCGGCACCGGTGTTCTTGCGACGATCGGCTCGACGGCACCCTTTGTCGGCCTGTTCGGCACGGTCTGGGGTATCATGAATTCGTTCATCGGCATTTCGGAAGCGCAGACGACCAATCTTGCGATCGTCGCGCCCGGCATCGCCGAGGCGCTGCTGGCGACGGCGATCGGTCTCGTCGCCGCCATTCCGGCTGTCATCATCTACAACGTCTTCGCGCGCCAGATCGCAGGCTACCGCCATCTTCTCCGCGAGGCCGGAACGGGCGTGGAGCGCCTTGTCAGCCGCGATCTCGATCTGCGGACCGCCGGGCGCGCCCAGCCGCGCCAGGTGGCGGCGGAGTAGGGCGCATGGCCGGCGGTATTCGCGAACGCCTCGGCGACGATGTCGAGGAAGTGCACGAGATAAACGTGACGCCGTTCATCGACGTCATGCTGGTGCTGCTCATCATCTTCATGGTCGCGGCGCCGCTGGCGACGGTCGATGTCAATGTCGATCTCCCGGCGTCGACCGCCAAGCCTGTCGAGCGTCCCGACAAGCCGCTTTACCTGACGGTGAAGGACGATCTCAGCCTTTCGGTCGGTAACGACACGGTGGCGCGCGAGGGTTTGCAGGGGGCGCTCGACACGTTCACCGAGAACAACCGCGATGCGCGGATTTTCCTCCGCGCGGACAAATCGGTCGACTACGGCGAACTGATGGAGGTGATGAACCTGCTGCGCGCCGCGGGCTATCTGAAAGTGGCGCTGGTCGGCCTTGAAACCGCGGATATGCCGGACGCCGCTTCGGAACCGGTCGGCGAGGGAAGCATCGCGCCGTGAACGATTGGGTGACACGCACGACGCGTCGGGTGCATACGGGTCTGTGGGCGGGCGCCGCGCTTCTGGTGCTCGGCGCGCATGCCGGTGCCGTCGCCTGGATGCTGCATCAGCCGCCGGTCATGCCGGCCGATGCGCCGCCGGCCGCGATCATGCTGGAACTCGCCGAAATCTCCGCCGCGCCGCATGTGACCGAGGATATCGATCTGCCGCCCGACCAGCTGATGCAGGAGCAGATGGCGTCGAAGCCGGTCGAAGAGGTGAAGGAAGACATCGAGAAACCGGAAGAGGTCGAGGACGTCGTCGAGGAGGTCGAGGAAGAGCTGCCGAAGGTCGACGAAACGCCGGTCGAGAAGGTCGAGGTACCCGTTCCGAAAGCGGCGCCGAAGACGATAAAGAAGAGGCAGAAGCCGAAGCCGAAGGCGGCGCCGGTGCCGAAGACAGCGGCACCGAAGAAGGTCGAGGCGCCGCGGGCGAAAGTCGCCAAAGCCTCGCAATCAAGCAGCGGCGTCTCGTCAATGTCTCCGGCGAGGTGGCAGGCGCGTCTGCAAGCCCATCTCGAGCGTCACAAGCGCGCGCCCGCCGGCGCGGGGACCGGCGTGGTCCGTGTGGCATTCGGCATCGATGCGTCGGGCAGGGTCACATCGGTGAGTCTTACCCGCTCTTCGGGCAATCCGGCGCTGGACCAGGCGGCGCTCGCAATGGTGCGCCGTGCGTCACCCGTTCCCGCGCCGCCGCCGGGTGTCGGGCGCAAGATCGGCGTGCCGGTGCGATTCAGATGATGGCGTGGCGTCAATTGCCGCCGCGCCCGTGCCCGAACATGTCCTTGCGGATAATCGCGTGGACGCCCCAGTTGCCGTCGGCGACCTGAGTCACGCCGAAATCGACCCCGACGGAAATCAGCGAGACCGCCTCGTCTTCATCGAAGCCGTAATGCTCCATGAGGAATTTCCGCGCGGTGCGGAAGGCGCTCTTCAGCGCCCGGTCGAGCGAGGACTTCTTGAAGACTTCTGACTGCGCGTGGCGTCCGAGTTCACGCAGATAATTCGGATATGAAAAGCCGTGCACCACCCACGCGTCCGGCGTTTCGAGCAGGGGGCCCGACAGGCCGGCGAGAAACGGCCGGTTGGTTTCCTGCCGCTTGTGCAGCACGAGACGGATTTCGCCGGTGAGCGAGCATTCCAGCGCCGTGCCCGATATCTCGCCATCGCCCTGCGCGAGATGAGGATCGCCGATCGACAGAAGCGCGCCGGGCACCGAAACCGGAAGATAGACCGAGCTTCCCTTGCCGGCGCGCCAGTTGTCGACATTGCCGCCGAAATAGCCGGGCGGCACGGAATCCACGATGTCGGCTTCGCGCGGGGCGACCGCGATGAATCCGAAATGCGGGCGGATCGGGATCTTCGTCCCGGCCATGATGTCGTGCCGCTTTGCGATCTTGCCGTGATCCACGGGAACGCCGGGATAGTCGATGGTTTCGTGCACAACGCCGAAGGGATCGGTCTGCGGCTCCCAGCGATAGCTGTAGACGGCCTCGGCGAAGCCGGATTTTCCGTCGGCGTCCGTACGATAGATCGTGATGATCTCGCGGTTGCGCGGGCCGCCGAGAAAATCGTCATAATGATAGCCCCAGGCGGCGGAAGCATTGCTGCCGAAGGCATGGCCTGCGAATTCCGGATTGGCGCATGGGCGAGGACGGATATCCAGAATCTGCACTTCAAGGACGTCACCCGGCTCCGCGCCCTGAACATGGATCGGGCCGGTACAGATGTGAACGCCGAAACCTTCGCCTGCGCCGCGGCCGAAGATCGTCGCGTTCATCGGGCCGGCGCCGCGCCGGTCGACCGCCTTGTACTCCGGTGTCCACGCGAAAACGCTTTCCGCGCCTTCATCGCCCGCGATCATGCGCTCGTGGTCGTCATAGGAGTGCTGGGTCAGGGTTTCGATCGTGATTTCTGAATTGGGACGAACCGTCAATACAGGGGGAATCGTGCGGCTGAGATAGCCCCAATGGACGGTATCGCGCGACACGGCCAGATGATGGCGTTCGGTGCTGCCTTCGGCGGCGACGGATGGGGCCGCGGCATTGACGCGTACGGGCGACGGCGTGTCGTCCGGCGGCGGCGAGGATTTGCCATTGGGGCGGTTGGCGGCGTGAAGCGGCCGGCCGCGTGTCCACCGCGTGGCCGTCGAGGCCGGCGCCGATTTGCGGAATTCGCGGGGCGATACGCCATAGGCCGAACTGAACACGCGGCTGAAATGGGCCTGATCGGGAAAACCCCAGCGGAACGCGATTTCGGCGATGCTGCGGTCGGCGTGCTGCGGATTGACGAGATCGAGACGGCACTGTTCGAGCCGCCGGTGGCGCACATGATCGGAGAACGACCTGTCATGGCCCTCGAACAGGCGCTGTATGTATCGCGGTGAAAGCCCTTCGGCCTTTGCGATCTCGGCCATGGACAGGTCCGGATCGCGCAGGCGCGCCTCGATGGCGGAGAACACGCGCGCGAGATGCGCGGCCTGGACCTGCGTCGGGCTGTCTTCCTCGGGCCTGGCCTCGGACAACAGAGACGACAGGACGAGCTCCGCGATGGCGGTTTCGCAGGCGATCAGATCGCCGTCCTCGGCCATGGCGAAATTGTTCGCCAGCGCCCGCATCACCGGGCGCGCCGCGACACCGGCAACGGTTTCGCCGAGGACCGTCGCGGCGACGGAAAGCGCGCGCCCCAGCCTGCCGGCGATCCGGTAGCGCGGAAGGCGCAGCAAAAGCAGCTCGAAATCGTTCCGGAAATGCAGCGACCATGGCCGCGCCTCGTCGCACACCCACAGATCGCCATCCGCGAACTCGTTCGCGCGGCGGCCGCCATCGGCGAGATGCCCGCGTCCATACTGGACGAAGCCGATCAGCATGAACCCGGAACCGCCGTCCGGCGCCGCGGCAAAATCCTGGCTGCCGGAGCGCAGCAGGGTCGCGGTCGCGCCGGTCGGCGAGGTGCGGGTTGCAATTTCGCCGAAGTCGAACCCGGCATCGGCCGGGTGGCGGGAGACGATGGACAACGACGTCAGCGTCGACTGCCATATTTCTTCCTGCTTGCCCCTGGGGAATGCGTTGATCGAAATCGGTTCAAAGGGGCGGTTCATGTTCGGCGCTCCGGCTGGACAATACCCACAAGCACAGCTTGCGCCATGTTTGACGAACCGCGCACAAAAATTTGCCGATTGCCGCCATGAAACCGCGAGCAGCTCGGAGCATCTGGCATTAAGCCACTGAATTGTATTGAGTTTTGGAAGCGTAGTCGCCGTTGCGCACGAGGCGGTCGGCGTAACGGTTACGTTGCCGCCGGCACATTTGCCTGCAAGGATCGTCATCAGATCGGCGCGAGATTGATCGTGCCGGAAACCGTTCACCGAGCTGCGCATGGCTCATGCGCTGACGATAATCGACGCCGTCTTCCTGACGGCGAACGACCCCGCATGCCAGTTGCCAATCGGCAACCGGAAAAGGAGCTGACGATGGATCGCCGTAAATTCCTGACCGCCGGTGTGGCCGGCACCGCCGCTCTCGCCGCGCCGCATGTCGCGCGCGCGCAGGAGACCTTCAACTGGAAAATGACCAACTCGTACGGACCGGGTTCTCCGTTCTATGTGACCGGCCCGGGCAGCCCGACCGAATTCTGCGAGATGGTGAAGGCGATGTCCGGCGGACGGCTGAACATCCAGCATTTTGCCGCCGGCGAACTGATCCCCGCCTTCGAGGGATTTGACGCCGTCTCCGCCGGCACCGTCGAGATGAATGCCTCGAACGCCTATTTCTGGGCCGGCAAGGTGCCCGCCGCGCAATTCTTCACCTGCGTTCCCTTCGGCCTGAACTTCCAGGGGCAGAATGCCTGGATCTATCACGGCGGCGGTCTTCAGCTCTGGGAAGAGCTGTATGCACCGTTCAATCTTGTTCCGATGCCGCTCGGCAATACCGGCGTACAGATGACGGGCTGGTTCCGCAAGCCGATCGAGAAGGTCGAGGATTTCAAGGGCCTGAAAATGCGTATCCCGGGCCTTGCGGGCAAGGTCTACGCCAAGCTCGGCGTCGATGTGAAGCTGCTGCCCGGCGGCGAAATCTTCCCGGCGCTCGAGCGCGGCGTGATCGACGCCGCGGAATTCGTCGGTCCGTACCAGGACCGCCGGCTCGGCCTCCAGAAGGCTGCCAAATTCTACTACACGACCGGCTGGCACGAGCCGAACAACGTCACGGAACTCATCGTCAACAAGGCGGCGTGGGATTCGCTGCCCGAAGACCTGCAGGGCATCGTGCGCGCGGCCGCCGCGGCCTGCAACGTCAAGAGCCATACATGGTGCGAGGCCGTGAACGCCGAGGCGCTGGACGATCTGGTCGCGAACGAGGGTGTCACCGCGGGTCCGCTTCCCGGCGAAGTCGTGGCGAAGCTCCGCGAAGTCACGGCATCGACGCTCGATGAACTCGCGGCGAGCGATCCGGCGATCAAGAAGGTCTATGACGCGTTCACGGCGTTCAAGGCCAAGCACGACAAATGGGCCGGCGTCTCCGAAGCCGTGTTCCAGGAACAGATCCGTAGCGCGTGATCATGAACGCGCGGCTTGAAAAATGGGCCCGCGGCCTCGACGCCATCGTCGAGGCCGTCGGCCGCTTGGCGTCGTGGACGGGCTTCGCGCTCGTCCTCGTCATGGCGGGCAATGTTCTGCTGCGTTACCTCTTCAACACCGGCTCCGTCGCCATGCAGGAGCTGGAATGGCACCTGATGTCGCCGCTCGTGCTGCTGTGCATCGCGTACACGATCAAGCATGAGGGGCACGTCAAGGTCGACATCATGTACGGACGGATGCCGGAAGTGGCTCGCAATGTCGTCGATCTGTTCTCCGCCATCGCCGTTCTGGCCATGGCGCTCATCATCATCAAGCTGTCGATCCCGTATGTGATGCAGTCCTACCGCGTGGGGGAGGGATCACCCGATCCCGGCGGGCTTCCATACCGCTTCATTCTCAAAGCCTTCATCCCGGCGGGCTTTGCACTGCTGGCGCTGCAAAGCCTCGCCTGGGTGCTGCGGTGCCTGCAGCCTTTCCTTGGACAAGCCGACCGGACGGAACGCGATGCCGTACACTGAGATTCTCGCGATTGTCTGCATCCTGTCGTTTTTTGTGCTTTTGTTCGTCGGCGTACCCGTCGCGCTGACGCTGGCGATCTCAGGATTCTTCTTCGGCTGGCTCGGCTTTGGCGCGGGACTGTTCAACCTTCTGCCGGCGCGCATATTCGGCGTCACCGCGAACTACACGCTGATCGCGATACCTCTGTTCGTCTTCATGGGTGTCATGCTCGAGAAATCGCGCATGGCCGACGAACTGATGGAGGTGATCGGACACATTTCCGGCAGCCTGCGCGGCGGCATGGGGCTCGGCATCATCTTCGTCGGCATGCTCATGGGCGCAACGACCGGGATTGTCGGCGCGACCATCGTGACGCTGGGTCTTCTGACGCTGCCGACGCTGCTGCGCCGCGGATACGACCGAAGCCTTGCCTGCGGGACGATCTGCGCGTCGGGCACGCTCGGCCAGCTCATTCCGCCGAGCACCATCCTCATTCTTCTTGCCGACATCCTCGGCGAATCCGTCGGCACATTGTTCGCCGCGGCCATGATCCCCGGTCTGGTTCTGACGGCCATTCTCTGTTCGTACCTTCTTGTCGTCGGCATCATATGGCCGGAAAAGGTGCCGCCGATTCCGCTGGAGGAACGGCGCGCGCTCCCCGGCCGCGTGCTGTTGATGAAGTTGCTGAAGGTCGGGCTGCCGCCGATCGCGCTCGTCATCGCCGTGCTCGGTTCGATCATCGGCGGCGTCGCGGCGCCAACCGAGGCCGCCAGCATGGGCGCGCTCGGCTCGATTGTCGTTGCCGCCATCGCGGGCCGGCTGACGCGCCAGACGCTGGTCGATACCGTACATACGACGGCGCGCATCGTGGCGATGATGTTCTTCATCCTCATCTGCTCGCAGGTCTTCGCGCTTGCGTTTCGAGGCCTTGGCGGCGAGAGGCTGGTGCACGATGCCTTTGCGCTCGTTCCCGGCGGCGCGACCGGCATGCTGCTTTTCATGCTGGCGATCATCTTCATCCTCGGCTTCTTCATCGAGTGGATCGAGATCAGCTACATCGTCGTTCCGATGTTCCTGCCGCTCATGATCGCCGCGGATATCGATCTTGTCTGGGCGGCGGCTCTTATCGCGACGGTTCTGCAGACATCGTTCCTGACACCTCCTTTCGGCTGGGCGCTGTTCTATCTGCGTGGCGTTGCGCCACCAGAGGTCAAGACGATGGAGATCTATCGGGGCGTGATACCGTTCATTCTGCTCCAGCTTCTCGCGCTCGCGCTCGTATTTTCATTCCCCGGCCTGGCGACCTGGCTGCCGGAAGCCATCGGCTGGTAGCGCGCGATGAACACTGTTCGAGCACAGCACGGCATGGTGACCTCGCCGCATCATCTGGCGAGCGAGGCCGGGCTTCGCGTTCTGCGCGAAGGCGGCGATGCCATCGAGGCGACAGTCGCCATGGCGGCGACGCTTGCGGTCGTCTACCCGCATATGAACGGGATCGGCGGCGACAGCTTCTGGCTGATTGCCCGGCCTGGCGAGAATCCGGTGGCCGTCGAGGCATGCGGTGTGGCGGCCGAGGCCGCGACGGTCGCCCGCTATCGGGGCGACGGATTGACGTCAATACCTGCCCGTGGCCCGCTTGCGGCCAACACCGTCGCGGCAACGGTATCCGGATGGGACGAGGCGCTGACGCTGTCGCAAAACCGCTTGCCGCTGGCCCGACTGCTTGAAGATGCGGTGTGGCATGCGTCGAATGGATTTGCCGTCACGGACAGCCAGAGCGCGCTGACGCGGAGCAAGCTGGACGAACTGAAACCCGCGCCGGGATTTTCCGATGCGTATCTGTTCAGTGGCGAGGTTCCTGCGGCAGGAAGCCGGATGACGCTTCCCGCGCTGGCGGAAACCCTGTCGCGTATCGGGCGCGATGGCATCGCTGATTTCTACACGGGCGATCTCGCACGCGACATCGCGGCCGATCTCGCCGCGTATGGATCGCCGGTTTCAGCGTCCGATCTCGCGCGGCATGTGTCGCGGCGATGCACACCGCTTTCCGTTCGGGCCGGCGACGCGCAGCTCTTCAATTTCCCACCTCCGACGCAGGGACTGGCTTCGCTGCTGATCCTTGCCATTTTCGGTCGCCTCGGCGTCGAGGAAGCGGAAGGGTTTGCGCACATACACGGGCTTGTGGAGGCAACCAAGCAAGCCTTTCTCGTGCGCGACCGAGTGATCGGCGATCCCGACGAAATGGCTCACCCGGCACAGGGCTTTCTCGAGTCCGCTGTTATCGACCGCCTCGCGGCGGCCGTCGATCCGAAGAGGGCGATGCCCTGGCCGGCGCCGGCGACGGCCGGCGATACGGTCTGGCTCGGCGCCATCGATGCCGAGGGACTGGCGACGAGTTTCATACAGAGTATCTACTTCGAGTTCGGCTCCGGCCTCGTTCTGCCGCAGACCGGAATTCTCTGGCAGAACCGCGGGTCTAGTTTCGTGCTGGACGACAATGCCGCCAATCCGCGCGCACTGAAGCCGGGCCGCCGTCCTTTCCATACGCTCAACCCGGCATTTGCGCGTTTCGACGACGGGCGCGCGATGGTCTACGGTACGATGGGCGGGGAAGGACAGCCGCAGACGCAGGCCGCCGTGTTCAGCCGCTACGCGATGTATGGCCAGGATCTTCAGGCGGCGGTGACGGCGCCGCGCTGGCTGCTCGGCCGCACCTGGGGCGAGGAGAGTGTAACACTGAAGCTGGAAGACCGATTTCCGACCGATCTGGTCGCCGCACTCCGGAAGGCAGGTCACGACATCGAAGTGCTTGAGGATTTCACCGCCACGATGGGTCATGCCGGAGCGATCGTCCGCCACGCGGACGGGGCGCTTGAGGGGGCGAGCGATCCGCGCAGCGACGGCGCAGCCTGCGGATTTTAAGAGCATTTTCTGGGGCATCCGTAACGGTTACGGATGAGAAATCCGGGCGCATCCGAGCGATCGCCGGCGGCAAATGGCGCGCCGGCCCAAAACGGCACTGTAACCGTTACAGGATGGATTCCCCGGTCCGGCCCGGCGAGTATCGGCCCCGCACCAGGGAGAACAGCGATGTTTCGCCGATTTCAGCATGTTGCGTATGCTCTGATACTTGCGATGGCTTTGGCGCATCTGTATCCGGCGGCGTCGGCCGCGCAGGGCGATCCTCCGCAGGCCACGGCTGCTGCTTCTGCTGAGCCAGCCGACGAACTGAAATCCGCCGAGGAGCTTGAGACCCTTGTCGCGCGCTTCGCGCTCTATCCCGACGATCTTGTTGCGCTTGTCATGGCGAGCTCGCTGTTTCCTCTCGAGATCGTGCAGGCCGGCCGTTTCCTCGACAAGGCGGCGTCCGACAAGGACCTCAAGCCTGACGCGGACTGGGACGGCAGCGTCATTTCCCTGCTGAACTATCCCGACATCATCAAGATGATGAATGACGATCTTTCGTGGACGCAGGATCTCGGCGAAGCCGTCACCAACCAGCAGGAAGATGTGCTGGTCGCCATTCAGCAGCTGCGCGACAAGGCCGTCGCCGACGGCGTCATCAAGACCGACGACAAGGTCGTGATCGAAACCACGAACAACAATGTGGTCATCCGTCCCGCCAAGGAAGAGGTGACCTATGTCCCGCAATACGATCCGGCGATTCTGGTCGAGCCCGGCTATGTCGCCACGAGCCCGATCATCTACGGCGATCCGTGGCCGTCCTACTACTATCCTTACGCGCCATACTGGACCGGCTTCATCACCGGCGCGGTGTGGGGCGCGGCGGTGGACTGGGACCGCTGGCACTCCTGGGGCGGCGATGTCGATATTGACGTGGACGTCGATATCGATCGCGACCGCTTCAAGTTCGACCGCGACAATATCGACAGAATGGATTGGAACCGCGACCGCGGCGACATCAACATCGACCGCAACAGCATACAGAACAACGTCCAGGTCAATGGCGGCAACAGGCTTGACCGCAAGACCAATACCGAGATCAAGAACACTATCGGCAACCGCGTCGATGCCGGAAACCGGACCGCGAGCAAGGATGTACGGCGCGACGTGTCCGAAGGCCTGAAGAAGCGCGACGGCTCGCCCGGCATTGCCGGCAAGGACCCCGGCGACGGCAGGCCGGGCGCGGCGGCGAGCCGCCCGGCTCCGAAGAAGCCGGCCAATGTTCAAAGGCCCGCGGCCAGACCTTCACCGAAAAAAGCAGGGCCGGCCCATGCAGCGAAGGCGCAGCGGCCCAAGGCAAAACCGGCAGCCAAAGTGGATCACCGGCCGAAACATCCGTCCGCCATGGGCGATTACGGCCGAGGCCGCGATGTTCAGAGGGCATCTCATCGCGGCCACGCCAGCAAAGGCGGCGGGCGCAGAGGCCACGGAGGCGGTGGCGGAGGCCAACGCATCATACGCCGCTGAGCCTTTCCTTCTGCTTTCGGGAGACCGACCCATGCGCACCACACTCCTTTTCTCCACCGCGATGGCACTTATGCTGGCATCCGTAGTGACGCCGGCAGTCGCCGAGCCGGCGGTCGCGCGCTATCTGGGCGCCGAACCAAAAAGCTTTGCCGATCCTGACGCCGCGCTGGCGGCGCTCAAAGCCGCGCTCGAAGCCGGTGACGTCGATGAACTGGCCGCGATTATCGGTCTCGATGCGCAGGCGACGAAGGAATCGGAGGGCTTCGACGAGCGTCTGGCCGAACTCGGCGAAGCCGCCAGGGAGCGCGCACAGCTTACGGGCGACGATGCTGACAGCAAGAATATCATTCTCGGCGATCTGATCTGGCCGTTCCCGTTTCCGCTGGTGAAAACCGGCACCGAATGGCGTTTCGACACCGAGGCCGGGCTTGAGGAAATCATCGATCGCCGTATCGGCGAGAACGAACTCGAGACGATCAAAACCGTTCGCAACTACATCGCCGCGCAGAACGAATATGAATCGCAGGATCGCGACGATGACGGCGTGCTCGAATTCGCGCAGGTTCTGCGAAGCCCCGAGGGCACCAAGGACGGCCTGTTCTGGCCGGCCGACGAATTCGGCGAAAGTCCCGCGGGTCCCTTCGTCGATGAAGCGAAAGCGGAGAAGGCGGGCGACGCGCCGGGCGGATATTTCGGCTACCGCTACCGCATCCTCAAGAGCCAGGGCGAGAACATCGCTGGCGGCGCTTATGACTATGTCATCAACGGCAACATGATCGCCGGGTTCGCGCTGGTCGCGGTTCCGGCCATCTACGACGAGACGGGCATCAAGACCTTCGTCGTCAGCCATCACGGGGTCGTCTACGAAAAGGATCTCGGTCCGGACACCGAGTCTCTCGCAGCCGGGATAACGACCTTCAATCCCGATCAGACATGGGAGGTGGTCGGCGATTAAAGCCTGCCGATCCCGATCGATCAGGCAAGGAACGCTGCGCCGAACCGGCCGAAAAGACTGTCGGGCCTTGTTTTGCGAAGAAGCGAAAGAAGAGCGCGGCCATCACGAAGCCGAGCGTCACTAACGCAAGCTCAGCTGCGCGAGCGCTTTATGAACGGGCGTTCGACATGATGTTCGGCGACAAACGCAGCGAGGGCGTCGGCGATCTGCTGAGGCATGGCGAGAGCCTCCACGACGAGATCGCCAGCGCCCGTCATGGATTCACCCTCATCCGGATCCGCCGTGACCAGCGCGAGTTCCATGCCCGGGTCCCGGTCCGTAGGACGCAGCACGATCCAGAGCCGTGGAGCGCCGGTCGCGAGATTGTCGCGATAGTTGCCGGTCTCGGACTTGTGGAATTCGAGAACGCTCGTGCCGGCATAAAACAGCACATCGTCGCCATCGCGCCGAATCTCCGTCCAGGGATCGTGGGGCGGCGGCTCCGTCAGTACGCCAGCTACCTGCCATGACGGACCGGCGAGAGATTGCGCCGGCTGGCGGCGCTCGGCAAGAACACCGATTGTGAACATCATCCGACAGCCTCCGCCAGCGGCAGGCCCGTGACGAGATTCTGCGGCTTCAGCCGCACCTGGTCGTCGCGATCGAGCGCAAGAATAAGCCAGACCGGACGATCGCCGATATCATGACGCGCGTCGTTCGGTTCGCGGAAGGTGAGGCGGAAGATCGCGATGACGCGTTCGAGATCCGTTTCGGCTACGTCGTCGCCCCGCCACAGCGCATTTCCGATGCGCGTCGCCTCCGCGTCGAGACCGACAAACCAGGCCCAGTCCGCATCCTGCGCTTGCGCGACGGGTTCGATATCGACGGCAACCCCTATCATGTGCCGGATCCAGATTTCGAGCACGCGGGCGAGGCTGCGCCGCGCCTCGGCTCCTCCGCCGAAACTCAGAACCGTGTCGAACGCCTCGCTGCGGTGAAAGTAATGCGCGGCGTTCGATTCATCGAGAACATCGAGTTCCGTCACGGACGGCCCGCTGAACATCGCGACGAGGGGCGCCGCGGCGCGGCCTTCTTCATGCATGGCGATGGTTTCGGCGTCAGCCAGCAGCAGCGCGCCGTTGACCACCGCCGCCTTCTGCGGACGGAACAACATTTCGGCGGCGCGCAGAATGTAAGGATCGTCGACGGCGTCGAGCGCATTGCGCAGCACGACCTGCGTCAGCTGGTTGAGAAAGAGCAGGGGCGTCTGGCCGACCCCGTTGCGCACGAGCGAGACATAGGCCGCTTCGAGGCTCGGCGCGGAGACAAGCCGGTCGCGGAACTCCAGCATGACCTGCCAGTTCTCGCGGGCGTCCGCATCGGCGAGGGCGGCGATTTCGACAGGCGTGACCGCGCGCCGGGGATCGGCCAGCAGCGCGGCATGCAGCGCGCGTTCCGCGTCGCAGGCTTCGGGCGGCGGCACGAGTTCCGGCCGCGCAAGATAGGCTTTCAAAAAATCGTCGGTCAGTTGCAGCCAGCCATTGGCGTTGCGATCGAGCAGATGGTGGCCGGACGAAACCCAGAAATCCCTCATGTGTGCCGCCCGATCGTATGGATGTCGACTTCGTCATCATGGCCGTCGTCAGCGACGACATCGAAAGCGCGCGCCTGTTCGTGCATGTCCTCGCGCTTTCTGAGCGTGCGAAAGCGTTCGCGGATTTCGCCGTCCTCGACACTGCGGGCAACGGCGATCAAGGTATTGACGGGATGATCGCACAGCGATGCCGCGAAAGCGATCTCCTCCTCCGCCGCGGCGCGAGCTGCCGCAACATCCGGGGCGCCCATATGTGCCACGAGCTGGCGCGCAAGAGAGTCCGTTGCGGTTTCAACATCTTCCTCGCTCGCTTCGGCAACCGCGATCAATGTCGACCATCCGAAACTTTCGATCCCGAGCAGTCCGGCGCGGAATGCCTGGCGCTCCTTGCCCGAAAGCTGACCGGGATCGGCGTTCCAGAAACGGAACGCGCCGGATACCGCCCATTCACCGGGAGGGGCGGTGACAGGAAAGACAAACTCATCCGACGGATCGAGCCGGATCGTGCGCGGCAACTTTTTCATATGTACGGCGCCCCGGTTTCGGGATCGAGCCAACTCGGCCGGCGCAACGCGCTGACGAGAGAGACGCCGTTGACCGCGCCGCTTTCGTCGATCGCGGCGTCAATCGTCGCGCGTTCGCGCCACCGGGCGGCGGCGCCCTCGAATCCTGTTTCGCTCCAGCGGTCCATCTCGCGCAGAAAATAGCGCGTCCAGGATTCGATGACAGCCGAAGGTGAAAGTTCCTCGAAACCCTGTTCGTCGAGCCCGCCGAGCAGGGGACGAAAACCGGCCTCGCCGGCCTGCATCACAACCGTCCGGATCATGGCGCCGAAGACCAGCCAATCCGGCACCTCGTCTTCCGCGACCGGGGGCCATGCAAGGCGGACACCGCCGACGAGGGCATGATCGACGCGCACGGCATCGGGCCAGCCGAACGCGATGCCGCGCTGCGGCGGCGCAAGCGCGGCGAGCGCGTCACCAAGCGCGTTCATGGCGGGATAAAGCGCGCGCCGCGCAAGTCGCAATGGCAGGTCGGGCTCAAGCACGACCGCGAATTCCGCGAGGTCGAACCGCCGCGTCCAGACCAGCGTGCCCGCGCCGGTCTTCGCCGCGATCTCCTGAGCATGCGCAAATGCGTCGCCGATCTCGCGCAGCGGCACGACGGAGAAGGGAGGAGGAAGTTCCAGAGCGGCGGCGGTCATGGGGCTTGGCCGAAGGTGTGAATTGCATCACTCTATAAAAGTTCTAACCTGCAGGGCAACGTGGCGCTTCAGACCGCGATGTCGAGGAGGAGCAAAGGCTATTTCGATCATTCCTGGCGCGGATGCCCGTGCCATAGCGCTGGCGGCGCTGGCCGCTGAACCGCTTCCGCCGGTGCCGACCCTGACGCTGACGAGCCATGGCGTCGTGCTCATTCTGGGTGGCGCGGAGGCAATCGAGGCCGGCGAGCAGCTCGCGGACCGGCTCGACATTACCGTGCTTGTCGATCCCGGTCTGCAGACGCCCATACCGGACGGGCTTCCGTTTCCGATCGCCAAAGGCCGGGCGGTGCGCGCATCGGGCCATTTCGGCGCCTATGAGGTCGTCATCGATGGGTACCGCGCGCCGAAGGATGGCGGCGGTTTCGCCGTAGCGCGCGACGGCGCCGTATCCCGCTGCGATCTTATTCTGGATCTCTCGCCAGCCGCGCCGTTGTTTCCGGCTCATGAAGCACGTGACGGCTATCTGAAGCCCGCGCCCGGCATGCCGCTGGAGGCTGTGATCGAGCAGGCCGGCGAGCTTGTCGGCGAGTTCGACAAGCCGCGATATGTCACCGTACGTCCCGAAATCTGCGCCCATTCCCGCTCGCGGATCGTCGGCTGCACGCGCTGCCTGGACGTCTGCGCGATGGAAGCAATCGATCCCGCAGGCGATCACGTCGATGTCGATGCCGGCATCTGCGCCGGATGCGGCAACTGCGCCGCCGTCTGTCCGACAGGGGCGATCTCCTACAACGTGCCGTCCGTGAGCGTGCTTCTGTCGCGCGTGCGTACGGCAATGCTGGCCTATCGGGAAGCGGGAGGACGCGACGCGGTCATCATGTTCCATGACGGCTATCACGGCGCGCCGCTCATCGCCGATGCCGTGCTGCCGGAAAACGTGCTGCCGATCGAGATCAACGAAGTCAAACGGCTCGGTGTCGAGGCACTGACCGCCGCGCTTGCCTATGGAGCCGCGGGCGTTCGCGTGCTGTTGCGCAACAAGCCGAAGAACGGCGCCGCGGCGTTGACATCCACTGCCGAGATCGCCGGCATGCTCGCCGTGGCCCTGGGCTATGGCGATCATGCCGTGGCGCTCGTTCAAGCCGACACAGCGGACGAACTGGCGCAGCGGCTCAGAGACATGCCTTTGGGCCGCGCAAGTGCGCAGCCATCCGAATTCCTGCCGATGGGCGAGAAGAGGGGCCTTCTGGAATTCACGCTGAAGATGCTGCACGCGGCGGCACCGGCGGCGGTGGATTGTGTGCCTCTTCCCACGGGAGCTCCGTTCGGCACGCTCGATGTCAATGCCGAGGGATGCACGCTCTGCCTCGCCTGCGTCTCGGCCTGTCCGACCGGTGCGCTGTCGGCCGGAGAGGACAGGCCGGCACTGCGTTTCGACGAAAGCGCATGCGTGCAATGCGGACTGTGCGCGGGAACCTGCCCGGAGAAGGTCATTACGCTGGTGCCGCAGCTCCACTTTACGGCCTGGAGCACGCCGCCACGCACGATCAAGGAAGAGGAACCGTTCTGCTGCATACGCTGCGCGACACCTTTCGGTACCAAGAGCACGATCGATCGCATCATCGCCAAGCTGGAATCGAAGCACTGGATGTTTTCCGGCGAGAATGCGCGACGGCTTGACGCCGTCCGCATGTGCGAACAGTGCCGCGTCGAATCTGCCTTGAACGAGGGCATCGATCCTTATGCCGGCGGCGAGCGGCCGCGTCCGCGCACAGCGGAGGATTATCTGAGCGCCGAGAAGCTGGACTAGCGCGTGGCGCGTGCCAGAAAATCGACCAGGGCGCGCCGATCCTCCTCGCGCGTGACCTTCTGCTCCGGCATTTTGGTTCCGGGGGTGTAGGCGTGTGGCCCGAGCTCGAACAGTTTTGCGATCGTTTCCTTCGTCCAGACGATGCCGAGATCGCCAAAGCCCGGCGAGTATGAATAGCCCGGCAGGGCACCGATCTTCCGGCCCATGATGCCGTGCAGCGACGGCCCGGCGCGCATGCCGTCCCCGGGCTGCAATGTGTGGCAGGCAATACAGGCGCGAAACACCTCCGCGCCGCGATCACCAGGATATGCCGCAAGCGGATCCGGCATTCCGGCGACAACGGGGCCAATAAGCTCGCCGGTGGCGACAGCCCAGCGACGGATCACGCGGTCGCTGCCGCCGGTAAGAAGCTCGCGGCTGTCGGTCGTGAATGCGAGCGACCAGACCGGAAGGCCCGGCCCGACAAGGGTTCTCTCTACCTGCAGGTTTTTCGCCGCCACCACGGCGATCGCGCCGCGGATGCCGGCGGCGGCGATGCGCTTGCCGTCCGGCGAGACCGCCAGAGCGGTGACCGGCGTCTCCGTGATCTGCACATCTCCGGTTACTTCGCCGTCCGCTGTCGCGATACGCACGCGCCCGTCGCCGGCGCCAAGCACGAGATGCCCGTCGGGCAGCGTCGCAAGCGTGTTCAGCGGCGCCGGAAAGCTCTTTACAACTGGAGCACCGGCATCGGGCCATATGCGCAAGGTTGCATCATAGCCTGCTGTGGCAATCGCGCCTCCGCCCAGGAATGCCACGCCGTTTACATTGCCCTGATGTCCGCTCAGAACGCGCGGCGTACCGCCATCCGTCGGCCAGACGCGGGCCGTTCCGTCCCATGAGGCGGATGCGATGTGCATTCCGTCCGGCGATACGGCGAGGGCGACCACAGGCGCCGTGTGTCCCTCGAGAACACTTACGGGCTTGTCCAGCGTCCGGCTCCAGATCGCGATGCGGCCGTCTTCGCCAGCGCTCGCGAAGCGGCCATCGGGGAGGGCGGCGCCCGCGTTGACCGAACCGCTGTGAAACTGCCGTACCGACAGGGCGGATGCGCGCTCCAACGACCAGACGATCACCGTGGTGTCGAAGCTGCCGGAAATCACCGTCCCGGCGTCCACGATCGCGAGCGCGCGTACTGGCCCGCCATGTCCGCGCAATTCGGCAGCGGATGCGGGAAGGCAGATCATCAGCAGGGCGGCAAACACAGCAGCACGCATGATGGGAGCCTACCGCTCAAGCCGTTCTCTTCAACCCGTCCTTCGTGGCACGGAGCCTTGCATCTGCGCACAGGCGCGCGACAATCATCTCATGAGCGAGAAATTCCTGTCGCGCTGGTCCAAGCGCAAGCTTGAGGAGCGCGAGAAAAGCGCCGAGGCACCGCTTTCCCCCCCGGCCGAGACGATTCCGGATGAACCCGATTTGGTGACGCCCGAACAAATCGCGGCTCTGCCGGCGGTTGAAAGCGTAAACTCGGCCGAAGATTTGATGGTCTTTCTCCGCAAGGGCATTCCCGTCGCCTTGCGCATGGCCGCGCTCAGGAAGCTCTGGGTGCTCGATCCGGAAATCCGCGATTTTGTCGGCGATGCGCGTGACTATTCCTGGGACTGGAACGTGCCCGGAGGCGTGCCGGTCAGCGGCCCGCTCGAACCCGGCACCGACGTCGATTCGATGGTGCGGAAGATTTTCGGCGAGGACGAACCGGAGAGCGTCCGCGAGAAAGTAACCGCCGACCCGGAGCCCACGAAGCCTGTGGAAGACATAAAGCGTCGAACGGCGCCAACGCCCGCGGAGCCCGAAATTGTCGAAAACGACGAATACAACAGCATGACGTCAGATGAAACGATTCCGCGCAGACACGGCGGCGCGCTTCCTGCGTAGATTGTTCATCAGAATGCAGTCTCATGATCGTGTTTATAATTAGTCGAAAGAAAGTCTTGCGGGGTTTCGTTGCAAGGATACCATCACGTTAAGCCAACCGGCTGGTAAGTCGGCCCTTTGCTCTCGCGGAGCATGCGAATGGCACGTGATGGACTGCTGGAGGGGCGTCTGCATGGGTCGGATTTTTCCGGCAGCAGCGATCCTGCGCATGTTCACGGCGATCTCCGTTCCCATCTTTACAGCATGCTGGCAGTTCTTCTCAGCCGCGCGCCGGACGAGAGCGTACTGACGGCCCTGTCCGGCCTCAAGGGCGACGTGACCCCGTTCGGGCTGGCGCATATTTCCCTCGCGGAATCCGCGAGCGTCGCCGACCGCGACGCAATTTCCCGCGAGTTCTTCAATCTGTTCATCGGAATAGGGCGCGGCGAGTTGCTGCCCTATGGATCGTATTATCAGACCGGCTTTCTCAACGAGAAGCCGCTGGCAAGGTTGCGCGCCGATCTCAAACCGCTTGGCATCGAGCGTGCGCCGGACCAGGTCGAGCCGGAAGATCACATTGCCATCCTGTGCGAGATCATGTCGGGGCTATGCGCCGGCCGCTTCGGCACCCCAGGCGCGGACCGCATGATCTTCGAGCGTCATCTGAAGCCTTGGGCCGGGCGGTTCTTCGCCGATCTGGAGATGGCCGAGAACGCGCGATTCTACCGGCATGTCGGTGCAATAGGACGCATGTACATGGACATGGAAGCGGAGGCCTTCGCCTGGGCGGCGTAACTTCACGACCATAAGAATAACAGGGCGGCAGAGCCGCTCAGGGAGGAACAGGAGATGAAGGACAAGGATCGCAATGCGATCGACCGCCGCCGGTTTCTCGGTGTTGCCGGTCTCGCCACGGGCGCCGCGGCCGCGGGCGTGACGCCTCTCCTATCGACGCCTGCCGAGGCCTATGATCCCGGCGAGAGCGAAACCAAATCCAAATATCAGCCCGACAGCCCGGACGTTCAGGCCTTCTATCGGTCGAACGCCTACGAAACGCTGAAGAAGTGAGGCGGCCATGCTGACGAAACGCAGATCCCTTCAACCCGGCCGCCCCGCCTCCCCGGCGCGCTCCGGCGGACTTGACCGGCGCGATTTCCTGAAGCGATCCGGCCTGGCGGTCGGCGGCGTCGCGGCCTTCTCGACCATGACGCCCGGTTCCGTCCGCAAGGCGGAAGCCGTCAGCGCGCCGCAGCCCGGCGTCGAAGTCGTGCACAAGAAGAATATCTGCACGCATTGTTCGGTCGGCTGCACCGTCATGGCCGAAGTGCAGAACGGTGTCTGGACGGGGCAGGAGCCGGGCTGGCTCAGCCCCATCAACCGCGGCACGCACTGCGCCAAGGGCGCCGCAATCCGCGAGATCGTGCACGGCGACCGACGTCTCCGCTATCCGCTGAAGCTCGTCAATGGCGAATGGCAGCGTCTGTCCTGGGAGCAGGCGATCGGCGAGATCGGCGACAAGATGCTCGAAATCCGCGAGCAGGCGGGTGCCGATTCCGTATATCTGCTCGGCTCGGCCAAGTTCACCAATGAAGGATCGTATCTCTTCCGCAAGTTCGGCGCTTTCTGGGGTACCAACTCCGTCGACCATCAGGCCCGCATCTGCCATTCCACGACGGTCGCGGGCGTGGCCAACACCTGGGGCTACGGCGCACAGACAAACTCCTACAACGATATCCGCAACGCCAAGACCATGATCATCATGGGCGGAAACCCCGCCGAAGCGCACCCGGTGTCGCTGCAGCACGTCCTCTCGGGCAAGGAACTGAACCGGGCCAACATGATCGTCATCGATCCGCGCTTCACGCGGACGGCCGCTCACGCCACGGAATATGTCCGTATCCGGTCCGGTACCGACATTCCGACGATCTGGGGTCTGCTCTGGCACATTTTCGAGAACGGATGGGAAGACAAGGAATTCATCCGCACGCGCGTCTACGGCATGGACGAGATCCGCAAGGAAGTCGCCAAGTGGCCGCCGGACGAGGTGGAGCGTGTGACGGGCGTTCCCGGTGCGCAGCTGAAGCGCGTCGCCGAGATGTTCGCCAAGGAAAAGCCCTCGACCCTGATCTGGTGCATGGGCGCAACCCAGCACACGGTCGGCACGGCCAATGTGCGCGCGTTCTGCATCCTCTGCCTTGCGACCGGGAATGTCGGCGCGCCGGGCACCGGCGCCAACATCTTCCGCGGCCACACCAACGTGCAGGGCGCGACCGATCTCGGTCTCGATGTCACGACGCTGCCGCTCTATTACGGCCTCACGGAGAGCGCCTGGAAGCACTGGGGACGCGTATGGGAGGTCGAGTACGACTGGCTGCAAGGCCGGTTTGACGATGTCCCGGCGAAGGGCGGCCGCAAGGCCCGCACGCGCAAGGAGAACATGGAAACCCCCGGCATCACGTCCACACGCTGGTTCGATGCCGTGAACCTGCCGGACGAAGAGGTCGATCAGCGCACCAATCTGCGCGGCATGCTCGTGATGGGCCATGGCGGCAATACCGTCACGCGCATTCCGGAGATGGTGAAGGGCATGGAGAAGCTCGAGCTTCTGGTCGTCGCCGACCCGCACCCGACCACATTCGCCGCCATCAGCGGACGCAAGGACGGCACATATCTTCTGCCGATCGCCACCTCGCTCGAATGCGACGGATCGCGCACGGCGTCGAACCGCTCGCTGCAATGGGGCGAGAAGATCGTCGAGCCCTCGTTCGAGGCGAAGGACGATTATGAAGTCATGTACCTTCTGGCGGAAAAGCTCGGCTTTGCGGACCGGATGTTCAAGAACATCAAGGTGGACGGCAAGAAGCCGGAAGCCGAGGACATCCTGCGCGAAATCAACCGAGGCGGCTTCTCGACCGGCTATTGCGGCCAATCGCCGGAGCGCTTGAAGGCGCATATGCGCAATCAGGACAAGTTCGATCTTGTGACGTTGCGCGCCCCCAAGGACGCGCCCGAAGTCGGCGGCGATTATTACGGATTGCCCTGGCCGTGCTGGGGCACGCCCGAGATGAAGCATCCGGGGTCGGCCATTCTTTACAACAACAATCTTCGTGTCTGGGATGGCGGCGGCACGTTCCGTGCCCGCTTCGGCGTGGAACGCAACGGGGAGACGCTGCTGGCGGTCGATTCCTATTCCAAGGATTCGGAGCTGACGGACGGCTATCCGGAGTTCAATTACGGCATCCTGAAGAAACTCGGCTGGGACAAGGATCTGACCGCCGAGGAGCGGGCCACGATCGAGCGTATCGGCGGCGACAAGCCGGACGCCGTGAGCTGGGCCATCGATCTCTCGGGCGGCATCCAGCGTGTCTGTATGGACCACAACGTGATGCATTTCGGAAACGGCAAGGCCCGCGCGGTCGCGTGGAACCTGCCGGACCCGGTCCCCGTGCACCGCGAGCCCATCTACACGCCACGTCCGGATCTTGTCGCGAAATATCCGACCCTGCCGGATGCGCGGCAGTTCCGTATACCGAATATCGGTTTTTCGGTGCAGAAGGCAGCGGTCGACAAGGAGATCGCAAAGAGCTTCCCGATCATTCTCAGCTCGGGCCGCCTGGTCGAATACGAAGGCGGCGGCGAGGAAACGCGATCCAACCGCTGGCTTGCCGAGCTGCAGCAGAACATGTTCGTCGAGATCAATCCTGCCGATGCTACCGATCGCGGCATCACCGACGGCCAGTGGGTCTGGGTGTCGGGCGCGGAAAACAATGCGCGCGCCAAAATGAAGGCGCTCGTTACCGACCGCGTCGGCAAGGGCGTCGCCTGGATGCCGTTCCATTTCTCGGGCTGGTACATGGGCGAAGACATGCGACCGCGTTACCCGCAAGGGGCGGATCCGATTGTTCTTGGCGAAAGCGTAAATACACTAACAACTTACGGCTTCGATCCGGTTACCGGAATGCAGGAGCCCAAAGCCACGCTTTGCCAGATCGCGGCGGCGTAAGGGAGGCAACACACGATGGCCCGCATGAAATTCCTCTGCGACGCCGACCGATGCATCGAATGCAATGCCTGCGTGACGGCATGCAAGAACGAACATGACGTTCCGTGGGGCATCAATCGGCGACGGGTCGTAACGCTGAACGATGGCAAGCCGGGCGAGCGCTCGGTCTCGATGGCCTGCATGCACTGCACCGACGCGCCATGTGCCGCGGTCTGCCCGGTCGACTGCTTCTTCACGACAGCCGACGGCGTTGTGCTGCATTCCAAGGATCTGTGCATCGGCTGCGGCTACTGCTTCTACGCTTGTCCGTTCGGCGCGCCGCAATATCCGCGGGTCGGAAACTTCGGCTCGCGCGGAAAGATGGACAAATGCACGTTCTGCGCCGGCGGCCCGGAACAGGACAACAGCGTCGCCGAGTACGAAAAATACGGAAAGAACCGGCTGGCCGAAGGCAAGCTGCCGCTGTGCGCCGAGATGTGCTCGACCAAGGCGCTGCTCGCCGGCGACGGCGAGATCATCGCGACCATCTACAAGGAACGCGTCGCCAAGCGCGGCTACGGCACCGGCGCCTGGGGCTGGCAGACAGCCTATCGTGAAACCGTACAGACGTAGAAGGAGCGAAAACGATGAAGCTTCCGGTCATCTTCGCCGCGGCATTGCTCGCGCTTTCGCTTCACCCGTCCGCGCCCGCTCTGGCGCAGACAGCCGTGCCCCCGGCACAACAGACCGGCAGTCCAAGCGGTATGGACCCGACGTCGAGCGCCCCGACCGAGCAGCAGCTTCTCAACGCGCTTCAGGGCGGGCGCCTTGAGGGCCGCGTGTCGATCCCGGACCAGAAGAGCCGGGTGCTCGAGCAACCGGAAGGCCGCCAGTACCAGACGTTCCACGAATCCATGCTGCCCTGGATCGGGGCGATCTTCATCCTCGGCATGCTGGCCGTTCTCGCGGCTTTCTATGCCTGGCGCGGTCGAATCCGGCTTGGAAAAGGTGTCCTGACAGGACGCAAGATCATTCGCTTCACCTTCATCGAGCGCTTCAACCACTGGATGACCGCAACGGCCTTCATTTTGCTGGCGTTGACAGGGCTGAACTACATCTTTGGCAAGCGCTTGCTGTTTCCGCTCATGGGCCCTGACGCGTTTGCGACGTGGACGCAGTGGGCGAAGTACATCCATAATTTCGTGTCGTGGCCGTTCATGGTCGGACTCGTTCTCATGATCCTGTTCTGGCTACGCGACAATATTCCCGATCGCAGCGATGCCCGTTGGATCCGGGAGGGGGGCGGGCTGGTTGGCGACAAGCATCCGCCCGCACGCCGGTTCAACGCCGGACAGAAACTCATTTTCTGGTCGGTGGTCATCGGCGGCTGCGCGCTGTCGGTGTCGGGACTCATGATGCTGTTTCCGTTCACGGTTGCCGGCATCGAGGGCATGCAGATCGCGCAATACATACATGCCGTCGTTGGCGTTGGCCTGATCGCCGTCATCTTTGCACATATCTACATCGGCTCGATCGGCATGGAAGGCGCGTATGACGCCATGGGCTCGGGCGAGGTGGATCTCGGCTGGGCGAAGACGCATCACAGCCTGTGGGTCGAGGAAGAACAGGCTCGAACAGCGAAAGGGCCGCAATTGGGCGGCCGCACGCAACCGGCGGAGTAGGCGATGCGTATCACCATCCTGACTCTCGTCGCATCCTCCGCTTTGGTGGCATCCGCCCTGGCGCAGACTACCGCGCCGCCGGCCGCCGAACCTTCGCCGCCTGCGCAACCGGCGGCGCCGCCGATCGCCCCGGCGCCTCCTGTGCCGGCGTCTCCCGTACCGGCATCTCCTGTGCCGGTGGCCACCGCTCCCGCGCCGGGAATGCCGGCAAATATCTGTGCCGAACTGGTTGCTTTCCTGACACCCAAGCCGCCGCCCACCGCCGCGGCCAATGCGCCGCCGCAGGCTCCGCCGCCGCAGCAGGCGCAGCCGCAGGCCAGTTCGGCCCAGCAGTCGACGGGACAGTCCGGCACGGCTGTCGAGGCGCCCAAGGATGGTGCTCCCAAGGTGCCGGTCGGCGGGGCGAACAACGCACCGCAGCAATCGGGTATCTCGGCCCCCGTGCCCAAGGCGCCTGAGCCGAAAAAGACAAAACCTTCGATCACGCTGGAGCAGGCGCAGGCTTTGGCCCAGGCCAATGACGTCGGGGCCTGCCACGGAGCCGCGCGCAAGGAGCGCCGGGCCGGTGTTGACATGCCCCCCGCGCTGATGTCGCTTGCCGCTCTCGATCTGAAATATCATCAGGAAGCGGCAACTGCCGCGCCGCCGGGAGGTATCCGTCCGTGAAGGCCATTCTGTCGGGAATTGTCGTTGCGCTTGCTGTCGCCGTTCTCGCCGCGCTCGTGCTCAACGAGAGCCAGCGCGCGAGCTACGATGTCTATACGGCGCATCAGAGCGTGCGGTTGGGAGATCCCGGCCACAACCTGACCGGGTCGGCGGGAGACGCCAAGCTCTGAGGAACTTCCCCCTCCTGTTGGATTAGAAGAGCACGCGGTCCGGCGACGCGGCGCGTGCTTCCAGCCCTTCTCGAAGCCAGCGGTCGCTTGGCGAAGGCATCGATAGCTCTCATCCCCGATGTCCGCTCGGAAGTCTCCGAGCTGGCTGCAAATCCGTTCGGCAATTAGCTTGGTCGGAAATTCTCGCGCCCGAATCGTAGTGTTAACTCAACCTTAATTCGCAGCTTTACACAGAATTTTTTAAAGCTAGTCTAAAGTTGCATTTGGTTCCCCGGGTCTGGAAATGTCACCCGTAAAGGTTGCATTGGTCGACGCTCAACCTCTCTTTCTTCTGGGGGAAGGGCGCTTGTTTGAAAAGAACAATGCCTTCCGGGTGGTTGCAACGGGAACGACCGTGGCCCAGGCGAAGGCAATCGCCGCGAGGTTCCGGCCAAATCTCCTCATTCTGGATTCCGACCACGAAGGCGACATGCCGTCGACCATCCTGGCCATCCACGCCGCCTCACGGGCAACGAAGGTCGTGGCGGTCACGGCAATGCCCAATATCGACGCCGCCGTGCGGGCCTTCGAGGCTGGAGCCAGCGGATATGCGTTGAAGTCCAGCACGCCTGAGGAGTTCATCGCAGCCGCCGAAACAGTCCTGCGGGGCGGGACCTATATCAATCCCACCTTCGCGGCGCAGGTCGTTGGCGCGCTGCGTGCCGCCGCACTGCGAAAGGTGGCGGGCCAGACGACGCAACTGAGCGTGCGCGAACACCAGATTGTGCGCCTGCTGCTACAAGGGCGGACAACAAACCAGGAAATCGCCGACAGCCTCTCGATCAGCGTCAAGACCGTGAAACACTACATGACGCTGCTGATGCAGAAACTGCGCGCACGCAATCGTCTCGAAGTGGTCATGGCCGTCCAGAAGATCGACGGCTTCCAGAGCGGCCACACTCACCAGCCGGTCAGATACAACTAGCGGCCGCGTTCCCGGGACGCGACGCCCGTCAGCATCATGCGCGGCCGGATTCAGACCTTGGTCGAATTCATCTTCGGACTTCGGTCGAAATATCCCGGACGAAGGTCGTACCGACATTTCGACGAAAGTCCCGAAAACCGTTGGACGTTGTGTGCTTACCAGGCCGCATGCGAAGCGCGAAGATATCTCTCCGAATAGCCAGCAAAAATCAAGCCCCGAAATTGCTGGTTTGACATCCGGCGGAGTCCGCCGGCGCGCGTGGAGGGTGTCATGGCTGCGTTCAAGCTCAATCTGGCCGATCTGGAATTCGTGCTTCGTCAGATCAAGGTTTCGGAGGCAAACTCGACCGCCCACGCCGGCGCCGGCGCTCTTGAACTCACTGCCATCTATGTCGATGCCGCTGGAAACGTCGTTCCGGAAGGAACGCCGGGCGCGGTTCTCGCCATCCCGGATCCTCACGTGCCGGTGGGCCTTCGTACCGTCGATGGCCGCTACAACAACATCGTGTCCGGACGCGAAAGCTGGGGCGCCGCCGACAATCCGATGCCGCGCATGCTCGACGGCAGCACGAGCAATGATCAAGACGGAGACGTCTACGATCCGCCGGGGCCGGCGATCATCACCAATACAAATTACGGTGCAAATGCCAGCGTCGCGGATGCCGATCCGCGCATCATCTCCAATCTCGTCGTCGATATGTCGTTCAACAATCCGTCGGCGATTGTTGCGGCGCTGACCTTCGCCGGAGAGGAGAGCATTTACGGGCCGGGCGGCGCACTCGAGTCCATACAGCAGGGTTTCTTGACGCTGACTTCGGTTCTGAACTCGGGCGCGGACCAGGCGACCAAGGACGCCGCGCAGGCAACATTCGACGCGCTCATAGCCGGATATGGTGTCGAGGCCGAGGGCCCGTCGATCGTTATTCCCAACGTTGCGCCCGATGAAGGCCTTTCGGCGCCGTTCAATGCCTGGATGACATTCTTCGGCCAGTTCTTCGACCACGGCCTCGATCTGATCGCCAAGGGCGGCAACGGCACGGTCTATATCCCGCTGCAGCCTGACGATCCGCTTTATGTCGAAGGCGGGCAGGCGAATTTCATGGTTCTGACGCGCTCGACACCCGCCGGCGGCTCGCAGCTCAATCTGACGACGCCGTTCGTCGACCAGAACCAGACCTACACGTCCCACGCGTCCCATCAGGTCTTCCTGCGCGAGTATGAGGAGGGACCGGACGGCCCTGTTGCGACGGGCCGCTTGCTGGAAGGTGCCGAAGGCGGCCTGGCAACCTGGGCCGACGTGAAGGACCAGGCGCGCGAGATCCTCGGGATCGAGCTGACGGATCGCGACGTCCTGAACATTCCGCTTCTTCGTACGGACGCTTATGGCGAATTCATCCGCGGGCCGAACGGCTATCCGCAGGTCGTTATCAATATAGGGGTGGACGGCATCCCCAACACGGGTGACGATATCGTCATCGAAGGGAATCCGGACAGCCCGGTAAATACGTTTACGCTGACGAACGGTACATTCACGGGCGCGATCCGCACCGGCCATGCGTTCCTTGACGACATCGCGCACAATGCGGTGCCCGGCTTTGTCGATCACGACCGCAACCCCGGCACACCGGCGATCGAGATTCTCGCGGACGCGGACGGCGACACAGGCAACGCGATCATCCCGAACGCACTCGGCGTGAACGAGACCTATGACGATGAACTTCTGGACCGGCACTATGTGACCGGCGACGGGCGCGGCAACGAGAACATCGCGCTGACCACGGTGCATCACATCTTCCATTCGGAGCACAATCGCCAGATCATGAGCCAGAAGCTGACGCTGCTGGCCGATGGCGATCTGGAATTCGTCAACGAATGGCTTGCCGATCCGCTGACCGAGCCGCAGCTTGCGGCGATCAAGACCGCATTGGGCGCGGCGACAAACCAGGCCGCTCTCCTTGCCACGCTCGAAGATTCAGATCCGGTAACCGGGGTTGCGGGCGTCGAACTGAACTGGGACGGCGAGCGCCTGTTCCAGGCCGCGCGCTTTGCCACCGAGATGCAGTACCAGCACCTCGTGTTCGAGGAGTTCGCGCGCAAGGTTCAGCCGAACATCGATCCGTTCATCTTCAATTCGGTCACGGACATCGATCCATCGATCTTTTCGGAATTCGCGAACGTTGTTTACCGCTTCGGCCATTCAATGCTGACCGACGCGATGCCGCGCATCGGCACCGATGGCGAGCTGATCGACGACATGGGGCTCATCGCGGCCTTCCTGAACCCGGTTGCGTTCGACAGCGATGGCGACCTGTCGCATGACGAGGCGGCGGCCGCGATCGTGCGCGGCATGACGATCGAGCGCGGCAACGAGATCGACGAATTCATCGTCGGCTCGCTCCGCAACAGCTTGCTTGGACTTCCGCTGGATCTCGCGGCAATCAACATCGCCCGGGGCCGCGACACGCAGATGCCGACGCTCAACCATGCGCGCGAACAGCTCTTCGCCGCGACGGGTTCGAGCTTCCTGACGCCGTATGACAACTGGGTGGATTTCGCCGCAAATCTCAAGAACCCGGCTTCAGTCATCAATTTCATCGCCGCCTACGGTACGCACGATACGGTCGAAGCGGAAACAACCCTGATCGGCAAGCGGGCTGCCGCCCAGGCCATTGTCATGAACACCTCGGTGACCGTCATGATTGACGGTGTGGAGCGGATATTCACGCCGCCGGCAGACCGCGTCGGATTCCTGACCGGAACGACGGCGAACTGGGATACCGAGGAAACCGGCATCAATCTCATCGATCTGTGGATCGGTGGACTCGCCGAGAAGAAGATGCCGTTCGGCGGCTTCCTCGGCTCGACCTTCAACGCCGTGTTCGAGGCGCAACTCGAAGCGTTGCAGGACGGTGATCGTTTCTACTACCTGACGCGTACGCAGGGTCAGAATTTCCTCAACGCGCTCGAACAGAACTCGTTTGCCAAGATGATGATGGCGAACACCAATCTCGCGCAGCCCGGCGCCGACGGCATTCGCGGCACGGCGGACGACGTCATTTCGCGTCATATCGGCGTTGATTCCTTTGCCGCCTACGACTTCGTGCTGGAAATCAACACGGCCAACCAGGCCGATTACGATCCAGACAATCTCAGTGCCTCGGGCGTCGATCCGTTCGGCAACGACCCGATCCTGGAGGCGATGGGCCTCGGCAAGGTGCAGCGCGACAATCCGCTGACGCCGGAGCTCGACACGAATTACATCCGCTTCACGGGCGGCGAGCACACTGTGTTTGGCGGTACGAACGATAACGATGTCATCATTTCCGACTTTGGCGACGACGGCATCTGGGGCGATGCAGGAGACGACCGGATCGAATCCGGCGCGGGCGTCGATCTCGTCAACGGCGGTTCGGGTAACGACATCATCACAGACTCCGGCGATACCGGAGACTTCCTGAAGGGCGACGAGGGCGACGATGTCATCGCCAACTCCAACGGCCTGGACATTCTCATGGGCGGTTCGGGCAAGGACGCCGTGTTCGTCGGCGTTGATGACACCGAAGTGTTCGGCGGCTCTGGCGACGATTTCATTCTCGGCGGCGCGGGCGTCGATTTTCTCCTTGGTAATGAAGGCAACGATTGGATCGAGGGCGCCGGCGGCTTCGACACGATCGCGGGGGACAACTCCGAACTGTTTTTCAACAGCTCGCTCATTGGCCACGACGTCATGTTCGCAGGTGATGACGAGATGGATTTCGACGCCGAGTCCGGCGACGATATCATGGTCCAGGGGGAAAGCGTCGTCCGCAACGAGGGCATGTTCGGCTTCGACTGGGCGGTTTTCAAGGGCATGGCGCTCGACGGCTATGCCGACATGCGTATCCCGATCTTTACGACCGAGCAGGAAGACGTGCTGCGCAACCGCTTCGACAAGGTCGAGGCCTTGTCGGGCTGGCAGAACGACGACATCCTGATGGGCGACGACCGGGTGTTCGGCGAAGTCGCGTCCGGCGACACGGTCGCGACGACCGAGAATATCTTCTTCAACGACGGGCTGGACCAGGCCGGCATCGACCGCATCGCCGGTCTCAGCCAGATTGTCCAGGTCGGTACGACCGGGTTCTATGAATCCGGCAACATCCTGCTCGGCGGCGCCGGCAGCGACGAGCTGCGTGGCAATGGCGGCGACGACATTCTTGACGGCGACCGTTGGCTCAATGTGCGCATACGCATAACCGCGCCGGGCGCCGACAACACGACCGGAAACGAAATCGCGTCGATCGACTCCATGAACCACGTGTTCACGGCGCTGGATTTCGCATCGGCGGAAGCGATCGAGGCCGATTGGATCGGCAAGTCGCTCTCGCAACTGATGATCGGACGTGTCATCGAACCCGGGCAACTGCATATCGTGCGCGAGATCGTCTCGGACGGTGTCCAAGGCGATGACCGCGACGTCGCGGTGTTCAACGACCTGTTCGAGAACTATACGATTACCGCGAATGGCGATGGCAGCATCACCATCACGCACGTCACGGTCAGCGACATCATCGATCCGCTGACCGAGCGCCCGCTGCTGTCGGATGGTGTCGATACGATCCGCAATTTCGAGGCGCTGCGCTTTTCCGATATCGAGATTGAAATCAGCCCGCCGCAGCTGTTTCTCGACAGCGTCGATTTCGATAACTACATCGAGCTGTTCAACACGGAGAGCTATACAGGCGTAGACAACAGCGGCTCGATCCCGTGGACCACGTCGTGGACGGAAACTGGCGACAACGGAAGTGCATCGACCGGCGAGATCGAAATCACCGGTGGCAGGCTAAGCTTCGATGGCGGAATCGATAGCGGCGAAACGCTCACCCGCGCGATCGACCTGAACGGCGTCAGCTCCGCCACGGTCAATTTTGTTTACGAGGACGACGGTACAGACAACGGCGAGAATATAGTCGTCGAGGCCTGGAACGGAACGGCCTGGCAGCAGATCGGCCCGGCCCTGGGCGGTACGACGCCCTCGGGCGATGGAGCGTTCTCGGCATCGCTGACGGCGGCGCAGATCGGCGCGCATTCGCAGATCCGGTTCCGTGCCGAGGGTGACTGGGAAGACGGTGAGGAATTCTTCATCGACGATATCCGCATCGAGGTGACACGGCCGCAGACGCCCGTTGCCCAGGACTTCGAAACGGCGTTCGTGGAAGACGACGCGGACGGCGTTGCGATCTCCGAAGGCGCGCTGATCGCCGACAGCGGCGAGATCGAGTCCGCACGCATCGTGCTGACCAACGCCCAGGCGGGCGATATCCTTGACGTGCCCGCCAATCTCCCGGGCAGTATCAACAGCGCGATCGATCTCAGCGTTGCCGGACAGATCACGGTCACGCTGACGGGAGACGAGCCGCTGGTCGCGAACTGGCAGGCGGCCATCGACGCCATCCGCTTCCGCAACACATCGCAGAATCCGAGCGAGGTGGACCGGATTATCCAGGTAAAGGTCAATGACGGTCTTCTGGACAGCAATGTCGCCACGACCACGGTCACTGTGGATTCGGTCAACGACATACCGAACGCCGGCAATGAAACGATCCTGACCAATTTCACCGGAAACTTCAGCGTTCCGGTGTGGATGCTTCTGGCGAACGACACGGATGCCGAGGGGAGCCCCCTCACCATCACGAACGTCGCCGAGGGTCAGACGAATTTCGGCGTGACGTTGAACGGCGATGTCGTGAACGTCACACGCTCCACGACGCAGGATCGCGAGTTCACCTATACGGTGAGCGACGGCGAAGCTGTCGACACGGCAACGGTCGATGTCGAGATCGACACAAGTCCGACCATTGGCGGTGGCGGGTCGGAAATCCTGCTCGGCAACACGGCTGCGTCGATATTCAATGGCGGCGGCGGCAATGACATCATCATGGGTGGCGGCGGCAATGACGACGTGTTCGGCGGCACCGGAGACGACATACTCGTCTGGAACGTCAATGACGGCCGCGACGATCTCGAGGGCGATGCCGGTACGGACACGGTCCGCATCTTCGGTGACGGCTCGAACGAGACCTACCGCGTCTACTCCAGGGCCGCAGCTTTGGCCGCGGGCATGACGGGGCTCGATGGCGATACGGAAATCGTCATCACACGCAACGGCACGACCAATGACTCGATCATTGCCGAACTGGACAATATCGAGGAGATCATCATCAACACCGGTACGGGAACCGATCAGGTCATCCCGATCGGGAATTTTGATCCGACGGAGCTCAGCCCCTCGACGATCACCGTCAATGGCGGCACCGGGAACGACACGGTCGATGTGTCCAGCCTGCAATCGGCCCACCGTATCCTGTTCCGCTCGAACGGCGGCAACGATACGATCATTGGCGATTTGCGTCCGCAAGACGTGATCGAACTGGCGCCCGGTCAGGATCCCGCGACGTACGCGCTGGTCGACAACGGCAACGGAACCAAGAGCTATACCAACGGTACGCATTCCATCACCTTCACGGGGGCGGTGCCGCCGCAGTTCCAGACCGACACGACGCCGGACGAGGATGCCATCGACGGTGCGTTCGAGTATACGCCGAGCGATATCGAGGGCCTCGAAGCGCTCGTCCGAGGCCAGACCCCGCCAGCCGCCGGCGACGACGATGTGCCGGTCGGCTTCCGGGATCTGTCCGGCTTTGGAAACAACGAGGACAATCCGACCTGGGGCGCGGCCGATCAGCCCTTCATCCGGCTGACGGATGCACGTTTCGGCGAAGGCATGAACGCGGAAGGCAACAACCGGGCGATCAATCCGATCTTCTCGGGTCTCGACCCGCGCACCATCAGCAACATTCTCGGCGATCAGGAGGCGGGTCTGCCGGATGCCGGCAACGAAGCCAACATCTTCTTCATGGCGTTCGGTCAGTACGTCGACCACGGACTCGATTTTCTGCCGAAAGGCGGCAACGGATCTGTGCCGATCGGCGGCGTCGGCGGCGGCGCGCCGGGCAGCACCAACCCTGCCGACCTGACGCGCGGCACGGTGATGGGATGGGACGGCGATACTCCGCTGCACAAGAACCAGACCTCGCCCTATGTCGATCAGAACCAGGCCTATGGCTCCCACAGCCTTGTCGGCCAGTTCCTTCGCGAAGGCGACGGCAATGGCGGGCTCGGCGCGCATCTGCTCGCCGGGGTACCCGATCCGTCGAACGCCGCGTTCAACCTCCTGCCGACGCTGCGCGAACTGATCGTGCATCACTGGGAGAACGACACGATCTTCGTGCACGAATCCCTGCCGGGCGGACAGACGAGCTTCCGTACCTACTACACCAACTACGAGATCGAGCCGGGAACGACCGGAACGCTGTTCAATCCGGTCAGCGGCGCATTCGATCCGGGTGTTCTCGACAAATTCATCTCGAACTTCATGGGATCGACCCATCCGCTGCTGCTGGACACCAACCCGTTCGTCAGCGTGCTGGATCACTATGTGGCCGGCGACGGCCGCGCGAACGAAAACTTCGCGCTGACCTCGATCCACACGATCTGGGCGCGCAACCACAACTACCACGTCGAAGCGCTGGAGGCCGCCGGCTTCGAAGGCACACAGGAGCAACTGTTCCAGGCCGCGAAGATGGTCAACGAGGCCGAGTATCAGCGCGTTGTCTTCGACGAGTATGTCGAGACGCTTCTCGGCGGCCTGCGCAGCGAAGGCACGCACGGTTTCGACGAATATGACCCGAACACCGACCCGGCGATTTCGCATGAATTCGCTGCCGCGGCGTTCCGCTTCGGTCATTCGCTCGTCAGCGAAACGCTGACGGTGCTCGACGCCAACGGCAATCCGGTCTCGGTTTCGCTGGTCGATGCCTTCCTCAACCCGAACAGCGCGGCCGTTCTCGGCCCGTTGCCTCCTGGTTACGTGCCGCAGCCCGGCTACGCCCAGTATGGTGTCAACGCCATCATCGGCGGAACAGTGACGCAGCCGTCCGAGGACGTTGACTTCAACATTGTCGATGCGGTGCGCGATAATCTGGTGCGCATCAGCGCCGATCTGTTTGCGTTCAACGTGGCGCGCGGCTGGGATCTTGGTCTTGGCACGCTGAACCAGATCCGCATGGCGCTGGCGGCGTCGGACAGCCCCTATGTTCAGGAAGCAGTCGGCTTCGCCGGCGGCAATCTCACGCCCTACACCTCTTGGGAGGACTTCCAGCAGCGCAACGGCCTCAGCGATGCGGTCATCGCGCAGTTCAGGCAGGCCTATCCCGACCTTGTGCTGGCGGGAGCCGACATAGCGGCGTTCCAGGCAGCCAATCCGGATATCGTTCTTCTCGACGGGGAGAACGGCGCGAAGATCGTAAAGGGCATCGACCGGGTCGATTTCTGGGTCGGCGGCCTTGCCGAGGCGCATATCAACGACGGCATTGTCGGCCAGACCTTCTGGGTCGTGCTGCATGAGCAGTTCGAGCGGCTGCAGGATGCCGACCGCTTCTACTACATCGAGCGGTTCGACAATTTCGACCTGTACGAAAACTTCATCGACGGCCAGGAGTTCGCCGACATCGTCGCGCGCAATACCGGCATGACCGATCTTCCGGAACACATGTTCCGGACCGAGGAAACTGACGAAGAGGACGATGACGACGTCGACAATGATGATGACGAGGACGATGACGACGACACCACCGGCAACGACGATGAGGAAGACGAAGACGAAGACGAAGACGAAGACGAGGACACGACCGGTGAGGATGACGACGATGAGGATGAGGATGAGGATGAGGATGAGGATGACGACACTCCGACACCTCCGTCATTGCCCGGCGTCGGTACGCCGCTCGCCGATGTCCTCATCGGCACGTCCGCATCCGACAATCTCGTGGCATTCGCGGGTGACGACGTCATTCTGGGTCACGAAGGCCCGGATGCCATCGTAGCCGGCGAAGGGAACGACTTCGTCAATGCCGGCGGCGGCAAGGATGTCGTCTCGGCCAACGCGGGCGACGACCATGTCTTCGGCGGTGGCGGCGACGACATGATCTATGGTGACGATGGTGCGGACCGCATCTTTGCCGAAGGCGGAAACGATATCGCCGAAGGTGGAGCGGGCGACGACACGGTCGTCGGCGGCGCCGGAAACGACGTCATCGTCGCGACGCTCGGTGACGGAAACGACACCTATTTCGGCGACGAGCTGAACGGAGGTCCCGGCACCGATACGCTCGATATGTCGAGAGCGACAGCGAACGCCGTGGTCGATCTTGGTACCGGCGTGCTCGGCCACGGCTCCGCGTTCAGCGCGCAAACCGGCACCGACTCCTTGTGGGGAATCGAGAATGTCACCACAGGCTCGGGCGAGGACCACATCACGGCGAGCGATGCGGTCAATGTGATGGATGGAGGCGAGGGAGACGACGTCTTCCACTTCCTGACGACCACGGCCGCGATGAACGACACGATCCTGAACTTCCAACCGGGAGATCAGATCGATCTGAGCGGTATCGACGCCAATACCGGCGCCGCCGGCAAGCAGAGCTTCGCTCTCACTGCCGGCCCGATCACCCAGGCCGCCCAGCTGATGGTCAGCTATCAGCAGGAAAATGGGCAGGAATACACGGTGATCGAGGGCAATACGGGTGGCGACACAACCGCCGAGTTCAAGATCAAGCTGAAAGGATCGCACGTCCTCGACGACGGCAACTTCCAGTTCTGACCGGCATGCGGGCCGGCGATCCCGGCCCGCCATCTCTGTGAAACGGCGTGTGCGTTATGAAGAAGCAGCATAATTCCCGGGAGGCCGGGCCAGAGTCAAAAACGCAGGTATCCGCGGAGCGCGATGCTGCCGCTGCCACTACCGGCCCATCAGCGCCGGAGCGTCCCAATCCGGCGATGCTCGTCAGCGGCTTTCGCGGAATCCTGGTCTTTCTCATCCTGATGTCGGGGATCATCAACATTCTCGCGCTGACCGGCGCGTTCTACATGCTGCAGATATACGACCGGGCGCTGACCGGCGGCAGCATTCCGACTCTCCTGGCTCTGTCCGCACTGGCGATCGGCCTTTACCTTTTCCAGGGCGCGTTCGATGTCGTCCGCTCCCAGGTGCTCGTGCGTGTCGGTGCTCAGCTCGATCGCAAGATTGCGCCCATGGCGCACAGCGTGGCGATCGACATGCCGCGATTCGGGTTCTCGACCACGGAAGCGCTCGAGCGGGGCAGGGATGTCGACACCGTCCGTTCATTCCTCGGCAGCCAGGGCCCGATCGCGCTGTTCGATCTGCCGTGGATGCCGATCTATCTCATCTTCGTCTATGCGCTTCACCCGTATCTCGGATCGCTGACACTCGGCGGCGCGGTCATACTCACCGTGCTTACGGTCGCTACCGAGCTGATGACACGCAAGCTCAGCGCGAAAACCCAGCAGGCCGTCATTACGCGGAACGCAATCGCGGACTCGAATGCCAGGAACGCCGACATTCTCAAGGCCATGGGCTTCGCCGGCAGGGCCGTCGCACGCTTCAACGCCGCCAACGACACCCATCTGGCGCTACAGACACGAACGAACGACATCAGCGGAACGTTCGGCGCCATATCCCGCGTTCTTCGCATGGTCCTGCAGTCGGCGGTGCTCGGGCTCGGCGCCTATCTCACGATCATAGGCGAGCTTTCCGCGGGAGCGATCATCGCCGCCTCGGTCGCGTCATCGCGCGCTCTGGCGCCCATCGACCTTGCGATCGGAAACTGGAAGGGCGTTGTTGCGGCGCGGCTCGCGTTCCAGCGCCTGCGCGAAACGGTGGTTGCGCTTGCTTCCGCGGTAAAGCCGATGGATCTGCCAGCCCCGACCGCCTCGCTCAAGGTGGAGAAGATCACGGTTGCGGCGCCGTCGTCAGGGCGCGTCCTTCTCAGCGAAGTCGGTTTCGAACTGAAAGCGGGCGATGCGCTGGGCATCATCGGGCCGAGCGCCGGCGGCAAGACGACGCTCGCGCGGGCGCTGACCAGCGTATGGCCGGTGCTGCGCGGCAGCATCCGGCTGGACGAAGCGGAACTCAACCAGTGGCGCGACGAGGTGCTTGGCCGCTATATCGGCTATCTGCCGCAGGATGTGGCGCTGCTCGACGCGACCATCGAAGACAACATCGCGCGCTACGCAGTCGATCCGGATCCCCGCACAATCATCGAAGCCGCGCGCGCGGCGAGCGTGCACGAGATGATTGTGCGCATGCCCGAGGGCTACAAGACGCAGATCGGGCCCCAGGGCATGGCGCTGTCGGCCGGCCAGAGGCAGCGGATCGGTCTTGCGCGCGCGCTGTACGGCAATCCGTTCCTTGTTGTCATGGATGAGCCGAACTCCAATCTCGACGGAGAGGGCGAACTTGCGCTCACCGCAGCCATTCGCGGCATCCGCGATCGCGGCGGTATTGCGATTGTCGTGGCGCATCGGCCGAGCGCCCTCGCGGCGGTCGATCTGGTCGCGGTTATCCAGGGCGGGCGTCTGTCGGCATTCGGACCCAAGAACGAAATCATAGAATCCACAAACGCAGCGACGGCGGCACAGGCCAGACAGTCTGTGAAGGTGACGGCATGATTATCGACGTCAAGACAGCCAAGGCATCCTCCGACGAACCGGAGATTTCGCGCGAGCGCTTTCTGCTCAAGACGGGAACCGTGTTCTCGAACCTGCCGGTCGTGTTCCTTGTAGCGATGGGCACGGCGCTCGCCTATCTCCGGAGCTTCCTGCCATCGCAGGCCGTGAGCAGCGCAGAAGACGAGTACACAGGACCTCCTCCGGAGGCCGACGCTCCGAACTTTGTCTCCGAGGAGGTTCCTCCGGACGGCGAGCCGGAGGAGGAACCGGCGCCGCCGAAAGTCAAATCCGGCAGTTCCTATATCGACAAGGACGAGGGCTCGTTCTTCCTGGCGGAACCGCCCGCGAACAATTTTCAGTTCTCGCCGGTCGCCGTCAAGCAGGAGGATGGCGGGCTGTTTAACTTCCGGCCGCGCGCGGGCAACGACAATCTGAACTTCGCCGGGCGTGGCGAAGGAACGGGCGGCAGCAGCGGCGGCGATGGCGGCGGCGATGGTCCGGGCGGCACGGGCGGCGGGCTTCCGGATGACGAGGAAGACGAGGACGACGACGAAACGCCGGACTCGCAGAACAGGGCGCCGCGCAACGCAGCCACGCCCTATCTTGGCGATATCGTCAGTGGTCATTCTTTCGTCATTACGTTTGCGGCTCTCCTGCAGTATGCGACGGACGCTGACGCCGATACGTTGCGCGTCAGCAATCTCGCCGCCTCGTCGGGCACGCTGACGGCGGTCGCGGGCGGCTGGCTGTTCACGCCGGAGGAGGGGCAGCCCGGATTCGTGACATTCACCTATCTGCTGAAGGACGGGAATGTCTCTGTCTGGCAGACCGCACAGGCCCGCATTGTCCTCCACCATGAGATCGACGGCACGCCCGACGGCGATGTGATCGTCGGGACACCGCACGCCGATCATGTGGACGGGCTTGGCGGTGACGACAATCTCGATGCCCGGGACGGCGATGACGTCGTGAACGCGGGCGAGGGCGATGACAATGTCGTGGGCGGCGCCGGAAACGACACCATCTACGGCGGGGCGGGCGATGACCGCATCTTTGCCGGTGCCGGCAACGACATGGTCTGGGCCGGAGCGGGTAATGATTCCGTCTTCGGCGAGGACGGCAACGACATCCTCTATGGCGAGGACGGGGCGGACAGGCTCAGCGGCGGTATCGGTGCCGATACTCTTTTCGGCGGGGAAGGGAATGACGCGCTCGAAGCTGGCTACGGTAACGACAGGTTGTCCGGCGGGGGAGGAGATGACGAACTGTCGGGCGATGACGGCAATGACATCCTTGACGGCGGCGCGGGCTCGGACCGCAACCGTGCCGGCGCCGGCGACGACCTCATCATCGCAAGCGCCGATGCGGCACCGGACATCCACGACGGCGGCGTGGGCATCGACACGGTCGTTTTCGCCGCGATGACGAGCTCGGTTGTCGTCAATCTCGACAACGGCACCGCCGGCAGCGACGAGACCGGCAACGATCTTCTCGCCGGGATAGAGAATGTCATCACCGGCGAAGGAGACGACACGATAATCGCGGCGGCTGCCGATACCGGCACGAACAGTTATGACGGCGCAGCCGGTGTCGACACGCTGGACTTGTCCGCCAATGCCAAGGGCGTTCTCGTCGATCTGACGACGGGCCGCGCGGTCGGTGTCGATCTGGGCGAGGATTTCTTCGAGAACATCGAGCGGGTCATCGGCACCGACGAGGCTGATACCTTCGTGATCGGCGCGAATTCGTTCAGCCTGAAAGGCGGCGAAGGCGACGACGAATTCCGCTTTACGGCAACAGACCTCGAACCGAGCGAGCACAGGATCGAGGATTTCGACATCGGCGATCGCATCTCTCTCGACGATCTCGATATCAGCAGAAGCGCGGTGCGCGACGTCGAGGATCTTTTCCAGGACATCTACGGACCGACGCCGGAAGACACATACCGCACCTACAGCGGCGAAGACGGCCGTCACGTCCGGTATCGCAACGACCGCGATGGCGACCGTGACCGTACACGCGTCGAGGCCGACCTCGACGGCGACACAACCTATGAGCTGGCCATCAATCTCGATGGACACCATGTCCTGTTCATCGCGGAGAACATCGCATGAAGCGCAACCGCAAAAAGTCTGACGAGCAGAACATCTGGGATCTCGACGTCGGCGCCGAAGTCGGGCCCCGCGTCTGGGCCGGCCTGGCGCTCGGCGTCTTTCTCGTTGTCGTGTGCGGCGGCTGGGCCGCGACCGCGCAGCTGTCCGGCGCCATTGTGGCGAATGGCTCGGTCAAGGTGGACCGAAATCTGAAGGCCATTCAGCATCGGGACGGCGGCATCGTCAGCATGATTTCCGTTCGCGAAGGCGACTTCGTGAAGAAGGACCAGGTTCTGATAAAGCTCGAGGATGTGCAGACGCGCGCCGAGCTCTCGATCATACAATCGCAACTGACGGAGTTGACGGCGCGGCGGGCCCGCCTGCTTGCAGAGCGCGACGGCTTGCCGGAACTTGTTTATCCAGACGGTTATGCAAACTCCTCGCCCGAGGCCGCGAAAATCGCGGCGAGCGAGTCGAATCTGTTTGCGGGCAATCGCGCCGACCGACAAAGCCAGAAGGAACAACTCGAACTGCGCATCGCGCAGATAGAAAAGGAGATTGTCGGACTCAAGGCCCAGTATCGCGCCAAAGACGACGAGATCCGGATGGTCGAGGCCGAGAACGCAAAACTCCGCGATCTTTTTTCAAAGGGATTCATCGAAAACGTACGCATATACACCGCGGACCGGGAGCTTGCGCGCCTGATGGGAAGCCGCGGCGAGGTCGAAGCAAGCATCGCCCGTGCCGAGGCAACAACAAGCGAGATACGGGTTCAGATCATCGCGGTCGATCAGAACAGCCGGACCGAGGCGCAAAGGGAATTGACGGCTGTCGACGCCAAGATATCGGAACTGAAGGACAGGCGTATAGCCGTCGAGGACCGGCTTTCGCGAACGGACATACGTTCGCCGGCGGCAGGATTTGTCAACGAGCTGTCCGTGCATACCGTTGGCGGCGTCATTACGCCGGCCGAGCGTCTGGTCACCATCGTTCCGGAAAACGCGGTCCTGCGTATCGAAGCGAAATTGACCCCCGCCGATATCGATCAGGTCAGCGTGGGACAGCAGGCACGCCTGCGGTTCTCCGCCTTCAACCGCAACACCACGCCGGAGATCCCCGGAAAGATCGCACATGTGTCGCCGGCGACGACGCGCGACACGGTCACCGGCGATATCTACTACATCGCAGATGTTCAGGTTCGGGTCGAAGATCTGAAAATGCTCGGCGACCGGAGGCTCATTCCAGGCATGCCGGTTGAGGTCTATATCGAGACCGAGCAGCGGACCGCGGCGTCCTATCTGATTAAGCCGTTCGCAGATCAGGTGAGCCGCGCGTTCCGTGAGGAATAGCCGACGCCACGACCCGGCGCCCGATCGGCAGGCTTCAGCGCTGTCGCTCTTGCTGCAGCCGCAGATCGCCTTC
>LNFM01005030.1_pt1 | contig 41675 bp, 28 predicted proteins | sample 596031 | NCBI WGS metagenome assembly LNFM01 (sample SAMN04254537, study PRJNA301005) | activated carbon metagenome | isolation source: dual media filters at the Ann Arbor, Michigan drinking water treatment plant | place: USA: Ann Arbor
ATCAACCTTCCGCGTCCCGGCTGCACCGGTTGGCGGACTAGCGACCCGCCTTGCTGCATGTCTCAACTCAGCAAGGGGACGGGAAGGACCTGTTTTGTCGTCGACGGGACTGTAACACCCGCCCACCGTCGAACATGTGCGGCAATTGGGCGCCTTCCAAGCTGCTGTTTTGCTGACAAACAACGCTCGGCCCCCACAAACTGCGTGCCACCGTGCAACACCGTGTGATCCTGCTGCAACAACAGGCGCCCGCCAAGCCGCAGCCCGGACAGGCCTGCAATGGCTGCGGCGTGTGTTGCGCCGCCGAGCCCTGCCCGCTGGGCATGCTGCTGTCACGCAGACGCCAAGGCGCCTGCCTGGCGCTGCAGTGGGACGAAACCGCCCTGCTGTACCGCTGTGGCGTGCTGGCCCGGCCCTCGCACTGGTTGCCGCTCTTGCCCAAGGCGCTGGCCCATGCGCTGGCGCGGCGCTGGATTGCCGCCGGCCGGGGCTGCGATTCCGACCTGCAGCCGCACGCAGCGCCTTCGCGCTGAAGTCGCCTGCGGCACGCGCTGGGCCGCCGGCTTCGGCGTTTCCCCCGCTGGACCGCCTCTGCGCCTGGCCTACTATTGCCGGTTTCGCAATCCGCCGAGGAGTTTTCCCGATGAAACTGAGTGCCCTGCTCGCCGCCGCCGTGCTGGCGTCCGCGCTGGCCGCCCCTTCGCAAGCGCAAACCCTGCGCTGGGCCGCCCAGAACGACATCCTGACGATGGACCCGCATTCGCAGAACCATGCGACGACGAATGCCATCCTGATGCACGCCTACGAAGGCCTGACCCGCTACAACGCCAAGTACGAGGTCGAACCCTCGCTGGCCACCAAGTGGACCTACATCAGCCCCACGCAAGTGCGCTTCGAACTGCGCAAGGGCGTCAAGTTCCACGACGGCAGCCCCTTCACGGCCGACGACGTGATCTTCAGCTTCGGCCGCATCAAGCAGCCGCAGGGCACGATGCAGATCTACGTCACCGGCATCAGCGACATCAAGAAGATCGACGACCACACGATCGACATGATGCTGAGCGCGCCCAACCCCATCCTGCTGCGCAACATCATCGACTTCCGCATCATGAGCAAGGCGTGGTCCGAGAAGAACCGCACCACCAACGTTCAGGACTACAAGGCCAAGGAAGAGAACTTCTCTTCGCGCAACGTGATGGGCACGGGCTCGTACAAGATCACCGGCTGGATGCCGGAGCAGCGAGTCACGATGTCCATCAACAACGACTGGTGGGACAAACACACCAACAACGTCAAGGAAGTGGTCTACACGCCCATCAAGAGCGACCCCACACGCGTGGCCGCCCTGCTGTCGGGTGACGTGGACATGCTGACCGACATCCCCACCCAAGACGTGGCGCGACTGCGCAACGACCCCAAGCTGAAGATCGTCGACGGCCCCGAGGTGCGCACCATCTACCTGGCACCCGACATCGGCAGCCCCGAGCTGAAGTACAGCAACATCAAGGGCAAGAACCCGTTTGCCGACAAGCGTGTGCGCCAGGCGCTCAGCATGGCCATCGACCGTGAAGCCATCCGGCGCAACATCATGCGTGGCCTGGCCATCCCGGCCGGCCTGATGGTGGCCCCGGGTGTCAACGGCAATTCGCCTGAGCTGGATGCACCCACCAAGGTGGACATCGAAGGCGCCAAGAAGCTGCTGGCCGAAGCCGGTTATCCCGACGGTTTCGAAGTGCGCTTCAACGCGCCCAACAACCGCTACGTGAACGACGAAGAAATCGCGCAGGCCATCGTGGCCATGTGGGCGCGCATTGGCGTCAAGGCACAGCTGATGGCCGAAAACATGGCCACCTTCAGCCAGAAGTTCCAGAACTTCGACTCCAGCCTGTACATGCTGGGTTGGGGCGTGGCCACCTACGACGCGCAGTACATGATCCAGAGCCTGGCTCGCACCCGCACCAGCGGTGCCGACGGCAACTTCAACTTCAGCAAGGTCAGCGACCCGGTGGTGGACCGCCTGGCCGACGCGATGAAGAGTGAAACCGACGTCGCCAAGCGCAACGCCATGATCAAGGAAGCGCTGGTGCGCATCAAGGACGAGGTGCTGCTGATCCCGCTGCACCACCAGATGCGCCCCTGGGCCATGAAGGCCGGCGTGAGCACGGTGCACAAGTCTGACGACCGCCCGGAGACCCGCTTCACCAGCGTGAAGTGAAGCGGAACACGGCATGAAAGAGGGGCCCCGCGGGGCCCCTCTTCTTTGGGCTCGCAGCGCGGGCCTTGGGGCGCCTCAGTGCGGCAGGCTGCTGCGCACGGTGCGCCCGCCCTGCATCAGCATTCGGATGCTGCGCGCCGGGTCGGCCAGCACCGACAGGTCTTCGGTGGGCTCACCGTCCAGAACCAGAAGATCGGCAAAGGCCCCCGGCACGATCTGGCCGATGTGCGCTTCCTGCCGCATCAGGCGCGCCGCGGTGATGGTGGCACTTTGCAGCACCTCGACCGCCGACAGCGCGGCCGAACGCAGCAGGAATTCACCCGACTGACGGTTGTGCATGTGGCCCAGCAGGTCGGTGCCGAAGACCACCGGCACACCTTCGGCGTGCGCCAGCCGCACCGCGTGCAGGCCACGGTCATGCACCCCTTGCAGCTTGTCCAGCATGGCGGTCGACCAGCCCAGGCCTTGGCCCTCTTCGGCCAGAGCGGCGTAGGTGGACAGTGTGGGCACCAGGTAGGCGCCGTGTCGCTTCATGACACGCGCCGTCGCTTCGTCGATGAGGTTGCCGTGTTCGATGCTGCGCACACCGGCCTGCACCGCACGTGTCACGGCACGCGGCGAATAGGCGTGCGCCAGCGCATACAGATTGGCCGCTTCGGCTTCTTCCACCGCCGCGCGCAGTTCCTCGACGCTGAATTGCGTGCCGTCGATGGGGTCGGTGGGGCTGCTGACACCGCCGCCGGCCATGATCTTGATGTGGTTGGCGCCGTTGCGCACCTGTTCGCGCACGGCGCGGCGCACTTCGCCCACGCCGTCAGCAATCGCGCCCACCAGGCCCAGACCGGCGCAGCTGCAGAACATGCCCTGGCCTTGAACACCCTTCGGCCGCATGTCGGCGTGGCCGCCGGTCTGGCTGATGGGGTGGCCGGCGATGAAGAGGCGCGGCCCTTCGTACAGGCCCCGCGCCACGGCTTCCTGCAGGCCGAAGTCGGCACCGGCCGCGTCACGCACGGTGGTGAAACCGCGCTGCAGCATGTCGCGCAGGATGTGGCTGCTTTGTGCACCCACCAGCGAAGCCGGTTGCAGCGCCAGGCCCACCAGGTCGTGCGAGGTGGCCACCACGTGAACATGGGCGTCGATCAGGCCCGGCATCACGACACGGCCCGCGGCGTCGATGACACGCGAGTCGTCCACCTGCAGCGCTTCTTGCGTCACCGCGGTGAAACGTTCGCCTTCGATGACGATCGTGGTCTGTGGCCTCAGCGCGCCACTGGCGCTGTCGAACAGCCGCGCGTTGACGATGACCTGGCGCGGGCCCTTCATTGCGAAGGCGCTGACGCCGCCGAGGCGGCCGATGCCGCCGCGGATGCCGCTGTCTCGGATGACTTCGGCAATTTCCCCGAAGCCCCCACGCCCACCGCCACCCCGCCCGAGCCCACACCCACGCTGCCGCCGACACGGCCATCGCCGCCCACGGTCACACCGACCCCGCCAATGCGGCCGATGGGCAAGCCGATGCCGACGCTCATGTTGGCGCAGCCGGCCAGCAAGGCGGCCGCAGCCGCAGCCGCAGCCAGCAGCAGGCGGGAACTCAGATCAGGTGCGTGTTTCATGGTGGCAGGGTAGCGCTGTGCCCGCTCCGCGTCCACCCACTTCAGGCGGGGACGCCCAGGCGACGCCGGGCCGCCTGCAGTTCGCTGCGCAGCCGCGCCACCATCTGCGCCGCCGGCACCACCGCCTTCACGGCGCCGATGCCCTGGCCGCAGCCCCAGATGTCTTTCCAGGCCTTGCTCTTGCTGCCTTCGCCACCGCCGAAGTTCATCTTCGTGGGGTCGCTCTCGGGCAAGTGGTCGGGGTCCATGCCGGCATTGCGGATGCTGGGCTTCAGGTAGTTGCCGTGCACACCGGTGAAGAGGTTGCTGTAGACGATGTCGTCGGAATTGCTGTCGACGATGCACTGCTTGTAGTCGGCCGAGGCGCGCGCTTCTTCTGTGGCGATGAAGGCCGAGCCGATGTAGGCAAAGTCGGCGCCCATGGCCAGTGCAGCCAGCACGCCGTCGCCGGTGCTGATGGCCCCGCTCAACGCAATCGGGCCATCGAACCACTCGCGGATTTCCTGCACCAGCGCGAACGGGCTTTTCACACCCGCATGGCCACCGGCACCTGCCGCCACGGCAATCAGGCCGTCGGCGCCCTTTTCGATGGCCTTCTTCGCAAACGTGTTGTTGATGATGTCGTGCAGCACCACGCCGCCCCACGCGTGCACGGCGTCGTTGACGTCGGTGCGCGCGCCCAGCGAGGTGATGACGATGGGCACCTTGTACTTGGCGCAGACCTGCATATCGTGTTCGAGCCGGTCGTTGCTCTTGTGCACGATCTGGTTGATGGCAAAGGGCGCGGCCTTCTGTTCGGGGTGGTCACGGTCCCAGGCCGCCAGCGTTTCGGTGATCTCGGCCAGCCATTCGTCCAGCTGCGAGGCCGGGCGCGCGTTCAGCGAAGGCATGCTGCCCACGACACCGGCCTTGCACTGTTCGATCACCAGTTTGGGATTGCTGATGATGAACAGCGGCGAGCCGATGATGGGCAGCGGCAGGTTCTGCAGGACGGGCGGGAGCGACATCAAAAGGACTCCAGGGCAAGGGCGGTCACGGCATCGGCACCTTCGACGATGCTGTCGCGAAGGGCCGGCGCCTTGTTGAGGATGTGGTCGGCGTAGAAGTGCGCGGTGGCGATCTTGGCGCGCATGAAGTCGGTGTCAACGCCTGCGGCCAGCAGGTCTTCGGCCACGATCAGTGCACGCGCCATCTGCCAGCCGGCCAGCACGGTGCCGGCCAGCATCAGGTAAGGCACGCTGCCGGCAAACACGGCATTCGGCTGGCCCTTGGCACCACCCGCGACGAAGTCCACGGCGTCCAGGAAAGCACGGTGGCCGGCGCCCAGGCGTTTGGCCATGGCGCGGCTGGGCGCGCTGTCGCGCTGTCCCAGCAACTCCACCGTGTCGCCGATCTGTTCGGCAATGGCCTTGGCCACCGCACCGCCGTCACGCGCCGTCTTGCGGCCCACCAGGTCGTTGGCCTGGATAGCGGTTGTGCCTTCGTAGATGGTCAGGATCTTGGCGTCGCGCAGGTGCTGCGCCGCGCCGGTCTCTTCGATGAAGCCCATGCCGCCGTGCACCTGCACACCCAGGCTGGCGACTTCGAGCGACATCTCGGTGGAGAGGCCCTTGATCAGCGGCACCAGGAATTCGTAGAAGGCCTGGTTCTGTTCTCGCACGTCCTTGTCGGGGTGGGCGTGTGCGGCGTCGAAGGCCGACGCGCCCACCAGCGCCATTGCGCGGCAGGCCTCGGTGTGGGCGCGCATGGTCATCAGCATGCGGCGCACGTCCGGGTGGTGGATGATGGGCGCGGCGGTGCGCAGGCTGCCGTCCACCGGGCGGCTCTGCACGCGGTCACGGGCATAGCCCACGGCCTTCTGGTAGGCCCGTTCGGCCAGCGCGATGCCCTGCACACCCACGCCATAGCGCGCGGCGTTCATCATGATGAACATGTATTCCAGGCCACGGTTCTCCTGGCCGATGAGTTGCGCGACGGCACCGCCGTGGTCGCCGTACTGCAGCACCGCGGTCGGGCTGGCCTTGATGCCCAGCTTGTGTTCGATGCTCACGCACTGCACGTCGTTGCGTGTGCCGTCGGGCATGAACTTGGGGCAGATGAACAGGCTGATGCCCTTCACGCCTTCGGGCGCACCCACCACACGTGCCAGCACCAGGTGGACGATGTTGTCCGCCATGTCGTGTTCGCCGTAGGTGATGAAGATCTTGGTGCCGAAGAGCTTGTAGCTGCCGTCGGGTTGCGGCTCGGCGCGGGTGCGCACCATGCTCAGGTCGCTGCCGGCCTGCGGTTCGGTGAGGTTCATCGACCCGGTCCACGTGCCGTCGACCAGCTTCGGGATGATGCTGGCCTTCTGCGCTTCGGTGCCGGCGGTCAGCAGCGCTTCCACGGCGCCGTCGGTCAAGAGCGGGCACAGGGCAAAGCTCAGGTTGGCGCTGTTCACCATTTCGCTGCACGCCGCGTGGATCAGCTTGGGCAGGCCCTGACCGCCGTACGCCGTGGGGTGCTGCAGCGCCTGCCAGCCACCGGCGGAAAACTGCTTGAAGGCTTCTTTGAAACCGGGTGTGGTGGTGACCTTGCCGTCCTTGAACGACGACGGGTTCTGGTCACCGGCCCAGTTCAGCGGAGCGACCACCCCTTCGTTGAACTTGGCGCTTTCCTCCAGCACCGCCGCAGCGGTGTCGTAACCCGCGTCTTCGAATCCGGGCAGCGCCGCCACGGCCTCGATGCCGGCCAGGTGCTTCATCACAAAGAGCATGTCCTTGACGGGTGCGCGGTAAGTCATCGTGGGTGTCTCCAGATATGGCGAGGGCGCCTGCTCAGGCGCCCTCTGTTCAGGCTGTTCGGGGCCGCGCTGCTCAGAGCGCGGCGATCAACTCGGGCACGGCAGTGAAGAGGTCCGCTTCCAGGCCGTAGTCGGCAACGCTGAAGATGGGGGCTTCGGCGTCCTTGTTGATGGCGACGATGACCTTGCTGTCCTTCATGCCAGCCAGGTGCTGGATGGCACCGCTGATGCCGATGGCCACGTAGAGCTGCGGCGCCACGATCTTGCCGGTCTGCCCCACCTGCCAGTCGTTGGGCGCGTAACCCGCGTCCACCGCCGCGCGGCTGGCGCCCAGCGCAGCGCCCAGCTTGTCGGCCAGCGGTGTCAGCACTTCGGTGAACTTCCCGCTGCTGCCCAGCGCGCGGCCGCCGCTGACGATGATCTTGGCTGCCGTCAGTTCGGGCCGGTCGCTCTTGGCGATTTCGCTGCCCATGAAGGTGCTGCTGCCGCTGTCGGCCACGGCGGCAAGACTTTCGACAGCTGCGCTGCCACCGGTGGCGGAAGCCGGGTCGAAACCGGTCGTGCGCACGGTGATGACCTTGATGGCGTCCAGGCTCTGCACCGTGGCAATGGCGTTGCCGGCATAGATGGGGCGCTCGAAGGTGTCGGCGCTGATGACCTTGGTGGCGTCGGAAATCTGCGCCACGTCCAGCAGCGCAGCCACACGCGGCGCCACGTTCTTGCCCGCGGCCGTGGCCGGGAACAGGATGTGGCTGTAGTTCTTCGCGAGGCCCACCACCTGCGCTGCCACGTTTTCGGCCAGGCCGTGGTTCAAGCCAGGGGCATCGGCATGCAGCACCTTGGCCACACCGCTGATCTGCGCGGCCGCCGCGGCTGCGCCGCCGGCATCGGTGCCGGCGATCAGCACGTGCACGTCGCCACCGCAGGCCAATGCGGCGGTGACGGTGTTCAGCGTTCCGCCCTTGACCGACACGTTGTCGTGTTCCGCAATCACCAGAGCTGCCATGTTCACACCACCTTCGCTTCGTTCTTCAGCTTGGCCACCAGCGTGGCCACGTCGGGCACCTTGATGCCGGCACCGCGCTTGGGCGGCTCGGTCACCTTCAGCGTCTTGATGCGCGAGGTGACGTCCACACCCAGGTCGGCCGGCTTGAAGACGTCGAGCGTCTTTTTCTTGGCCTTCATGATGTTGGGCAGCGTCACGTAACGCGGTTCATTCAGGCGCAGGTCGGTCGTGATGACGGCGGGCAGCTTGATCTTCAGCGTCTCAAGTCCGCCGTCGACCTCACGTGTGACCGAAGCGAACCCGTCGGCAACTTCCACCTTCGATGCAAAGGTGGCCTGCGGCAGGCCCGCCAGCGCAGCCAGCATCTGGCCTGTCTGGTTGCAGTCGTCGTCGATCGCCTGTTTGCCCAGGATGACGAGCCCCGGCTGTTCCTTGTCCACCAGCGCCTTCAGCAACTTGGCCACGGCCAGTGGCTGCAGTTCGTCGGTGCATTCCACCAGGATGGCGCGGTCGGCGCCGATGGCCATGGCCGTGCGCAAGGTTTCCTGGCACTGCGTGACACCGCAGGACACGGCGATGATCTCGGTGACCACGCCCTTCTCTTTCAGGCGCACGGCCTCTTCGACGGCAATCTCGTCAAAGGGGTTCATGCTCATCTTGACGTTGGCGATGTCCACGCCCGTGCCGTCGCTCTTGACCCGCACCTTGACGTTGTAGTCGACCACCCGCTTGACGGGAACCAGCACCTTCATGAATGACGCTCCTGGGCTTCAATTGACGTAAACGTTAAGTGGCGCATTCTAGGCCGCGCCCCCGGCGTTGAGCCTTGCAAGGGCCTCGCCAGGCCACAAAATAGAACGATCGTACTATTTTTCCTGCGGGTGCCCGGAAGCCGCCATGCCACGTGCCATGTCCACCCGGCGCAACACGACCAGGCCGACCACGAAAAACAGCCCCGTGCTCAGGATGGCGATGCGGTGGTTGCCCGACGTGAGCCAGGTCACCAGGCCGTAGGTGATGGGGCCGACGATGGCCGACAGCCGCACCGCAAAGGTCCAGAGGCCGAAGAACTCCGCCAGCCGTTCGTCGGGCGCAAACAGCGCGGCCATCGCCCGGCCCGCCGACTGGCTGCTGCCCATGCACAGGCCGGCGATCACGGCCGCCACCCAGAACAGCGGCGCCGACGTGGCGGCCACGGCCAGCAGCGTCATCACGATCCAGCCCCACAGCGTGAAGGCCAGCGCACGGCGGTGTCCGACCTTGTCCTGCCAGTAACCGAAGGCAAAGGCGCCCGCCGCCGAGGCGATGTTGACCAGGAAGATCAGCATCATCGTGTCGATCTGCTTGAAGCCCAGCACCTGCTCGGCGTACACCGCCGCCAGCGCCACCACCACCGAAATGCCGGCCTGGTAGAACACGGCGCACAGCAGCAGCCAGCGGAAGTCCTGAAAACGCTGCGCTTCCTGCCAGGTGTGCTGCAGTCGCTGGAAGGCGTTGCGCGCCGCACCACCCACCGCCACCGGCTGCGGCACGGCACGCTCCTTCAGCAGCCAGAAGGTCACCAGGGAAGCCACGCCGTACACCGCCGCGGTGATCAGCATCGTCACCGGCACGAAGTGCGTGGCCGGCAGGCCCTGCCCTTGAGCCCACAGCACGTAGCCCAGGCTCAGGCCGAGCGTGAGCATGCCGCCGAAGTAACCGAAGCTCCAGCCCCAGCCCGACACGCGGCCCATCGCTTCGCGTCGCGCGAGTTCGGGCAGGAAGGCGGCGTTCAGCCCTTCGCCGTAGGAATAGAACAGGTTCGACACCACGATGGCCAGCACCGCCAGCCACAGGTCGCCGCGGCCCACCTCGGCCAGCAGCGCCGTGAACAGCACGCAGCCCACGGTGCTGATCACCAGCAACTTCTTCTTGGCCGCGCGGGCGTCGGCGTAGGCGCCGATGACGGGCATCGTGAACATCACCAGCGCGTTCGACAGCCCCAGCGCCAGCGTCCAGGCCAGCGTGCCCCAGTCGGCACCGTCGGCCACCACGCCCACGAAGTAGGCGTTGAAGACCGCCGTCATGACCACCGTCGTGTAGCCGCTGTTGGCGAAGTCGTACATCGCCCAGCCGAACACTTCGCGCCGGGTCACGCCGTCTTGCAGGGAACTGTGGGCAGTCATCGCGGTGTCCGGATTTTCGGTTCGGGTGATTCTGCACGCCGCGGGTGACACCTATACTGATTCGCACAGGGACGCCACAACAAGAATGAGTCCGTCAAAACACCATGAGCTTCGAGTCCGTGCTGGACGCAGCCACCGAGCTGCTGAAACGCCGCCGCCGCGTCACCTACCGCCTGCTGCAGCGGGAATTCGGTCTTGACGACGCGGCCCTGGCCGACCTGAAAGACGAACTGATCCTGGCCCAGCGCCTGGCGCGCGACGAAGACGGGCTGGTGCTGGTGTGGGCGGCTGACCCCGCTGAAACCTCGGTGGCCGAACGCCGCCGCCTGACGGTGATGTTCTGCGACCTGGTCGGTTCGACCAAGCTGTCCACGCGCCTGGACCCCGAAGACCTGCGCGACGTGGTGCGCAGCTACCACGAAGAGTGTGCGGCCGTGCTGCGGCCCACCGGCGGCCACATCGCGCAGTACCTGGGCGACGGCATCCTGGTGTATTTCGGCTACCCGGTGGCCAATGAGGACGATGCCGAACGTGCCGTGCGCGCCGGCCTGGCCATCGTGCAGGCGGTGCGCCACCTGAGCGCGCGCCTGTCCACGCAGGTGGCGGGCGGCCTGGCGGTGCGGGTCGGCATCCACACCGGGCTGGTGGTCATCGGCGACCTCGGCGACGCCAACCAGCCAGGCACGTTGGCGCTGGGCGAGGCGCCCAACATCGCGGCCCACATCCAGGCAGTGGCCACACCCGACAGCGTGCTCATCAGCCAGGCCACGCTGAGCCTGCTGCCGCCGCGTTTCATCACCGAAGACCTGGGGCTGGTGGTGCTGAAGGACCCGGCTCACCCGGTGCGGCTGGCGCGTGTGGCCGGTGAGCTGGATTCCCAGCTGCCACGCAGCGCCCGCCCGCAGCTGGTGGACCCCAGCGGCCACCTGCGCGCCCTGCAGACCGCCTGGTCGCGGGTGCGGGGTGGTGAAGGCCTTTCGCTGCTGATCCGCGGCGAAGCAGGTCTGGGCAAAACACGCCTGAGCGACGAACTGGTCGCCGAGGTTCAAACCGACAAGCTGCCGGTGCGCGTGTTGCGCTGCTCGGCTTTCCACCGCCACAGCGCCTTGCACCCGGTGGCGCAACACCTGCTTCAGCGCGCCGGACTGAACCCCGACGCTCCCGGCGAAGACACGTTGCAGCGCCTGCTGGGCCTGCAGCAGGCCGACGGGATCGCGCGCACCGACACCCTGCCCCTGCTGGCTGCGCTGGTGGGCACCGACGCCCCGCGCAGCAGCATGGAAATGCAACCTGCGGCCTTGATGCTGGCGTTGCAGCAGCTGCTGGTGGACTGGTTGTCCGCTGCCGCGCGCGAAAGCGCCGCGCTGATGGTCTGGGAAGACGTGCACTGGGCCGACCCTTCGACGCTGGCACTGATGAAACGGCTGCTCGAAGGCCCGGCCACTGCCGGTCTGCTGACGGTCTTGACGACCCGGCCCGACTTCACGGCGCCCTGGGACGAAAGCCGTCTGCAGACCGTGGCGCTGCAACGCATGGGCACCAACGCCATCCGCCACGTCATCCGTCAGGTGGCGGCGGGCAAGGCCCTGGCACCGGCGCTCATCGACCGCATCGTGGCCACGGCCGAAGGCGTGCCACTGTATGCGGAGCAGATCACCCGCTCGGTGCTGGACAACGCTTCGGACGCGGTGCAGATCGAAGTGCCGGCCACGCTGCACGCGTCGCTGATGGCACGGCTGGACCGCATGGGCCCGGCCAAGCAGGTGGCGCAGACCGCGGCGCTGCTGGGCCGCGAGTTTTCGACCGACCTGCTGGCCGCGGTGTGCGCGCTGCCCCGCGGCGAACTGGAACGCGCGCTGCAGCAGCTGAGCCAGGGCGACGTGCTGCAGACGCTGCCCGACCTGGTGCCGCCGCGACACGCCTTCCGCCACGCGCTGCTGCAGGTGGCAGCGGGCGAATCGATGCTGCGCACGGCACGTCAGCAGACCCATGCCCGCATCGCCGACGTGCTGCGCACGCAGTTTGCCGAAACCGTCGAAGCCGAACCGGAAACGCTGGCCCGCCATGTCACCGAAGCCGGCCAGGCCGAAGCCGCGCAGGACCTGTGGCGCCGCGCCGGCGAACACGCACTGGCCCGTTCGGCCGTCGCCGAAGCGGTGTCGCATCTGCAGCAGGGCCTGGAACTGGTGCCGCAACTGCCCGCCGGGCCCGAGCGTGACAGCGCCGAACTGGCGCTGCAGATCCTGCTGGCCAGCGCGTTGAGGGCCGGCCAGGGCGTGGCCGCGCCCGCCACCGGCTCGGCCTACGAACGGGCCAGCGCGCTGGCGCGCACGCTGGGCGACCAGCAACGGCTGATCCCCGCCCTGAACGGCCTCTACGCCTACCACCTGGTGCGCGGCCGCTGCGACGAAGCCCTGGCGCCGGCCCAGCAACTGCTGGACGCCGCACGCGCCCACGGCGACGCGCTGTTCGAGATGATCGGCCACCGCGCCGTGGGTGCCGTGGCCTTTCACGTGGGCGACCCCGCCACGGCGCGCCACCACCTGGAACAGGGCCTGGCGCAGTACGTGCCGGAACGCCATGCGCCGATGGCCATGGTGTTGGGCATCGACCACAAGGTGGCGGCGTCGAACTTCCTGTCGCTCACGCTCACGGCCCAGGGCGAAGAAGCGACAGCCGTGAGCGTGCAACGCGAAAGCCTGGACTGGGCCGACCGCCTGGGCCATGACCACAGCACTGCCCAAGCGCTAATCTTCTATTGCCTGATGCTGGCCGTGCAGGACAACTGGCAGGCGATCACGCCGCTGGCCGAACGTGTCACCGAACTGGGCCAGAAGCGCGGCTTTCCGCTGATGGAAAGCAGCGGCCGGTTTTTCCTGGCCGCGGCCCGCGCGATGGGTGAGCAAGCGCACGGTGAACTGCCGGTGATGCAGGAGGCGGCCACGCAATGGTGGGCCACCGGGGCGCGGAACTACCGTCCGCTGGTGGAGCTGATCCTGGCCCGGGTGCAGGTTCAGGTGGGTGACGGCCAGGCGGCGCGGCGCTTGCTGCGTGCCGCGCACGGTGGCGTGGCCGCGTCGGGCGAGCGATGGATCGAACCCGAGCTGTGGCGGCTGCAAGGCGAACTGCTGCCCGAGCACCGCGAAGCCGACCTGAAACGCGCGCTGAGCCTGGCTCAGGCCCAGGGCGCGACGGGCTTCGTGAAACGCGCCCAGCGTTCGCTGGCTGCCCACGGCTTGGACTGAACTCAAGCGGCAAGCGCGCCAGCGTTCAGGCGCCTGCTCTGAGCAGACCTTGTTGCCACAACAAGGGCCAGACGGCCTGCGTTCGAGTGGCGCCGAAGCGTGTGTGCCAATCGTCCAGCAGGTCGCGCAGGCGCGGTGCGTCTTGCAGGGCACACAGCCAGTCGCTGGCCGGCTGACCTGCCAGGAAGGCGATCGGGGCGTCGAGCAGCGGGTGCTGGATGGCCTGGCGGGCGACGATCCACCCACCTTCCAGCACCGGCACTTCGCTGCAGCGGGCAAGGCTGTCCAGCGTGATGCTGTCGTCCAGACCGGGCCAGGCTGCGGCCTGTGGCGCGGGTGCTCCGGGGCTAGCGCGGTTGCGCCAGAAAGGGTGATCCAGCGCCTGGGCAGCGTTGGCGTACAGGCGCGCTGACAGGCGCTGGTGGCGCAGTGCCACCGCCCGTGTCTGTTGGCGGTGAAACTGCCATGCCAGTGTGGCCTGCGCGGGCCGATGCACGGCGGTGTGCACACAGGCCGCGGCCTGCCAGCCATGGCGCAAGGCCGCCGGCACACCCTGCGAAGACAAGGGGTCGAGGCTGAACGCCGCTTCGCCCACCCGCAGCAGGCCGGGCTGCGGCGCGGCGTCGTCCACGCTGCGCGGCGTGGCGTCGCAGACCTGCACGGGGCCGCAGTCCTTGTCCCGCACACAAGGTGCCAGCAGGTCCAGCGCTGCCAGCAGTTCGCCGTACAGGGCCTGCCGTGCCGCTTGGGGCAAACCGGCCACACGGCTGGCGTCCAGGAACACGGCCACCAGCGTGCCGCCGTCGGCCAGCGGAGCAGTCCAGGCCCAGCACGACGCGCCCGACTGCACGCGGCTGCGCGGGTCGGGTTCGGCGCTGCCGGTCCTGGGCCGCCACTGCGCCATCAGCGCGACGGTGGCTGGGCCTTGGGGCTGACCGCGGCGCCCGCGCGCGTCGATCACAAGACCCGCATCGACATGCCCACCGCCGGCCAGCGGCACACACCAGCGCCCGCCCTCTTTCCGTGGGGGCTGTGCCGAGTCGTGCAGCAACTGTGCGCCCGCGTCTTGCGCGGCCTGCACCAGCAAACGGTCGAAGCGGGCCCGGTCGACCTGAAAGCCGCTCGGGCCTGCTGCGGCTTCATCGGCGGCAGTGGCACCGTGCCAGCGCACCAGCGCGGGCGGCGGCCGCAGGAATCCCTCGCATTCCACGCGGGACCGCAAGCCCAGCAGGTCCAGCACCGGCAGCACCGAAGGTGGCAAGGACACCGCCGCTGGCGTCAAGCGCGGCGCACCTCGTTCGACCAGGCAGACCCGGTGACCCAGCTGCGCCAGGCGCAGCGCAGCAGCAGCGCCGGCCGGGCCACCGCCCAGCACACAGACCTCAGCTGAAAAACGCGGGCCGTTGTTCGGCAAGGCGGACATAAACCTGCAGGCAATGGTCGAGCCAGCCGCGGATGAAGTCGCAGGCCACCCGGCCACGGTTCAGCACTTCGTGGTGGCAGCCGCCGCCACACAGGTAACGCGCCCAGCAGCTGCTGCAAGGTTGCTGGCGGTCGACGTGACGCTGCGCCAGCCAGGTGGCACGTGTGGCGTCGTCCACGCCCCCCTGCACGTTGCCCATGGCCGCGCGGTCGTCGGCGACGAAGCGGTGACAGGCGCTCAGTTCGCCGTCGGCGGCCACACCCAGGTAGCCTGCGCCGGCGCCGCAGGGCAGCGGCCGGTGGGTGCCGCGGTGCAGTTCACGCATCGCGCCCAGCATGTTGGCAAAGGGGTAGTGGGCGCCCCGCAGCGTGTGCTGCTCGAAGGCTTGGGCGCAGTCGATCATCTGCGCCAGCAGCCCCTGCATGTCGGCTTCGTTCAGTTGCAGCGCGCTGTCGCGCGCGCTGAGGCTGGGGGACACACCGACGCTGTGAAAACCCAGGGCCATCAGGTGTTCGAGCGTGCCGCGCAGGTTCCAGTGCCGGGGTGTCACCGTCACCCGCGCCGTCACCTGCATGGGTTGGAAGCCGGCCAGCGGCTCACACCCCTGCAAGGCCAGCAAGGGCGGCAAGCGCGCCACGATGCGGTCGTAGCTGCCGGTGCCACCCAGTGTGGGGCGCAGCGTGTCGTGCAGCTCTCGTTCGCCGTCCATGCTGATGGTGACGGCAAAGCCGTGTGCGGCCAGGAATTGCGCGTCTTCTTCGGTCAGCACCGTGGCATTGGTGGTGATGGCGAACTGCAGGCCCTGCCCCCGCGCCGCGGCTTGCGCGGTGGCGTACTCGGTAGTCTGGCGCAACACGCCGCGATTGAGCAGCGGCTCGCCGCCCAGGAAAGCGATGCGTGCGGTGCCACCGGGGCCCACGCTGTTGAGCAGGCGGTCGACGGCCGCACGGGCCACGTCCCAGGGCATGTGCTTCGCATCGCCGCCGAAACTGCCGCCTTCTGCGTAGCAGTAGCCGCAGCCCAGGTTGCAGTGTTGCGACACGGCCAGCGCGATGGCGTTCACGGCCGGCGTGTCGATGTGTTCGCCGATCACGTCGGGCTGATCCAGCCCCAGGCTGGCCAACAGTTGCCGTTCTCCCGCCGGGCCTTCAAGCCGCGCCGCTTCCATCAGCTGCGAGGCCAGGCTATCGGGCACGTCATAGATGCGCGAGCCATTCACCAGCAGTGCGTGGTGGCCGTGCGCGGTGCTGAAGCAGTGGGCCTGCGTCGGTGCCGCCAGCGGCTCAGTCGATGCCGCTGGCAAGACCACGCGCCTTCCGCCGATGGCCGCGACGCTGACGGTGGCCACGTTCATGTGGCGCTGAAAAACGGCACGCCGATGCCACGCCGGGCCAGCGCTTCGGCTTCGGTGCGGAACACGTCCATGGCCTTGCGCGAAACGTCGATGGCCACCTGCGCCTGGCTGAACTGTTGCGCCGCTTCGGCCGTGTAGGCCTGGCGCAATGCAGCCACCAGGCCGGCCAGCGAGTCCAGTGCCACGCGGGCTTCTTCGCAGGTGCCGACCCGCACTTCACGCAAGTACGGCAGCGGTGCGGTGCCGCCGTTGTCGTAGGCCGTCAGCGTGCGCCGCAGGTCGCGGAATCGTTCGAAGTGATGCACCCCGTCGGTGTCGATGCGCACCGCCAGCTCGTACAGGTGCCGCGGGTAGGTCTGGCCGTCTTCGAGCGTGGCCACGCAGCGGCTGTAGGCCTGGTCGAGTGCATGACCCGGCCTTTCGATGCGTTCGTAGGCCTGCAGCGCCTGCAGGTCCAGCACGCGCAAGCCGCCCAGGGGGGGCTGCTGCAGCGGTTCGAGCACCGGCGTGTAGTGTTCGCCCACCGGGTAGAAACCGGCACGGTCCAGTTCCCACAGCAGCTGGTTCACCCAGCGCAGGTGGGTCATTTCACCCACCGCCACCAGCGTGACGAACTGGCGCGCGGTGACCAGGTCGGCTGCCATCGTGCGCCAGCGGTCCTTGGGTGCTTCGGCCGGGTCGCGCAGCGAAAACAGGCCGTACAGGTACTGGTAGGCCAGCGTCAGTTCCAGCGGCGCCAGGTGGTCGCGCAGGTGCCTGACCATTTCCTGCGGGCTGCCGTACGGCCGGGCCGTGTCGGGCTGGGGCGGCTGGTAGACCGCACCCACCTCGCGCCCGCCGATGACAAAGGCCAGGTCCTGCCAGCGGCGGTTGATCTCGAAGTGGTCCAACTGCGCGGCGCGTGCTGCGCTGCGTGAAGCCGGAGCGCCCACCGCGCCGGCCGGGCTGCGGTCGCGGCGCAACCAGTCGAGCCAGGTGACCGCGGCGGTGGTGCCGGCCGGGTCACCGTTGACCAGGCTCTTGCCCTGGCCTTCGCCCAGCACCACGTCGGGGTGGTTCGACGCCCAGTAGTAACACGCGCAGTCGCGGAAGTCGTGCTGCCAGGGGTTGCACATCGACTCGGTCAACTCGCCCGGCGGGTACGAGGTGTCGATGACCCCTTCTTCGCCTGTGTAGCGACGACGGTAGCCCGACAGTTCGACCACCGGTTGCGGTGCCGCTGCGTCGCGCTGAATCAGCGCGATCTTCAGCGGCGCGTCCGGCACCAGGCAGCGCACGAAACGCCACAGCAGTTCGCCGTCGTAAGGTTCGCCGGTGCTCTGATAGCAGCTGATGCGCTTGCCCCCTTGTTCGATCCAGTGCAGGTACCAGCGGCCCGTGCTCATGGCCTGACCGGTGGCGCCGCTGTAGGTGGCCAGCAGGGTCTGCACCCAGGCTTCTTCGCTGCGCTCGGGCAGCATCGGGTCGGCTTCGTAGTCCAGGTACTTCAGGCGGATGCCGGCCTGGTTGGGAATCGCCTCGGGCACCGGCGCCAGCGGTTCGGTGATGACCCAGAACAGCAGCCCCGGAAAGAAACGCCCTTCCAGGTTGCGCACGTCCATTTCCAGGCCCGGGAAGCAGTTGCCAACGCCGGATTCCATGCGCGAACTGGCCGGGTTGCCGATGACAGCCGGGCGTGCAGCGCGGGCCGTGCGGTTGCGCGGTGTGATGTCGCTCATGGTGTCGTTCAGGGCTGCCCCTGTGGCGTTTCCTGCGCGGCCAGCAGGTCCAGGAAGTCGATCATCATGTGGTACTGCCGGCGGGTCAGCGACAAGGGCACATAGAAGGCGTCACGCATGTACGGCGGCATGCGCATGTCGTGCAGCAGGTCGCGCAGCACCCGCGGGTCGCGGAAGTTGGGGTTGGGCTGCGGGCCGGGCTCCAGGTCCCATTCGGGCAAGGTGCCGAAGGGCGGCCGCAGCAGGCGGCGAACATGCGCGTGTTTGCGGCGCAGGAAGTCCAGCAGCACCGCTTCGTCCATCAACTGGCCGTGCACAAAGGGCACGACCTCGGTGTAGGTCAGGCGGTCACCGCGCACGCTGGTGGTGAAGACCGATTCGCGCTGGCCGGGGGTGAGGTCGGGCACACGGTCGACGTAGGGGGTGTCGGTGCGGGTCATGCTGGCCGCACCCACCGCGGGCAGGCCCGGTGTGGCCGGTGTCGACGCGCTGATCTTGGCCGCGTTGTCCTGCAGCGCTTCGGTGCGCGATGCGTCCAGGTTCAGCGAGCTGGCGGTTTCGAAGACCCGGCGGAAGAGCTCGACGACCTGGTGCTTCACCTCGTCGAAGTTGTCCGTGTTGACTTCCATCAGCGGCTCGTCGCGGTCCTGCAGGTCGGCGTCGATGCCGTAGAAGGGCCGCCGGTCGGGTGCGTACTGCGGCGGCCCGACGAAGACACGGGCGTTGGCGGTGTAACGCTCGCCGTGCCAGGCCACCGATGCGCTGATCAGCGCATCGCAGGTGTCGTCCACCACGCCCCAGGCGGTGTTGTCGCCTTCATCGGAACCGTCGTACCCGTCCTGCGGCTGCGGGTCTTCGAACAGACCCGTCAGCATACGGTAGCCGGAAAACGGCGTGTCGTCGCTGAGGATGCGGTTTTCCGGCTTCACGATCATGTGGATGCGGCCGTCTTCCTTGGCCGTGAATTCCAGCGTGTCGTTGGCACCGGTCACCGTCTGGCGGTCGGGGCCGTAGGCGGCTCGGGGCGGGCCGTAGACCTCGCCCTTCGCGGGTGTGAAACGCAGGCGCAGCACCGACAAGTCGACCTCGGGGAACTCGGGGTCGGGCTGGGGCGATGGTTTGATCCACTGCACCTGGCCCAGGGGGATGGGCTTGTCGTGCAACACCAGCGGCTGCTGGCCCGAGGTGTGGCGGCTGAAGGCCAGCAGCTCGTGCACGCAGTGGTCGGTGCCGGCGATTTCGGCGCGGGCCGTGAAGCTGCAGGCGTTGTAACCGGTGCGGCGCGCGGCCTTGTTGTTCGACGCGGTCACCTCGACCGCAACGTGCTTCAGATTGATGCCCAGCTCGTCCAGCAAGGAAAGCGTCACCGGTGTCTCTTCCAGCAGGCCATCTTCGCTGCGCTGCAGCCGCGCCCACAGCTCGATGAACGGCGCGACGGGTCGGATCGAACCGTCGTCTTCCTTGAAGCGGATCTCCGTGGGCATGAAGGGCTTCAGGCCACCGTCGGCTTGCACATCGAAACTCAGCGACGGGTCGATCACCGTCTGCGTGCCGCTGTGCGCCGTGGTGGCCGCGCGCCATTCGAAGGCGACCATCGGCGTGTCGCTGGCGCCCACACGCGCGATGGCCATCGGCGGGTTGAAGAACAGGTCGACCAGACTGCGCATGCTTCAGCCCTTGGCGGCGGCTTTCTTGCGCGGCGGCTTCAAGGCCTTGGACTTGATCTTCGGCCGCTCGATGGGCTTCGGTCCCCAGGCCTCGACCTGAACCGTGTCCCTGGCATTCACCTTGGGCCAGGCCTGACCCGGCCCGGGACTCACGCTCTGCGCGTAGCGGAAGGTGTTGTGCGGGTCGACCTTGCGCTTGATGGCCAGCAACTTCGGAAACTGCTCGGCCCAGTAGCGCTGGCGGTAGTCGGTCTGGCTCAGGCGCGGGTAGTTCTGGTAGGACTCACCGTTGCCCAGCGGGTCGAGCAGCTTCATGAAGTCGTCGAGGTAGGCCTTGACCTGCTGTTCCTGTTCGGGGTCCATCCAGAACACATCGACGAACACGTCGGCGTCGGCGTCGCGGTGAACAAAGGCGTTGGCATCGCGCGGCAGCTGGTTGATGGCGCCGCCGTAAGGCTCGAAGACCACCGCCGTCCAGGGGTTCGGCGACGCAGCGAAGCGTTTGCAGATGCGGCGCCAATCGTCCATCTTCAGTCGCTTGGCGATCAGCGTGGACTGCTTGTCTTCACGGGCCAGGTCGGGGCACGGCGGGATGTTGGCCAGCAGCCATTCGTTCAGCTCGTTGTAGCTGCCGACGCGGTCCTTGCCGAGTTGGCCGCCCGTGGCCTTCATCAGCGGCTTGACGACTTTCATGCCCGCTTCGCGGCTGCCCCAGTACAGGCCACACATCGTGAGCTGCGGCGCCAGGTCCTTGCCGGTGCAGGCCAGCACGCCCATGTAACCCAGTTCGGGCGGTGCACCGCTGCTCATGAAACCCGCCTGCCAGGCGGCCAGCGCGGCGGGCGCCTGCTCCAGCGACCAGGTGAGCGTGAAGCCCCACAGCGGTGGCATCTTGTGCAGCCGGTAAGTCACCTGCAGCAGGATGCCGAAGTTGTTGCCCGTACCCCCGCGCAGGGCCCAGAACAGGTCAGGGTTGGTGTCTTCGCTGGCGCGCACGATCTGGCCGTCGGCCAGCATCACGAGCATGTCCACGACGTTGTCGCAGTTCATGCCGAACTTGCGCGAAGTGAAGCCGTAGCCGCCGCCTTGCATGTAGCCCGCCACGCACACGTCGCCACAGCCGCCGGTGGGCATGTGCAGGCCGTAGTCGGCCAGTGTGGCGTTGACATGGCCCCAGTTGCTGCCCGGGCCCACCACGGCCACCTGGCGCGCGGTGTCGACGTACACACCGTTCAGGCGGCTGGTGTCGACGACCATGCCGTCGTTCATGCTGAAACCGGCCGTGCTGTGGCCGCCGGAGCGGGTGGTGATCCAGAGCTGGTGGCGAGCCGCGAACTGCAGGCATTCCCAGACGTCCTGGAACACCTCGCAGTAGACGATGAGCAGCGGAAAACTCTGGAAGGCGTAGTTGGAGAGCTGCCGAGAAGCCTGGTAGGGCGCGTCGCTGGGCAGCACCACTTCGCCTTGGAGGCGGCCTTGCAGGGCTCGCACGTTGGCGGCGCTGAATGCGTTGGCATCCCCCTCGGTGGAACCGGCCCACCCCTGCAGGCGCTCCAGGCGCGTGCGTTCCTTGCGACTCATCCGCCACATGGCGTCCTCCCTTTGAAGCCGGCGTTGGCCGATCTTTGGTGTGGACGAGTGTCACGGCGAGCCGACACCGTGGGGTATCAGGGTTAGCCCCAGGACGGGAGACTGCGCTGACCAGCGCGCCCGGCATGTCGCGTGGTGCCCAGAGCGGGGTTCGAACCCGCATGCCCCTTTTCAAGGGCGGCGGATTTTAAGTCCGCTGCGTCTGCCTGTTTCGCCATCCGGGCCGGCCGCGATTATCGGTGCCCGCCAGAAACAAAAAGGGCCCACGGTCGCGAAGACGGGGCCCTGGCAGAACTTGCCGAATCATCTGGAGGCGCGATCCGGAGTCGAACCGGACTGGACGGATTTGCAATCCGTTGCATAACCGCTTTGCTATCGCGCCGGGGTTGGGTGCCGCTATTTTCAGCCAAAAAGAAGGGAAGCCGAAGCTTCCCTGTCTTGAATATTTGGAGCGGGATAAGAGGCTCGAACTCTCGACCTATACCTTGGCAAGGTATCGCTCTACCAACTGAGCTAATCCCGCATGATCTTGCTTCATGCCAGCTTTGCAGCCATCTCGGCGCCGCACCTTTTTCAGTGCCCGATCGATTTGCCTGTTTCGATCGCGTCGAGCCTCGCAGTATAGCCGGCTTTCGCCGGCCCCTGCAAGCTCAGTGCGGCAATCCGTCTGCGGACAGCGCCGGCGCCGCTTCCGGCTTCGGCGACGCCGCCGCAGGCACGGCGGCCACCGGTTCGTCTTCCGGCAGCGGCACCGGCATGCGTTCCAGCGCCACTTCCAGCACCTGATCGATCCACTTCACCGGCACGATCTCGAGGTGGCTCTTGGCGTTTTCCGGAATGTCCTGCAGGTCCTTGACGTTTTCCTCGGGGATCAACACGGTCTTGACCCCGCCGCGGTGTGCCGCCAGCAGCTTTTCCTTCAGGCCGCCGATGGCCGTGACTTCACCGCGCAGGGTGATTTCACCGGTCATGGCCACATCGGCGCGCACCGGAATGCCGGTCAGCGCCGACACCAACGCCGTCGTCATGGCCGCGCCCGCGCTGGGGCCGTCCTTGGGCGTGGCACCGTCGGGCACGTGGATGTGGATGTCGCGCTTCTCGAACTGCTCGTCCTTGATGCCCAGTCGCCGTGAACGCGAGCGCACCACGGTGCGCGCCGCTTCCACCGATTCTTTCATCACGTCGCCCAGCGAACCGGTGCGGGTGATGGTGCCCTTGCCCGGCATCACCGCCGCTTCGATGGTCAGCAGGTCGCCGCCGACTTCGGTCCAGGCCAGGCCCACGACCTGGCCGACCTGGTTCTTCATCTCGGCGCGGCCGAAGTCGAACTTGCGCACGCCCAGGAAGTCATTCAGGTTTTCGTCGGTGACGACCACCTTGCCTTCGTACTTCTTCAGCGCGATGCCCTTGATCACCTTGCGGCAGATCTTGCCCACTTCGCGTTCCAGCGACCGCACACCGGCTTCGCGGGTGTAGTAACGCAGGATGGCGCGCAGAGCCGATTCGGTGATCTCCATCTCGCCGTCTTTCACGCCGTTGTTCTTCTGCTGCTTGGGCAGAAGGTAGCGCTGCGCGATGTTGAGCTTTTCGTCTTCGGTGTAGCCAGCCAGGCGGATGACTTCCATCCGGTCCAGCAGCGCCGGAGGGATGTTCATGCTGTTGCTGGTGGCCACGAACATCACGTCACTCAAGTCGAAGTCGACCTCGACATAGTGGTCGCTGAAGGTGTGGTTCTGTTCCGGGTCCAGCACTTCCAGCAGTGCCGACGACGGGTCGCCGCGGAAGTCCATGCCCAGCTTGTCGATCTCGTCCAGCAGGAACAGCGGGTTGCGCACGCCCACCTTGGACAGGCTCTGCAGCACCTTGCCCGGCATGCTGCCGATGTAGGTGCGGCGGTGGCCACGGATCTCGGCCTCGTCGCGCATGCCACCCAGGGCCATGCGAACGAACTTGCGGCCGGTGGCACGCGCCACGCTCTGGCCGAGCGAGGTCTTGCCCACGCCCGGGGGGCCCACCAGGCACAGGATGGGGGCCTTGACCTTGTCCACGCGCTGCTGCACGGCAAGGTACTCGAGGATGCGGTCCTTGACCTTCTCCAGGCCGAAGTGGTCTTCGTTCAGCACATGCTCGGCATTGCCCAGGTCGTGTTTGATCTTGGTCTTTTTCTGCCACGGCAGATTGACCAGGGTGTCGATGAAGTTGCGCACCACGGTGGCTTCGGCCGACATCGGCGACATCAGCTTGAGCTTCTTCAGCTCGCCCTCGGCCTTCTTGCGCGCCTCCTTGCTCATGCGCGCGGCCTTGATCTTCTTTTCCAGTTCTTCCAGGTCGGCGCCTTCTTCGCCGTCACCCAGTTCCTTCTGGATGGCCTTGACCTGCTCGTTCAGGTAGTACTCGCGCTGGCTCTTTTCCATCTGCCGCTTGACGCGACCACGGATGCGCTTTTCCACCTGCAGGATGTCGACTTCGTGTTCCAGCAGTTCCAGCAGCTTTTCCAGCCGCTTGGGCACGCTGAACAGGTCCAGCACGGCCTGCTTGGCTTCCAGCTTCAGCGGCAGGTGCGCGGCGATGGTGTCGGCCAGGCGGCCCGGGTCGTCGATGCCAGCGATGCTGGTCAGGATCTCGGGCGGGATCTTCTTGTTGAGCTTGACGTTGCGTCACGGCACGGCGCAGGGCCTCGATCTCGGGCGTGGCGTCGCCTTCGGCCTGCACGGGCACGACTTCACCGACGAAGTAGTCGTCGGTTTCGGTGATGCTGGTGGTGTTGGCACGCTGCACACCCTCGACCAGCACCTTCACGGTGCCGTCGGGCAGCTTGAGCATCTGCAGGATGCTGGAAACACAACCCACGTCGAACATGTCGTCGGCCCGGGGTTCGTCCTTGCCGGCTGCCTTCTGCGCCACCAGCATGATCTGGCGGCCCTGCTCCATGGCAGCTTCCAGCGCCTTGATCGACTTCGGCCGCCCCACGAACAGCGGGATGACCATGTGCGGAAACACCACCACATCGCGCAGCGGCAACAGCGGAAGCGTGATGGGATCGGATGGGAGGATGGGATGTCCGGACATTGAGACCTCTCTTTCTCAAACCCACTTGGGGCTCGAGTTCAGTAATGCAAGACGCTTTGGGCCCAGCAAGCCGCCGTGGAACCGGCCCCGCCGGGCTCGCTGAGGTAACAAGCGCCAGCGAGCTTGGGGGCCCAAGGTCAAGCGCTGGCTTTTTTCTCGCGGTAGACGAGCAGAGGCTTGGCGCCCTCTTCGACGATGTGTTCGTCGATCACGACCTTGGCCACGCCGTCGAGCGTGGGCAGGTCGAACATGGTGTCGATCAGCGAATGCTCCAGGATGGAGCGCAGGCCGCGAGCCCCGGTCTTGCGCGCCAGCGCCTTTTTCGCGATGGCGGTCAATGCCGAGGGGCGGACTTCGAGTTCGACACCGTCCATGGCAAACAGCTTCTGGTACTGCTTGACGAAGGCGTTCTTGGGCTCGGTCAGGATCTGCACCATCGCGTCGATGGTGAGTTCACCCAAGGTGGCCACCACCGGCAGCCGGCCCACCAGTTCGGGGATGAGACCGAACTTGATCAGGTCTTCGGGTTCGACGTCGCGGAACAGGTCGGCAGCCCGTTTTTCGGTCTTGCTGTGCACGCTGGCGCCAAAGCCGATGCCGGACTTTTCGGTGCGGTTCTGGATGACCTTTTCCAGCCCATCGAAAGCGCCGCCGCAGATGAACAGGATGTTGGTCGTGTCGATCTGCAGGAAGTCCTGGTTCGGGTGCTTGCGCCCGCCCTGAGGCGGCACGCTGGCCATCGTGCCTTCGACCAGCTTCAGAAGTGCCTGCTGCACACCTTCGCCCGACACGTCGCGCGTGATGCTGGGGTTGTCGGCCTTGCGGCTGATCTTGTCGATTTCGTCGATGTAGACGATGCCACGCTGCGCACGTTCAACTTCGTAGTTGCAGTTCTGCAGCAGCTTCTGGATGATGTTCTCGACGTCTTCACCCACGTAACCGGCTTCGGTCAGCGTGGTGGCGTCGGCAATCACGAAGGGCACGTTCAGCAGGCGCGCCAGTGTCTGCGCCAGCAGCGTCTTGCCGCTGCCAGTGGGGCCGATGAGCAGGATGTTGCTCTTGGTCAGCTCGACCTCGTCCTTGCCGGCATTGGCGCCCATGTGCTTCAGGCGCTTGTAGTGGTTGTAGACGGCCACGGCCAGCGTTCGCTTGGCCACTTCCTGTCCGATCACGTACTGGTCGAGGCTGGCCTTGATTTCCGCAGGCACCGGCAGGTCGCTCTTGCTGGACTTGGCGGCCGCACCTTCGATGGGCACTTCATCACGGATGATGTCGTTGCACAGCTCGATGCACTCGTCGCAGATGAACACCGACGGTCCCGCGATGAGTTTTTTCACCTCGTGCTGGCTCTTACCGCAGAAGGAGCAGTACAGAACCTTTTCGCCGGAGGCGCCCTTCTTGTCGGCCATTGGATGCTTGTGCGGGGTGGTTGCTGGCGGATTGCGCCGTCATGATAGACCAAAGGCCAAGTCGGGCGCTGCAAGGAAAAGAGCCCCGATCGGGGCTCTTGACCGGGCTTGGCGCCCGGGCTGAAAGCGTGCTGTTCGCGCCCCCGGGGCAACGTCAGCTGCGTTTATCCAGCACCTGGTCGATGAGGCCGTACTCCATGGCCTCGGTCGGGCTCATCCAGCGGTCGCGCTCCATGTCGGCGGTGATGCGCTCCAGGGTTTGGCCGGTGCGGTCGGCGTAGATGCGGTTCAGCTGCTCGCGGGTCTTCAGGATCTCGCGCGCCTGGATCTCGATGTCGGTGGCCTGGCCCTGTGCACCGCCGCTGGGCTGGTGGATCATGACGCGGGCGTTCGGCAGCGCAGACCGTTTGCCCTTGGCACCGGCCATCAGCAGGAAACTGCCCATGCTGGCGGCCATGCCCATGCACAAGGTGGACACGTCGGGCTTGATGAACTGCATCGTGTCGAAGATCGACAGGCCCGCACTGACACTGCCGCCCGGGCTGTTGATGTACAGGAAGATGTCCTTGTCCGGGTTTTCGCTTTCCAGGAACAACATCTGCGCCACCACCAGGTTGGCGGTGCCGTCGTTGACGGGTCCGACCAGGAAGATGATGCGTTCGCGCAGCAGCCGGCTGTAGATGTCGTAGGCGCGCTCGCCCCGACCCGACTGTTCGATCACGATGGGCACCATGCCCAGGCCAGTGGTCTCGGAATAGCTCATGCAGTGTCTTTCAGAATTTGACCAAGGTCATGCGCCCCTCGGGGGGCTGAGTGCCGCGGCTCCAAGTCCGCCTGCGCGGAGTTGGACGGCACGAAGGCCGCGCGACTCTGGCGCGCGGCAGCGACCGGAGGGAGCGTGGGGGTCAACTTGCCGTCATCAGTTCGTCGAACGGTAGCACCTTGTCGACGACCTTCGCGGTGGCCAGGACGTAATCGGTCACGTTGTTCTCGATCACCACCGCTTCGACTTCGGACATGCGCTGGCGGTCACCCAGGTACCAGCGCATCACCTCGGCCGGTTTTTCGTAGCTCTGGCTCATCTCTTCGATGTGCTTCTGCAGTTGTTCGGGCTGGGCCTGCAGCTTGTTCGTGCGCACCAGCTCGGCCACCACCAGGCCCAGGCGCACACGGCGCTCGGCCTGCGGCTTGAAGATCTCGGCCGGAATCGGCGCGGTTTCGGCGTCTTTCACGCCGCGCTGCTTCAGGTCGGCACGTGCACCTTCGATCAGGCGGTCGGTCTCGGAAGCCACCAGCGCGTTCGGGATTTCCAGTTCGGCGGCCTTGGACAGCGCTTCCATCACATTGCCCTTGTTGCGGGCCAGCACGCGGAACTTCACCTCGCGCTCGAGGTTCTTCTTCACGTCGGCGCGCAGACCGTCGACCGTGCCTTCCTTGATGCCCAGGGACTTGGCAAAGGCTTCGTCCACCGTGGGCAGGTTCTGCGCTTCGATCTTCTTCACGGTGACCATGAAGTCGGCTTCCTTGCCGGCCACGTCCTTGCCCTGGTAGTCGGCCGGGAACTGCAGCGGGAAGGTCTTGCTCTCGCCCACCTTCATGCCACGCACGGCCTGGTCGAACTGCTCGAGCATCTGGCCTTCGCCGATGATGAACTGGAAGGCTTCGGCCTTGCCGCCGTCGAAGGGCTCGCCGTCGATCTTGCCTTCGAAGTCGATCGTCACGCGGTCGGTTTCGACCGCACCTTCCACCGCCGGGCGCAGGCCGAAGGTGCGGCGCTGCTTGCGCAGGATCTCGACCGTGCGGTCGATGGCTTCTTCGGTGACTTCGGTGGTGACACGCTCGATTTCGGCCGTGCTCAGGTCACCCAGCTTCACTTCGGGATACACCTCGAAGGTGGCGTCGAAAGCCAGCTGGCCTTCGGGTGCGTCGTCCTTCTGCGTGATGCGCGGCTGGCCGGCGACACGCAGCTTGGCTTCGGTGGCGGCTTCGTTGAAGGCCTGGCCGACACGGTCGTTGACCACTTCGTACTGCACCGAGTAGCCGTAACGCTGCGTCACCACCGACATCGGCACCTTGCCCGGGCGGAAGCCGTCGGCCTTGACCGTGCGCGACAGGCGCTTCAGGCGGGTCTCGACCTCGCCGTTGATGGTTTCAGCAGCCAGCGTCAGGGTGATGCGACGCTCGAGCTTTTCTAGGGTTTCAACTTGGACGGCCATGGTGTCTCTTTGGGGCAATGGAGTCGGTGGGATCGGTGCTGCTGGTGCGCGGGGCCGGACTCGAACCGGCACGCCCGTGAGGGCGTCAGGACCTAAACCTGGTGCGTCTACCAATTTCGCCACCCGCGCGGGTGGTGCGCCGCCGGAGCAGCAAACCCGACATTTTAGCGTCAGCCCATCAGGCCGCCGCCGGCAGCCCCTCACGCTTCACCCGGAACCAGGCTGCGTACATGGCCGGCAAGGCCAGCAAGGTCAGCACCGTGGCCACGATCAGCCCGCCCATGATGGCCACCGCCATCGGCCCCCAGAACACGCTGCGGCTGAGCGGAATCATCGCCAGCACCGCCGCCGCCGCCGTCAGCACGATGGGGCGGAAGCGCCGCACGGCCGATTCGACGATGGCGTCCCAGGTCGGCACGCCACGGGCTCGGTCCTGCTCGATCTGGTCGATCAGGATCACCGAGTTGCGCATGATCATGCCCATCAAGGCGATCACCCCGAGCAGCGCCACAAAGCCGAAAGGCCGGTTCAGGATCAGCAGCGCTGCCGCGACGCCGGCAATGCCCAGCGGCCCGGTCAGGAAGACCAGCATCGCCCGGCTGAAGCTCTGCAGCTGCAACATCAGCAGCGTGAAGATGATGAACAGCATCATCGGCACGCCGGCGGCAATGCTGCCCTGGCCCTTGCTGCTTTCTTCCACCGCGCCAGCAATCTCGATGCGGTAACCCGGTGGCATCTGCGCGGCCAGCGCTTGAAGCTGCGGCCAGACTTGTGCCGTGACGGTCGGGCCCTGCAGGCCTTCGGCCACGTCTCCCTGCACGGTGATCGCGTAGTTGCGCCCTTCGCGCCACATCACACCCGGCTCGAAGGTGAAGTTGACCTTGGCAATCTGCGTCAGCGGCACACTGCGGCCGCTGGCGGTGGGCAGGTAGGCGTTGCCCAGGTCGGTGATGGCCCGGCGCTCTTCCAGCGGCTGGCGCAGCACGATGTCGATGAGCTTGTCGCCCTCGCGGTACTGGCCGATGTTGCTGCCGGACAGGATCGTGCGCGAAGCCTGCGCGATCATCTGGCTCGTCACGCCCAGCGCGCGGGCCTTGTCCTGGTCGACCTCGAGGCGCAGCACCTTGATCGACTCATTCCAGTTGTCGTTGACGCCGCGCGTGCTGGTGTTGGCCCGCAGCACGTCCTTGGCCTGGTCGGCCCAGTGGCGCAACTGCACCGCGTCGACACCCACGACGCGGAACTGCACCGGGTAAGGCACCGGCGGCCCATTGGGCAGCAGCTTGACGCGGCCGCGCACCTCGGGAAACTCGGTGGCCAGCAGCGCGGGCAGCCGCACACGCAGTTCTTCGCGTTGTTTCAAGTCCTTGGGCAACACGATGGCCTGGCTGACGTTGCTTTGCGGAAACACCTGGTCCAGCGGCAGGTAGAAGCGGGGCACGCCACTGCCGACCCAGGTGGTCACGCTCTCGACGCCCTTTTCCTGCAGCAGCCGGGCTTCGAAACGACGTGCAATCGCATCGCTCTCCTGCACGGTGGAACCCTCGGGCAGCCACAGGTCGACCAGGATCTCCGGCCGGCTGCTGTCCGGGAAAAACTGCTGCTGCACCTGGCCCATGCCCACGATGCCCAGCGCGAAACTGGCCACCGTCAGGCCGATGGTGATCCATCGGTGCTGCACGCACCAGTGAACCGCCCTGCGGAAGCGGCTGTAGAACGGTGTATCGAAAAGCTCGTGCGGGCCGTCGTCGCCTGAACCCCCTGCCTTGCTGCGTGTGTGCAGCAGACGTGCGCCCAGGTAGGGCACGAAGTACACCGACACCAACCAGCTGATGACCAGCGCCGCCGAAGTCACGGCAAAGATGGCGAAGGTGTATTCCCCCGTCACCGACTGCGCCAGCCCGATGGGCAGGAAACCCGCCGCGGTGATCAACGTGCCCGTGAGCATGGGCATCGCCGTCACGTCGTAGGCGAAGGTCGCGGCGCGCATCTTGTCGTAGCCCTCTTCGAGCTTGCGCACCATCATCTCGACCGCAATGATGGCGTCGTCCACCAGCAGGCCCAGCGCGATGATCTTGTGCAGACCCACGCCCCAGTAAAACATCGTCACGAAGGTGATGGCCAGCACCAGCGGAATGGTGATGCCCACCACCAGGCCAGGCCAGATGTCGATGCGCAGGGGCTTGGTGTGCAAACCCAGGCTGATGAAGCTGACCGCCAGCACGATCAGCACCGCCTCGATCAGCACCTTCACGAACTCGCCCACCGAGCGGCTCACCGCCGTCGGCTGGTCCTGCACCTGCATGATCTCGATGCCCACCGGCAGCTCGGCCTGCAACTGTTTCATCGTGGCTTCCAGCGCCTGGCCCAGCGCGATGATGTCGCCGCCCTTGGCCATCGACACACCCAGCGCGATGACCTCCTGCCCCTGGTGGCGCACGCGCACTGCTGGCGGGTCGACGTAGTCGCGGCGGATGTCGGCGATGTCGCCCAGCTTCAGGCTGCTGGCCACGCCGGTGGCGGTGTTGACGGCGCGGATCGGGAAACGCTTGAGCTCGTCCACCGAATTGAACTGGCCCGCCACACGCACCTGCAGGTTTTCGGCGCCGGCATTCAGCACTCCGGCACCTTCGACCGCGTTCTGCGCGCCGATCTGCGCGATGACCTGATTCATGTCCAGACCCAGCTGCGCCAGGCGCTTCTGCGAGATCTCGACAAACACCTTTTCGGCCTGCGCGCCAAAGGTCTCGACCTTGGCCACGTTGGGCACCTGCAGCAGGCGCTGGCGCACGCGGTCGGCCTGCACCCGCAGTTCTTCGCGGCTGAAACCGTCGGCACTGAGCGCGAAGATGGAGCCGTAGACGTCGCCGAAGTCGTCGTTGAACACCGGCCCGATGACACCGGCCGGCAGCGTGCTGCGCATGTCCCCCACCCGCTTGCGCGCCTGGTACCAGCTGCCCGCCACTTCCTTGGGCGGTGATGAGTCCTTCAGCTGCAGGATGGTCAGCGACTCGCCCGGTTTGGTGTACGAGCGGATCTTGTCGGCGTGCGGCACTTCCTGCAGCGTCTTCTCGATCTTGTCGGTGACCTGTTCGGCCATCTGCTGCGCACTCGCGCCGGGCCAGAAGGCCTGCACGACCATGGCACGGAAGGTGAACGGCGGGTCTTCGTCCTGCCCCAGCTGAAAGTAGGCGGCAGTGCCCAGCAGCAGCATTACCACCATCAGGTAGCGTGTCAGCGCGGGGTGCTGCAGCGCCCAGCGGCTGATGTTGAAACGCGAGGTGGGCACGCCGTCGTCGGCATGCCGCGGGCCCGGCTTGTGATCGGTGTTCATGCGGCGCTCCGGTCAGCGGCTGGCGGCCGGTGCGGGCGCCACGGCAGACCCGGCACCCGGGGCCTGGGCCGGCGCTTCGTAGAGCTTCACCTTCTGCCCCGGTGTCAGCGTGTGCACACCCGCCGTGACCACCGTCTGGCCCGCGCTCAGGCCACTGGCCACCACCACGGCATTGCCGTCGGCGCCGGCCACCACCACCGGCTGCACCTTCACCGTCATCGTCGTGCGGTCCAGCAGCCAGACGGCGGCCTGGCCCTGCTGCTGCATCACCGCGCTCAGCGGCAGGCGCGCGGCGGCGTCTCGGCGCGGCAGGTCGATCACCGCCGTCACTGTCTGGCCCAGTTGCAGCGGCGCATCACCGACATCGGCCTTCACCAGGAAGGTGCGTGTGGCCGGGTCGGCAGCGGCAGCCACCTCGCGCACGGTGGCCGGCAACAAGGTGGTCGCGCCCCAGGGCCGCACACGGATGGCGCCGGTCTTGCCCAGCAGTGCACGCAGCCCGGCCGCGCCGTCTTCGGGCACGGCAAACACGGCATCGCGCGGGCCGTCGTGTGCCAGCCGCACCACGGGCGCGCCGGTGGCGACCACCGCGCCGACCTCGGCTTCGACCGCCGTCACGACACCGGCCGCGGTGGCCGTCAGCACGGCGTAGCTGGCCATATTGCCCTGCATGCTGGCTTGCGAACGGGCCTGGTCGAGTTGCGCGCGCTGTGCCTTCAGCGTCGTCTCGCGGCGCTCGAGCTCCAGCGAGCTGATGAAACCCTGGTCGCGCAGTTCCTGATAACGCTTGAATTCTGCCTGCGCCAGGTCGTGGCTGGACAGCGCAGCGCGCAGACCGGCGTTGGCCGCGTCCTGCTGCAGGCGCAGGTCGGCCGGATCCAGCTGCGCCAGCGCCTGGCCGGCACGCACGCGCTGGCCCACTTCGGCGGGCCTCGCGGTGAGTTTGCCGCCCACCCGGAAAGCCAAGCGCGATTCGGTGCGGGCGCGGATGTCGGCGGCAAACTCCTGTGTGCCACCCACGTTGGCCGGCCCCACGGTCATCGTGCGCACGGCGCGCACGGGCTCGGGTGGGGCCGTGCGCGGCGAGCAGGCGGCCAGCAGCAGGACCGCGCCGAGGGTGAAAACGCTGAGCCCGCTGACGTTCATGAGAGCAACCTGCAATGACGGGGCAGAAGTTGCCCCGAGTTAATGACTGACCGGTCAGTAATGTATTTGCGGGCCCGGCGACTGTCAATTTCATTGCGCAAGCGTGTGGCGCCAGCGCTTGAGATCGGTCAGGACAACAGGCGCGGCCCGGAAACCGCCGCACAAGTGGCGAGAATCCGCCGGTGACCGTTGACCATTACGAAAACTTCCCCGTTGCCTCGGTGCTGTGCCCCGCACACCTGCGGCCAGCGGTTGCGGCCATCTACCACTTTGCGCGCACCGCAGACGACCTGGCCGACGAAGGCGACGCGCCCGCGGCACAGCGCCTGGCCGACCTGGCCGCCTACCGCCAGGACCTGAACGCCGTGCTGGCCCACCAGCCACCCGGCCCACGCTGGACCGGTGTGTTCACCGCGCTGGCCCGCCAGGTCGGGACCTTCTCGTTGCCACCCGAACTGCTTCACGACCTGCTGGACGCCTTCGAGCAAGACGTGAACAACCCGCCCTACCCCGACCGCCAGGCCTTGCTGGGCTACTGCCGCCTGTCGGCCAACCCCGTCGGCCGTTTGTTGCTGCACCTGTATGGCATTCACGATGCACGTTCACTGCAGCAGTCGGACGCGATCTGCAGCGCGTTGCAACTCATCAACTTCTGGCAGGACCTCAGCGTCGATGGCCCACGAGGCCGCTGCTACGTGCCGCAACAGGACCGCATGGCCCACGGCGTGGCGGCAGCCGACCTGGCGCAGTGCCGCGACAGTCGGCAGGCGCGGCTTCTGGTGCAGTCGCTGGTGGACTGGTCAGCAGGGCTGATGCAGCGAGGTGCGCCGCTGGCACTGCGCGTGCCGGGCCGTGCCGGTTGGGAATTGCGGCTCGTGGTGCAGGGCGGCCTGCGCATTCTTGAGAAAATCCGGCAGATGGACCACGCCAGCCTGACCCAGCGCCCCCACCTCGGCCGTTTCGACGTGGCCGTGATGCTGGGGCGTGGTGTCGGCATGTCCTGGGGCAAGACATGACGCCGCAGCAGTACGTGCAGGACAAGGCGGCCGGCAGCGGCTCATCCTTCTATTACGCATTCCTCTTCCTGCCACCACCGCGCCGCGCTGCCATCACCGCCTTCTATGCCTTCTGCCGCGAGGTGGACGACGTGGTCGACGAAACCACCGACAGCAGCGTGGCCGCCAACAAGCTGCAGTGGTGGCGCAAGGAAGTGGCGCAGGCCTACGGTGGCCAGCCCAGCCACCCGGTGCTGCGTGCGCTGATGCCGCTGGCGCCGGAGTTCGGCATCGAACAGGCCCACCTGCAGGCGGTGATCGAAGGCTGCCAGACCGACCTGGAGCAGACCCGCTTCCTGGACTACCCCGCGCTGCAGCGTTATTGCCACCTGGTGGCCGGCATCGTGGGCGAGGTGGCGGCCAACATCTTCGGCCGCACCCACGAAGCCACGGTGCAGTACGCGCATCAGCTGGGCCTGGCGATGCAGCTGACGAACATCATCCGCGACGTCGGCGACGACGCACGCCGGGGCCGCATCTACCTGCCGGTGGCCGAGCTGCAGCGCTTCGACGTCAAGGCCCACGAACTGCTGCAGCGGGCTGCACCCTGGGGCTACAGCGACCGCTTCCAGGCGCTGATGCGCTTCCAGGCCGAACGGGCGCATGCCTGTTACGACAGCGCGATGCGGCTCTTGCCCGACTGCGACCGCACGGCGCAGAAACCCGGTCTGATGATGGCCAACATCTACCGCACGCTGCTGCGCGAGATCGAAGCCCAGCAGTTCCAGGTGCTGCACCAGCGCACCTCGCTGACGCCGCTGCGCAAGTTGTGGATCGCCACCCGCACGCACGTGCGGGGGCGCTGAGCACGCGGTGCAGTTGGCGGTCGTCGGTGGCGGTTGGGCCGGGCTGGCCGCAGCCGTGCGGGCCACCGAAGCCGGCCACCGCGTGACGCTGTTCGAGATGGCTGCGCATTGGGGCGGTCGCGCCCGTGGTGTCGACGTCGACGGCCTGGCGCTCGACAACGGGCAGCACATCCTGATCGGTGCCTACACCCGCACGCTGGCGCTGATGGCCACCGTGGGTGCCGACGCCGCCGCGCTGCTGCACCGCCAGCCGCTGGAACTGCGATACCCCGATGGTCGCGGCCTGCGTATGCCTGCCGGGCCGGCCTGGCTGGGTTTTGGCGCGGCGGTGTCCGGCTGTGTGGGCTGGACCTGGCGCGACCGGCTGGCGCTGATGCAGGCCGCCGCCGGCTGGGCGCTCCGCGGCTTCACGTGTCCGCCTGAATGGACCGTGCAGCGCTTGTGCGGCCACCTGCCCGCGGCGGTGCGGCAACTGCTGATCGACCCCTTGTGTGTGGCGGCGCTGAACACACCGGCGACTCAGGCCAGCGCGAAGGTCTTTCTGCGTGTGCTGCGCGACGCGCTGTTCAGCGGCGGTGGCTCGGCCGACCTGCTGCTGCCACGTGCCAGCCTCGACCGGCTGCTGCCCGCGCCGGCGGTGCAGTGGCTGCAGATGCATGGCGCCAAGCTGGCCCCGCGTTCGCGTGTGTCCAGCCTGATGCCCAGCGGCTCAGGGTGGCAGATCGACGGGCAGGCCTTCGACGCCGTCGTGCTGGCCTGCAGCGCCAGCGAAGCCGCGCGCCTGGCGCAGCCCCACGCCCCGGCGTGGGCGCAGGCAGCTGAAGGCATCGGCTACGAGCCCATCGTCACCGTCTACCTGCATGCCCCAGGTGGCCAATTGCCTTGCCCCATGACGGCGCTGCTGGAAAGCAGCGAGACCCCAGCGCAGTTTGCCTTCGACCTGGGCGCCTTGGGTGGCCCCCGCGATGTGTTTGCCTTTGTCGTCAGTGGTGCGCGGCACTGGGTTGAACAAGGGCTGGAGGCCACGGGCCAGGCCGTGCTGCGACAAGCCGAGGTCGCCCTGGGCCCGGCGGCCTGGCCCCAGGCAGCCAGCGTGCTGCGCGTGATGGCGGAAAAACGGGCCACCTTCCGGTGCACACCGCAGCTGCAGCGTCCGCCGACCCAGGTGGCGCCCAGGCTGGTGGCTGCGGGTGACCACGTCGAAGGGCCCTACCCGGCCACGCTGGAAGGCGCGGTGCGCAGCGCCGAGGCCGCGCTGGCCGCCCTGGCGGCTGGCGCCTGAAGCACGCTCGAACGGTCAAGGCGCCGCGGCCGGCGCACTGGCCGCCGGTGCAGACCGGAGCGGCGGCGAAAAGGGCGCCGCCAGCGGTTCGCCGATGAACAGGCTCTGCTGCGGCCAGGCCACGCTTTTCCAGTAGGCCTCGATGGCCGTCGCGCCCTGCAGGTAATGCAGCAATAGCACCTGCGGGTGCGGGAACTTCTGCGGGTGGTTGCAAGGCTCGCTGACGGCACCGTGGCTGGCCGTGGCGCCCGAGGCGATCCAGTCCAGCGCGGTGGCCTGGCCGTGTTGCCCTTGCAGATCGCCCCCAAAAGAGGTCAAGTGGTCGGCCAGGGCGCCGGGCACCCAGTCGGGTGCGGGCTCAAGTTCGAGCTTGTCGCTGCCTGTGGTCACGGTCAACACCCGGCGCGCGGACTGCAAGGCGGAGGTGCTTTCCACCTGCAGGTCCACACCCAGCGCGGCTGGAAGACCCGAGGGCGGGTACAGCGCCATGCGCACGGCACGTGCTCGGTCGTCGGTGACCAGCATCAGCGCACTCACGGGCTCACGATCGGACTCGAACAAGGAACTGTCGGAAGCCACGCCACGGTCGATCAAGGCCACGGCCTGTTCCACCGTGCGAGCGGCCAGCAACATCGACGGTCGCCAGCCTGGCGTGGTGAAGGGCCGCGTGGTGGCCGAGTTGAAGTAACCCGAGCTGCGCGATGCCGCACAGCCGTTGCTGCACAACTTGGCATCGAAACCCAGCGCCAATGCGCCAGTGATGGCATTGCAGGCCACGGCATAGGGCACTGCCCAGGCCAGCGCCAGGGCTTGTGTCTGCGGACCGAAGTGGCGCTCGATGCTCTGCCGCAAGTTTTCAAAGTCGTCCGGCGCGAGCACGGGCACCACTGGCAGGCGAACACGCAGCACCTGCCATGGCTGCAGGCCCCGGGCGCGCACATAGTGTTCACCCACCACCACCGAGTAGGGGTCGGCACTGTTGATGACCAGACCCAGGTCACGCGCCTGCAGGCGCGAACGCAGCCGGGGCACGCTGACCCAGGCACGGGGTCGTGGCGTGACTTGAACCGGCTGCACAGCGGCGCTCGAAGCCGGGCCGACCTGAGCTTCTGCGTTTGCAGGGCCCGAAGGTCCGTCGGCAGGCTGTGCTTGCGCCAAGCCTGCAGCCGCCAGGAACAGCAGCGCCCCGACGGCTCGTCTGGACCCGCCTTCACGCGCTTGGCCATACCAGCATGCAGACAGCCGTTCCGCCATGCAAAATTGCATTAAGCTCGCATTGCGCATCGCACCATGAACCCCAAGGACAAGCCCTCACCCACCATCCAGGTCCTGGAGCGTACCTTTGCGCTGCTGGACATGCTGGCCTCGCAGGCCGAACCCGTGTCGCTGAAGGAGATTGCCGAGCGCACCGGCCTGCACCCGTCCACCGCGCACCGCATCCTGAACGACCTCACGCTGGGCCGCTTCGTCGACCGGCCGCAAGCCGGCAGCTACCGGCTGGGCATGCGCCTGCTCGAACTGGGCAACCTGGTGAAGGACCGCATCGACGTGCGCGAAGCCGCGCTGGGGCCGATGCGGGAACTGCACAAGCTCACGCACCAAGCGGTGAACCTGTCGATGCGCCAAGGCGACGAAATCATCTATGTCGAACGCAGCTACAGCGAACGTTCGGGCATGCAGGTGGTGCGCACCGTCGGTGGCCGCGCGCCCCTGCACCTGACGTCGGTGGGCAAGCTGTTCCTGGCCCACGACGAGCCGGCGCGAGTGCGCAGCTACGCCGCTCGCACGGGCCTGACGGGCCACACACGCAACAGCATCACCGATGTGCAGCGGCTGGAACGTGAACTGTCAGCCGTGCGCAGCAGTGGTGTGGCGCGCGACGACGAAGAACTGGAACTGGGGGTGCGCTGCATGGCCGCTGGCATCTTCGACGACCAGGGCAAGTTGCTGGCAGGGCTGTCGATCTCTGCGCCGGCCGACCGGCTGGAAGAAAGCTGGCTGGAACGGGTGCGAACAACCGCCAGCCAGATCTCCAGCGCCCTGGGTTACAGGGGCTGAACCGCCAAGGTCTGCGAAGTGTGCAGGGTCTGCATGGCCGGCAGCGACGGCAGCGTGGGCATGACCGCCGGCTTCAGGGCACCCAGTTCCCGGGGCGCGGGCTTGACCGAAGGCACACGCGGCAGGCCCGGCAGCAAGGCCGTGGTTTCCGACACCCACTTGCGCAGGCGTTCGGCGTCGCCGATGCGCGAGTACTTCCCGGCCGAGTCGAGCAGCACCATGATGAACTTGCGGCCGGCCAGTTCGGTCTGCATCACCAGGCAGCGACCGGCGGCCGAGATGTAGCCGGTTTTCTGCAGGCCGATGTCCCATTCCTGGTTGCGCACAAGACCATTGGTGTTGAGGAACTGCACCTGACGCTTGCCCACGGGCACGACGGTGTCGTGGCTGGTCGACAGCTCGCCCAGGATGGGGTGCAAGGAAGCTGCGCGAACCAGCAGGGCCAGATCATGCGCGCTGGACTGGTTGTCGCTCGACAAGCCCGTGGGTTCGACGTAGCGGGTGTCGTGCATGCCCAGGGCGCGGGCCTTGGCATTCATGGCTTCGACAAATCTCGACATGCCGCCGGGGTAGGTGCGACCCAGCAGATACGCGGCGCGGTTTTCGGACGCCATCAAGGCCAGGTGCAACATCTCACCGCGGCTCAGGCGGGCACCTGCTCGCAGTTGCCGCTTGCTGCCGGCGCGAACGGCGGCATCTTGTGCGGTCACCGTCAGCATCTCGTCCAGCGGCAGCCCGGCTTCGGTGACCACCAGCGCGGTCATCAGCTTGGTGATGGAGGCGATGGGCAGCACGGCATTCGGGTTCTTGCTGAAAACGACCTGGTCGGTGTCCTGGTCGACCACCAGCGCGACGCTGGATTGCAGATCCAGTTCATCGGCGGTGGACCGCAGACCGTAAACCTGCCCGAAAGACGGTCGCGCTGGTGCGCGGCGAACGACATGGCGTGAACGTTTTTTGCTCGCCCGGGAAGACACGACTTTGGCTTTGCGGGCGCTCGCGCCCTTGGAAACCGTGCCCTTGGACGTGGCCTTGGCCGCGACTTTGGCGGCTTTGGCCTTGCTAGCCGCCTGGGCTTGGGTCAGGGGCAGCACGGTGAAGGCAACTGCACAACACAGCACCAGCATCCTGGGCAAGGTAGACCACTTCAAGTTAGGCACTGTGTTCCCCGGCTTCGACCCGTGCAAAAGTGTAGGGTACTCGAAAAACCTTCGCAATATCAAATGCTTGCGTCCTGTTTCTCAAGCAGACCCTAAGCTACGTGGTAACCCGGATACGCTGCCGCCCTGATTGGCCGAGTGAACGGGCCTTTGCCTGCCACGAAAGTCCACCTGGACTTTCGTGGGCTGCTTCAGCCAGAACGCGTGAAATCGCGTTCTGGCCTTCGCCAGCCATGCAAGGCCTTCCGGCCTTGCATGCGCAGGCTCAGCCCTGCGCAGCGACGCGGTCGGCGTTGCTGTGCAGCTTGTTCAGTGCCGATAGGTAAGCTTTGGCCGAGGCCACCACGATGTCGGGGTCTGCACCGACCCCGTTCACCACGCGGCCGCCGTGTTGCAGTCGCACGGTGACCTCGCCTTGCGATTCTGTGCTGCCCGAAGTGATGGCATTGACCGAATAGAGCATCATTTCCGCCCCACTCTTCACCTTGGATTCGATGGCCTTCAAGCTGGCGTCGACCGGGCCGTTGCCGTCGCTGTCGGCGTGGTGCTCCACCGCACCGGCCGAAAAAGCCACCGACGCATGCGGCCTCTCGCCCATCGCCGAATGCTGGGTCAGGGCCAGCAGGCGGTAGTGCTCGGACTCGGCGGTCACGCTTTCGTCGCTGACCAGCGCGATGATGTCCTCGTCGAAGATCTCGCTCTTGCGGTCGGCCAGGTCCTTGAAGCGCGCGAAGGCCGCATTGACCTCGGCTTCGGACTCCATCTGGATGCCCAGTTCCTGCAGGCGCTGCTTGAAGGCATTGCGACCGCTCAGCTTGCCCAGCACGATCTTGTTGGCCGCCCAGCCCACGTCTTCCGCACGCATGATTTCGTAGGTGTCGCGCGCCTTCAGCACACCGTCCTGGTGAATGCCGCTGGCATGGGCAAACGCATTCGCGCCGACCACCGCCTTGTTGGGCTGCACGACAAAACCGGTGGTCTGGCTGACCATGCGCGAGGCCGGCACGATCTGCGTCGTGTCGATGCCCAGTTCCAGGCCGAAATAGTCGCGCCGGGTGCGCACGGCCATCACCACTTCTTCCAGGCTGCAGTTGCCGGCCCGCTCGCCCAGGCCATTGATGGTGCATTCCACCTGCCGCGCGCCGCCGATCTTCACGCCGGCCAGCGAATTGGCCACCGCCATGCCCAAATCGTTGTGGCAGTGCACGCTCCACACCGCCTTGTCGGCATTGGGAATGCGGTTGCGCAGGTCCAGGATGAACTGGCCGTACAGCTCGGGGATGGCATAACCCACGGTGTCCGGGATGTTGATGGTGGTCGCGCCTTCGGCGATCACGGCTTCGAGCACGCGGCACAGGAAGTCGGGGTCGCTGCGGTAGCCGTCTTCGGGCGAAAACTCGATGTCGCTGCACAGGTTGCGCGCAAAGCGCACCGCCAGCTTGGCCTGCTCGAAGACCTGGTCGCGTGTCATGCGCAACTTCTTCTCCATGTGCAGTTCACTGGTGGCGATGAAGGTGTGGATGCGCGCGCTGGCCGCGCCTTTCAGCGCTTCGCCGGCGCGAGAGATGTCGCGGTCGTTGGCCCGCGCCAGCGAGCACACCGTCGAGTCCTTGATGGCCGCCGCGATGGCCTTCACTGCCTCGAAGTCGCCATTGCTCGACGCCGCAAAACCGGCTTCGATCACGTCGACCCGCAGTCGCTCGAGCTGCCGCGCGATGCGCAGCTTTTCGTCGCGCGTCATCGAGGCGCCGGGCGACTGTTCGCCGTCACGCAAGGTGGTGTCGAAGATGATGAGCTTGTCGGTCATGGTCGTGCTTTCGGTGGTGCTGGGGTGGGTCGCACGCAGCGCAGAAAAGAACAACGGCCCGCTGCTGTGCGCTGGCGGGCCGTTGATCGGGGATAAGTCTTGGACGAAAAGGATCAGCGCACCCGCAGTGGCAGGGCTAGCTCTAGCGCCAGGGCGCGGCTGATGAACGTCATCTGCTCAATATAGCACGGGGCTGGCTGCTTCACGGGTGCAAGCCCTTCTCGTCGGGCTCGTCGGTCGACACAGCGATCACGCTGACCGGCTGGCCCTTGAACTTGCGCCAGGCGTACACCGCGTAGCCCGACAGGCCATACAGGCAGAAGATGCCAAAAAGCACCCGGGGCGGGTCCAGCGCAATCAATGCGATGGCCAACACGATGACCACCAGCACCACGAAGGGCACCGTCTTGCGGCCACCGACCACCTTGAAGCTGTAGAAGGGCGCGTTGGTGACCATCGACAGACCTGCAAACAAGGTGACGCCAAAAGCCGTCCAGGCGAGCCAGTCGATCTTCGTGGCGCCCCGCATGCCTGCGTCGTCCATGACCCAGATCAGGCCCATCACCATGGCCGCCGCCGCCGGGCTGGGCATGCCTTGGAAGAACCGCTTGTCGACGACGCCGATGTTGACGTTGAAGCGCGCCAGGCGAAGCGCCGCGCCGGCGATGTAGACAAAAGCCGGAATCCAGCCCAACTTGCCCATGTCCTTCAAGCCCCAGATGTAGACGATGAGCGCCGGTGCAGCACCGAAGCTGACCATGTCGCACAGGCTGTCCATCTGCTCGCCGAAAGCGCTTTGAGAATTGGTCATTCGCGCCACGCGGCCGTCCAGGCTGTCCAGCACGGCGGCAGCGAGGATGGCGATGCAGGCCAGCTCGAAGCGGCCGTTCATGGCCATCACGATGCCGTAGAAGCCCGAAAAGAGCGCGGCCAGCGTGATGGCATTGGGCAGCACGTAGATGCCGCGCCGACGGCGCGGCTGAACGGCGGCGCCCGCAGTGCCGTCGTCTTCGCCGAACTTGGGGTCTTCTGTCATCGGCGCGAGCATAGCGCGCCGTGACGACGGCGGAACGCCATCAGTTGCGGCTGCGGTCCACCAGCTTGTTGGCCTTGATCCACGGCATCATGGCGCGCAGCTTTTCGCCCACCACCTCGATGCTGTGTTCGCTGGTCAGGCGGCGACGGCTCAGCAACGTGGGCGCACCGGCGCGGTTCTCCAGGATGAAGCTCTTGGCGTATTCGCCGTTCTGGATGTCGGCCAGCACCTGCTTCATGGCCTTCTTGGTCTCGTCGGTGACGATGCGCGGGCCGGTGACGTACTCGCCATACTCGGCGTTGTTGCTGATCGAGTAGTTCATGTTCGCGATGCCGCCTTCGTAGATCAGGTCGACGATCAGCTTCAGTTCGTGCAGGCACTCGAAATAGGCCATCTCGGGCGCGTAGCCGGCTTCCACCAGCGTTTCGTAGCCGGCCTTGATCAGCTCGACGGTGCCGCCGCACAGCACGGCCTGTTCGCCGAACAGGTCGGTCTCGGTCTCTTCGCGGAAGTTGGTCT
>LNFM01010252.1_pt1 | contig 41675 bp, 45 predicted proteins | sample 596031 | NCBI WGS metagenome assembly LNFM01 (sample SAMN04254537, study PRJNA301005) | activated carbon metagenome | isolation source: dual media filters at the Ann Arbor, Michigan drinking water treatment plant | place: USA: Ann Arbor
TCCCGGAGCGAAGTCAGATGCAGACCACCCTCAAGAAGGCCGGCGAGCTGAGCGCCGCGAAGGCCGACCTGGTCGTCGTGTTCGTCGGATCCGGCGACGGGGACCTCGACGCGCCGGCCGCCGCGGCGGACGCCGCCCTGGGCGGTCTGCTCAGCGCCGCGCGCGCCGACGGCGAGATCTCAGGGAAGCCCGGGTCGCTCACCGTGCTGCATACCGGCGGCCGCATGGGCGCGCCGCGGGTGGCCGTGGCCGGGGTCGGCGAGGGCAGCGTGGACGACTGGCGGGCCGCGGGCCGCGCCGCCGGCTCCCGGGCCCGGGAGCTGAAGGCGGGGACGGTGGCGCTGGCCGCCGGGGACGCCGACGCCGACCGCGTGACCGCGGCCGTCGTGGGCGTGGAGGCCGGCGCCTACCGCTTCCTGCGCTACCGCACCGGCGAGGCCGGCAAGCGGCCGCCCGTGAAGGCCCTTCACGTGGTGGGCGGCGGCGCATCGGCCGCCCAGGTCAAGCGGGCGTCCAACCTCGCGACGGCCGTGTCCGCGGCCCGGGTCCTGGCCGACACCCCCAGCAACGACATGACCCCCACCGCGCTGGCCGCCCGCGCCGAGGCGCTCGCCGCGGGCATCCCCGGCCTGGAGGTGCAGATCCTGGGCCCGCGGGAGCTCACCCGCCTGAAGGCCGGCGCCCTGCTCGGCGTGGCGAAGGGATCGGCCGAGCCGCCCCGCATGATCGTGCTGCGGTACACCCCGGCCAAGCGCCGCCGTGGATCCGCGGGCGAGGTGCTGGGCCTGGTGGGCAAGGCGGTCACCTTCGACACCGGTGGCATCTCCATCAAGCCCTCCGGCGGCATGGAGGAGATGAAGCTCGACATGGCCGGCGGCGCCGCGGTGGTGGAGGCCATGGGCCTCATCGCCCGGCGTGGTGCCGTCCACCGAGAACATGCCGAGCGGCACGGCCACCAAGCCCGGCGACGTGGTGACCGCCATGAACGGCCGCACCATCGAGGTCATCAACACCGACGCCGAGGGCCGGCTCATCCTGGCCGACGCCCTCTGCTACGCCACCTCGAAGGCGAAGGCCACGCGCCTCATCGACTTCGCCACGCTCACCGGCGCCATCGTGGTGGCCCTCGGCGAGGTCTACGCCGGGCTGTTCGGCAGCGACGCCGAGTGGACCGAGGCCGTGCGCGCAGCCGGCGAGGCGGCGGGCGACCTGTGCTGGCCCATGCCGCTGCACGACGGGTACCGCGGCCTCATCGAGAGCAAGGTGGCGGACCTCTCGAACTCGTCCAACAAGCGGCAGGCCGGCGCCGTGTACGCGGCCCAGTTCCTGCGCGAGTTCACCGACGGCCGCCCCTGGTGCCACGTCGACATCGCCGGCACCGGGATGATCAACGGCGCCGGGACGGGCTTCGGCGTGGGTCTCATGCTCAACGCCGCGGAGGCGCTGGCCGCCCGATGACCCGGCGGGCGGCCCTCGCCGCGTTCGCCGTCCTGGCGGTCGCCGGCCACGTGCTGGCGGTCCGCCGGGTGCGGTGGTGGGGCGCCACCGGCGGCGACCGCGCGCTGGCGCTGCCGGGCGACGAGCTGGTGCCCCGGCCCGCGGTGGCGGCCACCCGCGCGATCGCGGTGAACCGGCCGGCCGAGGCCGTGTGGCCGTGGATCGCGCAGATCGGCCAGGACCGCGCGGGCTTCTACAGCCTGCGCCGCCTGGAGAACCTGGTGGGCTGCCGGATGCCCGACACGGACCGCATCCATCCGGAGTGGCAGCACCGCGAGGAGGGTGCGGGCCTGCCGATCCACCCCAGGATGTCGCTTCCGGTGCGCCGGTTCGTCCCGGGCGAGGCCATCGCGGTGGAGGGCTGGGGCACGCTGGCGGTGGTCCCCGACGGCGCGGAGCGGTCCCGGGTGCTCATGCGCAACCGCGTCCCCCGGTCACCGCTGGCCCTGGCCTACGTGCTGTTCGAGGTCCCGCACGCGGTCATGGAGATCGCCATGCTGCGCGGCATCCGGCGGCGGGCCGAGGCCACGGGCGCCTAAGGCGGCTCTCCAAGACCTGAAATGGCGTACAGTTGTCGGAACGCCGCCGACACGGAGGACCCGCGATGTTCCTGCTGCTCGCCCGCTACACCAAGCCCGCCGAGGAGGTCGACCGCAACCTCGAGGGCCACAAGGCCTGGATCGGCGAGCAGACCGCCGCCGGACGCTTCGTGGCCACCGCCCGTGAGGTGCCGCTCATCGGCGGCCTCATCATCGCCACCAACACCACGGTCGAGGAGCTGCGGGAGATCATCGCCCGCGACCCGTTCGTGACCTCCGGGTGCGCCGAGTACGAGGTGCGCGAGTACGCGCCCGTCCGCACGGCCGAGGGACTCGAGAAGCTCCTGGAGCTCTAGGCCAGCCGCTCCGCGTCGAAGCCCTCGGCGCGGAGCACCCGCACCACCTCCTCGATGTGCTCGGGCCCACGGGTCTGCACGACGATCTCGATCTGCACCCGCTCCAGCGACAGCGCGCTGAAGGCCCGCTGGTGGTGGACCTCGTCGATGTTCGCGCCCAGCCGGCCCAGCAGCTCCGCGACCCCCGCACGTCGCGCACCGACACCAGCAGCCGCGTGAGCCGCCCCGAGCGGACCATCCCGCGCTGGATGATCTCCGCCAGGACCAGCGGCTCGATGTTGCCGCCGCTCAGCACCACGCCGGCCGTGCGCCCGGCGAACGCGTCGCGGTGGCGCATGACCGCCGCCAGCCCCACTGCGCCGGCGCCCTCCACCACGGTCTTCTCGATCTCCAGCAGCGTCAGCACGGCCTGCTCGATGTCGCCCTCGTCCACCAGCAGGACGTCGTCCACCAGCTCACGGATCACGGCGACGTTCTCGGCGCCGGGGCGCCCGATGGCGATGCCGTCGGCCATCGTGACGGTGCCCGCCTCACGGTTCCCGTCGTGCACCGCGTTCCAGGCGGCGGGGAACCGCTCGGTCTGGACGCCCACGATCCGGACCCCGGGCGCCACCGCGCGCGCCGCCACCGCCATCCCGGCGATGAGCCCGCCCCCGCCCACCGGCACCACCAGGGTGTCGATCGACGGCTGCTGGGCCAGCATCTCGAGCGCCACGGTGCCCTGGCCCGCGGCGATCGCCGGGTCGTCGTACGGGTGCACCAGCGTGAGGCCGCGCTCCTGCAGGATGCGCATCCCCACCGCCCGCGCGTCCTCGAAGGTGAGCCCCTCCAGCACCACCTCCGCGCCGAAGCGGCGGGTGCTGGCGACCTTCACGCCGGACGCGAAGCGGGGCATCACGATGGTCGCAGGGAGCCCCATGCGCTGGGCGTGGTACGCCACGGCCTGGGCGTGGTTGCCGGCCGAGATGGCCAGCACACCCGCGGCCCGCTCGGCGGGCGTGAGGCGCGACATGCGGTTCAGGGCGCCGCGCTCCTTGAACGACGCGGTGAACTGCAGGTTCTCGAACTTCAGGACCACGCCGCAGCCGGCCAGCTCCGACAGGGTCCTCGACGCCAGGCACGGCGTCTCCACGACCTCCCCGCGGATCCGCTCGGCGGCGTCCCGGATGTCGTCGATGGTGAGGCTCACGCGGGCGGGCCCCCGGCCGCCAGCGCCATGGCCGCCTCGGCGGTGACGGTGAACGGGTCCAGGTCGGTGAGCCACCACGTGGCCCCCGCGGCGCCCCACGGCGCGGGATCCTCGCCCGGCGGCCGCATGACCACCATGTCGAAGCCCTCGAGCCCGCCGCGCAGCGCCGCGAGCTCGCCGGCCAGCGAGGCCAGCTGCGCGGGCTCGTCCATGTCGATGGCGAACATCCCGTCCCACCGGGCGGCGCGGCGCATGGGCGGCCGGTTGGGCCAGCGGCCGGCGATCCACACCGGGATGCGCGGCTGCTGGACCGGGCGGGGCAGGAAGCGCACGTCGTCGGCCAGGTAGTGCTCCCCCCGGTGCGCCACGGGCTCGCCGCCGCACAAGGCGGCGATGAGCCCCAGCGCCTCGTCGAGCATCGCCGCGCGTCTGCGGTCGTCGAGCTCCTCGCCGAACGCCGAGAGCTCGCGTCCGCTGCGGTCCAGCCCCAGGCCCGCGCCCAGCACCAGCCGTCCCCCGCTGAGGCGGTCGAGGGTGACGGCCTGCCGGGCCACGATCCACGGACGCCGGCGGGCGAGCGGCGTCACCAGCGCGCCGATGCGCACCCGCCGGGTGGCGGCGGCGATGGCGGCCATCGCGATCCACGGGTCCGCCGCCGCCTCCACGGGCGGCCGGTACATCACGTGGTCCCACAGGAACACCCCGTCCCAGCCGCGCCGCTCGGCCTCGGCGGCCACCGCGACCAGCGCGGACGGCTCGGCGAGCCCGCCGAACGGCGGCAGGAACAGGCCGTACCTCACCTCACCGTGCGCCCGGGAGGGCCCCCACCTCGCCCAGCGCGCCGGCCATGGCGACCAGCATCTCGGCGTTCTCCTGCGCCAGGCCGATGGTGATGCGGATGGCGTCCGGCGCACCGAACGGCCCGGCGGGGCGCACGATGATCCCCCGGCGCAGGAGCGCCTGGTTGAGGGCCTCCGCGCGGTCGGCGGACCCCACGGGCACCAGCACGAAGTTGGCGGTGGACGGCATGGGCTCCAGCCCCAGCGCCCGCAGACCCGAGCTCACCATGTGCCGCTCGGAGGCGATCTCGGCCATGCGGGGCGGCAGCAGCTCGTCCGACTGGGACAGGCTGGCCACGGCCGCGGCCTGCGCGACGGCGTTCACGTCGAAGGCGTTGCGCACCGCGCCGAGCATCCGCACCAGCTCCGGCGGGGCGACCATGTAGCCCACCCGCAATCCGGCGAGCCCGAAGGCCTTCGAGAAGGTGCGGGTCACGGCGAGGCGGCGTCCGGATCGCATGAGCGCCACGCCGTCGTGCGATCCGGCGGGCAGGTACTCGAAGTACGCCTCGTCCAGCACCGGCAGCACGTGGTCCGGCAGCGCGTCGATGAACCGCTCCAGGGCCGCCGCGCCGACCGCCGCGCCGGTGGGGTTGTTGGGGCTCACCACGACCACCATCTTGGTGGCGGGGCCCACCAGCTCCAGCAGCGCATCCAGGTCGTAGGAGCCGTCGGCGGCCAGCGGCGCCGTCCGCAGCGTCGCGCCCATCACCCCCGCGCCCTGGCGCCAGGAGATGAACGAGGGCCACGCCATCGCCAGCTCGTCCCCCGGCTCCAGCAGCGCCAGGCACAGCAGCTTGATGATGCTGTCCACGCCGTTGCCCGGCATGATCGCCTCGGCGGACACCCCGAGCCGCGCCGACAGGGCGTCGCGCAGGGCCCAGCGTACACGCGCATCTGGCCGGCGATCTCGCGGATGGCCTCCACGGCGGCGGGGAACGGCGGGTGCGGCCCCTCGTTCGAGGCGAGCTTGACGATGCGCTCGAGGCCCAGTTCCCGGCGGACGTCGTCCACCGGACGGCCGGGCGTGTAGGGCGCCACCCCGGCGAGTGCGGCGCGTGCCAGCTGCTGCAGGTGGGGTCCGGGCTCCACGGCGCGCGATGGTACCAGCGGCGCGGGGGTGCGGCTCCGGGCTACACTCGGCCGAGTGGAGACGCGAGACCTCGGACTCTTTCCCCTCGACCTGGTGCTGGTGCCGGGAGAGCGCATACCGCTCCACATCTTCGAGCCGCGGTACCGGCAGCTGTACGCCGACTGCGTGCTGGAGGACCGGCCGTTCGTGCTGGTGCGCGCCGAGGACGGCCGCGCATCGCAGATCGGCTGCGCCGCGCGCTTCGACGAGCTGCTGCAGCGCAGCGAGGACGGCCGGGTCGAGCCGGTCGAGATCCTTGAGGAGACCGAGGGCAGCCTCTACTTCTCCGCGCTGTGCCGCACCCTGGTCGACGAGCCGGGCCCCGTCGACGCCGCGCTGGCCGAGGAGGCCCGCACGCTGTTCACCGAGCTCTCCAAGCGCGTGACCGGCGAGTCGCGGGCGATCGTGCCCGAGGAGGGGATCCCGCTCTCCTACGCGGTGGCCGGCACCGTGGAGATCGTCGCGCCGATCAAGCAGCTGCTGCTGGAGAGCCGCGAGGAGAACGCCCGCCTGCTCCGCGTGATCCGCGCGCTGCAGATGGCGCTGAAGGCGGAGGACCGCGCCGACACCGCCGCCGAGCGCGCCCATACCAACGGCAAGGTCAGCCACTGATGCCGCAGCGCGTGGCGGACCTGGCCGCCGCGGTCGACGGGCTCGCCGGCGCCGGCGCGCCGGCAGGGGTCCGCGGCGCGTGCGGCCTGGTGTGGGTGGAGGGGCCGGACGCCGAGCGGTTCCTGCAGGGGCTGCTCAGCAACGACGTGGCGGCGCTGTCGCCGGGAACGGCGCAGCGGGCGCTGCTGCTGGACAGCAAGGGCCACATCGTGTGCGACATGCGCGTCCACCGGGACGCCGACGACGCCTTCACGCTGGTCACCACGCCGGAGGCCGCCGAGGCCCTGCTGCCGGTGCTGGAGCGCTACCACTTCTCCGAGGACCTCGACCTGCTGGGGCCGGAGCCGTCCGACCTGCTCACCGTGCCCGGAGACCTTCGGACGTCCGACGCCCTTGTGCTGCCGGGCGCCGTGCCGGGCACGACGGATCTGGTGGTCGCCGACGCCGACGCCGCCCTCGATGCGCTCGGCCTCGCCGAGGCGCCCGCCGAGGCGCTGGAGGTCCTGCGCGTGGAGCGCGGCGTGCCGATGACCGGTCGCGACACGGGCCCGCGCACGCTGGTGCAGGAGGTGGGCCTGGAGGCCGTCGCGGTGAGCTTCTCCAAGGGCTGCTACCTGGGGCAGGAGACCGTGGCCCGCGCCCAGCACCGCGGCCAGGTGCACCGCACCCTGCGGGGACTCTCCGCCGATGCCGCGCTGCCCGAGGGCGCCGCGGTGTCCGTCGAGGGCCGCGCCGTGGGCAGCGTCGGCTCCGCCGTCCACAGCCCCCGCCTCGGCTGGATCGCCCTCGCGGTGCTGCGCCGGGAGGTCCCCGTGGACGCCGAGGTCACGGTGGAGGGCCTCGCCGCGCCGGCCCGCGTGCGCGAGGTGCCGTTCCGGTGACCGAGCGTCAGATCCGCGAGCTGCTGGGATCGGTGGGCGCCAACGCCCTGGCGTCCGCCCGGCGCGCGCTGCTGCAGGCATATCCCGACGCAGAGGACCTGCTGCTCACCTGGGCCGGCTGGACCCCGGAGGAGTGGAACTTCACGTTCGTGCAGCGCACCCCGGCGCAGCGGCTTGCGGTCCACGTGCCGCGCGATGACTCCGAGGTGACCATCCGGACGCTGGAGCTCAGCGACCGCCCCGGCGCGGGACCGCTGGCCGGCTGAGGTAGCGTTCTCGCGCATGAACGTGCGCGGAATGATGCTGCTGGGGCTGGCCTTGGCCACGGCCGTGAGCCCCGCGGCCGGGGCGACCTGGGTCGATCGCGGCGCGCTGGAGGGCCCCAGCCCGGCGGGGCTGGATGCGGCGGTCGCGGCCAACGTCCGCGGCGACGCCCTCGCGGTGTGGGCGCGCAACACCTCCGATCCCGCGGTCCTCGCCGCGGTTCGGCGCGTGGGCTCCGACACGTTCGGCCCCGCCGTCCGGCTCACGCCACCCTGCGCGAACCGGTGCTTCATGTGGTCGGTCACGGCCGCCATCAACGCGGACGGCGACCTGCTCGCCGGATGGATGCATCGCGAGGGCGCGCTGTTCTCCGAGACGACGGCCATCGAGGGCGCCTCCGGGAACGCCGCCGGCGGATGGGGAGCCACGGCCGTCGTCGCCGGACCCGTCGCCGGATTCACGACCGACGTGACCGGCGGGATCGACGCCGCCGGACGGTCGACATTGGTGTGGAGCGATCCGGCGGACCGGTATGTGATGACGTCCTCGCGGCCCCCCGCCGGCGCCTGGTCGGCGGCCGGGCGACTGTCGGCGGCGCCGCTGGCGTGGGATCCGGTGCTCGCGGTCGCGCCCGGCGGTGACGCGACCGCCGCATGGGAGGGAGGCGACTGCCGGCTGTGGACCGCGCGGGCGCAGGCTGGGACCTGGGGCGCCCCGGTCGCGGTGGGCGCCGCGGACGAGTGCGGCCGGGCGCCCCAGGTGGTCGATGACGGTGCGGGGCCCGCAACGCTCGTCTGGCGTCGCTGGAACGGCCGTGGGTGGACGGTCCGCAGCGCCGACGCGACCGGACCGGCATCCTGGAGCGCGGTCGACGTCGAGCCGACCGGCGGCGTGGGCCTGCTCCAGTCGCGCCGCGCTGGCCTCGCCCCGGTCGCCAGGGGCGGCCGCATCCTCGCCTGGGCCCCGGGGGCGAACACGCTGCGCATCACCCGGCGCGGCCCCGGGGGCGCATGGTCCACGGCCGAGACCGTTCCGCTCGCCAACCCAGAGGGGAACGAACCGGCGGTCGCCGCCCTCGACGACGGCGCCCCGCTCGTGGTCACGCGTGGGCTGGCGGCCCGCAGCCGGTCGGTGCGCGGGGGCGCCGCGTGGACCACCCCGGTGATCGCGGGCGACGCGGGCGAGCAGATCGCCGGGCCCGTGCCGCTGCCGGGCGGCGGGGCCCTCGTGCTCCGGCGCGGCGATGCGGGACTCCGTGTCGCCGAATACACCGACGCCAACGGGCCGGCGATCGCACTCAGGCGCCCCGCGATCCAGCGCGCCACGGCCCCCGCATCGGCGCCCCGGGGCGCCACCGTGACGATCGCGCTGGTGATCACGGGAACGATCGAGAACGGCACCGCCGAGATCCAGGAGCGCCGAGGCACCGCCTGGCGCGCCGTGGGCCGCACCCCGTTCGAGAGCCGCCCGCCGGGTGGCGGGACCGGCGGAGCGTCGGTCCGTTTCCGCGTCCCGCGGGCCGGCCCCGTCACGGTGCGGGTGCGCCTCGTGGACGCCGACGGCCCGCCGCTCGTGAGCGCGCCGGTGACGATCCGGGGCACCGTGCCCGGGTTGCGGCGCATCCCGGTGCCCGCCGGCACGGTACGGCTCGCCGCGGGCGGGGGCGCGGTCTGGGCGCTCAGCGGTACGGAGACCGCATCGACGGTCACCCGACTCGACCCGGTGACCGGACGTCCCGGACGCGCGCTGTCGGTCGCCGGGGCCCCGGTCGACCTGGCGGGCGACGCCACGGCGCTGTGGGTGCTCACCCGGCCCAACGGGTTCACCGATGCCCGCCTCACCCGCATCGAGATCGCCTCCGGAGCGGTGGCCGCGGCGACCATCGCCGGCGGGGCGTTCTCGGTGGCCGCCGACGGGCGCCACGTCTGGGTCGGCGGCGTGTGTCCGCCCACCCCGCGCCCGTACTTCGTCATCTGTGGCTCCGCCCAGGAGGCCAATGCGGTGGACCGGGTGACCGGCCGCCCCACCGGGACGGTGGCCCGGAGCATCGGCAGTGTGGCGAATGTCAAGTTGGTCGGAGGCGCGTTGTGGGGCTGGGGCTTCGCCGACGACCTCGACAACTCCGTGCTCACGCGCTTCGATCCGATGACCGGCGCCACGACGTCGGGCCCGTTCCACTACAGCGGGAGGTACGGGGTCCCGCTGCAGCCGATGGGGGCCGACATCGTCTGGGCGCCCTGGCCGGGAGCGCTGAGCCAGGTGCGGCCGGTGACGCGGCGGCTCGCCTCCCCATCCGGGGTCTGGCGCATCGGTGGTGTCGCCCGCGATGCCATCGGGTGGCGCGTCGGCGGCGTCGCCTCAGATGGGCCCCGGGCGTGGGTCCTCGAGCGTCGCGGTTTCAACAGCCCCGGCCGGCAGGAGCGGCTCGTACCGCTCACGGTGCAGAGCGGCCGACGCGCCGGCGCGGCCGTGGCCTTGGGTTGGACCGCCAACGCCGAGCAATCGAGTGTGCTGATCGCCGGCGGCACCGCCTGGGTGCTGCGTCCCGCCGAGGACGCGCTCCTGCGCATCCCCCTCCGACGCTAGCTCACCCTCAGGTCAAGGGTTAGGCGAAGACGATTTCATCGTCCAGCTCGCCCTTCTCCAGGCGGGCGCGCACCCGCTCCAGCGCAAGGTCCTGAACGATGGGGATCAGCTTGTCGGAGGGGCCGTCCGGCGCCTCCGGGTCCCTCGCGTGGACGCTGACGCGCCCGACGAAGCAGGTCTTCACGCACACGGTCTCGTCGCCGCGCATCACGTGCACGGGAAAGCCCCAGAGCATGGGGGCGCTGTCCGACAGTGAGGTGCGCACGGCCTCGGGCACCATCCGGTACTCGACCCCGTCCACCTCGACGCTCACGCCGTCGATAGCTCGATCACCTCCCCCGCGGGCGTCACGCCCGCAGCGGCGCCGCCACGGCGGGGGTCACCCGCGCCGTCCAGCACGCCGTCCACGTATCCCGCATGCCGCCCCAGCGGCGCAGACGATACCCGGCGGCCTCGAGCGCCGCGCAGGCATCGTCGGGGACCCCGCCCTCCACGTCCACGCCCCCGGACTCGTGATGCACCCGCGGACGGTGGACCGCATCGCGCATCCCCAGGCCGCCGTCCACGATGCTCACCAACGTCTGCAGGATCGCCGAACGCAGGCGGTTCGAGCCGGCCGATCCGATCGCCACGGCGGGCTCGTCGCCGCGCAGCAGCAGCGTGGGGGCCATCATCGAGGTCATCCGCAGCCCGGGCGGCAGCGCCCCGAACCCGCCGGGGTTGAGGTCCTCCTCACCCAGCATGTTGTTCAGCAGGAACCCCGTGCCGGGCAGCATCACGCCCGATCCCGCGCCGTTGCTGCTGGAGAGGCTGGCCATGCCGCCGTCGGCGTCGATGGCGCTCACGTGCGTGGTGCCGTTCGGCCCCCTGCTGGGTCCGCCCGTCGCACCGCCCTCGGCGAGGCGGCCCCAGAACCGCTCCAGGAAGTCCTCGTCGTGCAGGCCCGCCGCGAACGCGTCGTCTCGCAGCGCGTTCGCGGCGGCACCCGCCGCGGCGATCGCGCCGTAGTGGGCCACGTCGCCCACCGCCGGGACGCCGCCCCGCAACGAGGCCAGCGCCGCGGCGATCAGCACACCGCCCGCCGACGGCGGCGGGTTGGTGAGGATCGTGAGCCCGCGGAACCCCGCCTCCAGCGGCCGTCGCTCGACCACCCGATACGCGGCCAGGTCCTCCTCGGTCACCAGGCCGCCCATCTCACGCAGCCCGTCCACGATCATGCGGGCCAGCCAGCCGCCGGGCGCCATCGCCGCCGCGCCCGTGCGCCCCAGCTCCTCCAGCGTGTCGGCCAGCTGCGGCAGCCGGATCCGATCGCCCTCGCCCAGCACCCGCCCCTCCGGGGCGTACACCCCGGCGGCATCCGGGGTGTGGGTGAGCATCCCGGCGAGGATGTCGTGCAGGTAGCCCGCCTGCGCGCTCAGCACCACGCCCTCGCGCGCCAGCCCCACCGCGGGCGCCACCAGCCCGGGCAGCGGCAGCCGGCCGTAGCGCTCCCATGCGGCGACCAGGCCCTGCACCATGCCCGGCACGGCCACCGAGGCCGGGCCGATGTGGAACACCTGCTCCGCGTCACCGAACGGCACGGTGTAGGCGTGCAGGTCCTCCTCGCGCAACCGGCGCCCCCGCGGACCCAGCCCGGGGACCGCCACGAAGAAGTCGAGCAGCACGGCCGGTCCGCCGGGGGGACGCACCAGCATGAACCCGCCGGCGCCGGGGCCGGTGAGCGGGCTCTCGGCGACGGCGCTGGCGAACGCCGCCGCGACCGCGGCGTCCACCGCGGACCCGCCGCGCACCAGGGCCTCGGCGCCCGCTCTCGCGGACGCCGGATGGCCTGCGGCGACGACGCCGGTGAACGCCGGCGTGGTGACTACTCCGTGCCGTTGACCGGCGACGCGGGCAGCGTCACCGGGATGCGCGCCGGCGTGAGGATCTGCTCCACCGGAACGCCGCCCACGCTGGGGCGGTGCAGCTGCTGGTGCCGGGTGGGCACCGGTCGCGACACCGGACGTGACGCGGCCGGCTCGGCGGCCGGCGGGGCGGCCGGCTGGGAGCGCTCACCGCTGAGGTTCGCCGCGACCACGGTCACCCACACCTGGCCGGCCAGGGCCGGGTCGATGCTCGCACCGAAGATGATGTTCGCATCGGGGTCGGCGGCGGCGGCGACCACCTCGGCCGCCTCGCTGATCTCCATCAGCGACAGGTCCGGGCCGCCGGTGATGCCCAGCAGCACGCCCTTGGCGCCGTCGATCGGCGTCTCAAGCAGCGGCGAGGAGATCGCCGCCTGCGCCGCGTCGGCCGCCCGGTTGCCGCCACCGGCGTAGCCGATGCCCAGCAGCGCGGAGCCGGCGTCGCGGATGACGGTGCGCACGTCGGCGAAGTCCAGGTTGATGAGGCCCGGCAGCGTGATGAGGTCGCAGATGCCCTGCACGCCCTGCCGCAGCAGGTCGTCGGTCACCCGGAAGGCGTCCACCATGCTGGTGCCGCGCTCCACGATGACCGTGTCCGCCGACTCGTGGAGGCGCTTGAGCCCCTCGTCGGCCGCCTTCACGCGGCGGTTGCCCTCGAACGCGAACGGCCGGGTGACCACGGCGACGGTGAGCGCGCCCAGCTCGCGGGCGATCTTGGCCACGACGGGCGCGCCGCCGGTGCCGGTGCCGCCGCCCTCGCCGGCGGCGATGAACACCAGGTCGCTGCCGCGCAGGACCCGGCGGATGTGCTCCTCGCTCTCCTTGAGCGACAGCTCGCCCTTGTCGAGGTCGCCACCGGTGCCGCGGCCGCGGGTGAGCTCGATGCCCACCGGGATGGCCACGTCGGCGTCGCAGGCGTCCAGCGCCTGGCGGTCGGTGTTGATGGCGACGAACTCGACGCCGCGCAGGCCGGCCTCGACCATGCGGTTGATCGCATTGCAGCCCGCGCCGCCCACGCCGACCACGCGGATGACCGCGAGGTAGTTGTTGGCGTCGTAGTGGCGGGGTTCGGGCTCCGGCATGAGGAACTCCTCACGCGGTGCCGCCCGCAGCGACTCGGTGTTGCGGAACAGCTCGGTCAGCGGCCCCTCGCGCATGCTCGCGCGTTCGTGGCGTCCGTTCATGCGCGCACCTCCTGGAGCTCGGGGCTCAGTTCCCGAGCGATCACCTCCCGCGCGAGCTGGCGGTACCAGCGCGCGGCCTGTCCATCCGGGTCGTACGAGAGGACGCTCCTCCCGCGAACCGGTGCCTCCGCGAACCGGATCGTCTTGCCGATCCGGACGTCGAAGACGATGTCCCCGAAGCTCTGCACGAGCACGTCCACCGCCTCGCGGCCGTGGACGGTCCTGCCGTCGTACATCGTGGGGACGATCCCCATGATGCGCACATCCGGGTTCAGGTGCTCCCGGACCTGTTCCAGCGTGGCCTGGAGCTGCGCCAGACCGCGCAGCGACAGGTACTCGCACTGCACCGGCACGATCACGCCCTGTGAGGCGACCATCGCGTTGATGGTCAGCAGCCCAAGCGAGGGCGGGGTGTCGAGCAGGATGACGTCGTAGGCGTGGCGCAGCGGCTTGAGCGCGCGCTCCAGGGCGCGTTCGCGGCCCATCGTGGAGCTGAGGGCCAGCTCCGCGCCGGCCAACTCGATACCCGCGGCGGCCACGTCGATCTCGCGCACGTGGAGCGTCTCGGTGAGCGGCACCCCGCGCACCAGGACGTCGTACATCGTGGTCTCCAGGTGCTCGACGTCGATGCCCTGGCTCATGGAGAGGTTGCTCTGCGGATCGAGGTCCACCGCGAGCACGCGGTAGCCCTGCTGGCGCAGCGCGACCCCGAGGTTGACGGTGGTGGTGGTCTTGGCGACCCCGCCCTTCTGGTTGGCGAGTGCCAGGACGAGCGCTTGACGTGACATAGGAATGCGCCTCGGCGGACGGCAGGGACCTTCCCGGCGCTCATTCGACCCGCTGGTCCGGAGTCCTCCGTCCCCGGGCGGAATCCCGGGGTTTCCGGCCTATCGGGCCGGAAGCAGGTCGCGCAGGGCGACCGGCTCGTCCATGTACCCGGCGTCCTCGGCGGCCCGCAGGAGCGCCGCGGTGCCCTCCGGGTCGACCTCGGTGGTGGGGACGTTGGTGCCGATGGCGCGCAGCAGGAGCTGCCGGTCGATCGTGCTGCTCTTCACCTCGGCGAGAAAGGCGTCGGCCACCCGGGCGGGGTCGCGCGCAAGCTCCACGACCCGCCGGTTCGCGGCCAGCAGCTGCTCCACCGCCTCGGGGTTGGCGTCGGCGAACGCGCTGCGCACGACCAGCACGGTGGTGGGGTAGCGGCCGCCCAGGATCCGGTCGGCGGGCAGCAGCACGTCGGCGATCCCGGCCTGCTCCAGCAGCGCGCCCCACGGCTCGGGCGGCAGCGCGGCGTCCAGGGCGCCGCGCTCGAATGCGGTCTGCAGATCGGCGTTGCGGATGCGCACCAGCCGCACGTCGGGGTCGGACCGGTCGGTGCTGAGGCCGGCCTGGTTCAGCACGATCCGCAGCGTCAGGTCCTGGGTGTTGCCGAAGCCGGGGAACCCGATCCGCTTGCCCCGTAGGTCGGCGACGCTGCGGATGCCGGCGCCCCGGCGCACCACCAGGACCGCGCCGGCCTCCCCCACGCCCGCCACGACGCGCAGCGACCCGGGCGCCCGGCTGAGCGTGGTGATGACCGGGCCCATCCCCATGTAGGAGGCGTCGAGCGAGCCGGAGAGCATCGCGGCCACCGCCTCCGTGCCGGTGGCGAACTTCTCGGGCGTCACGGCCATGGCGGTGATGTCGCGCTCGAAGATCCCCTCCTGCACCCCGATCAGCGCCGGGCCGTGGGTGATGTTCGGGAAGTAGCCGAGCCGCAGCTGGCCGCCGTCGCCCGACCCGCCGCCGCAGCCGGCGAGGCCGAGCAGCAGCAGCAGGAGGGCGACCAGCCCGGCCAGGCGGCGGTCAGACCGGGGTGGCAAGCCCCCACCGATGCTTGACCCAGCGCTCGAAGCGGGTGAAGGCCACCTGCTCCACGACGATGCCGATGGCGGCGATCTGGATGTCGTTGAGCTCGCGGCCCTCCTCCAGCAGCTGGCCCAGGCCGGGGGTGCCGCCCACGATGAGCTCGGCGGCCATCAGCGACCGCCAGGCGAACGCCCACGACAGGCGCAGGCCCGTCACCAGCGCGGGGACGGTCGCGGGGAGCACCAGGGTGCGCTGGAAGAACAGCCCCTTCGCGCCCATGGCGCGCCCGGCCTGACGCAGCGTCGGGGAGATCTGGTGCACCGCGCTGATGGTCGCGAGCGTCATCGGCTTGAACGTGCCGAAGATCGTGATGGCCATCACGGCGGCCGGGCCGTACCCGAACCACAGGATCGCCACCGGCAGGAAGGCGATGGTCGGCACGGCCTGCAGCCCCGACATCAGCGGGCGGACGCCGTCCTCCACGAACGGGATGGCCCCGGCGAACAAGCCCAACGTCACGGCCGCCGCCACGCCGACGGCCCACCCCTGCAGCAGTCGCCCGAGGGTGCTGCCGATGGCGCCCAGCAGGTCGCGGTCGCGGAAGGCGTCGACGAGCTCCTGCCACACGTCGGCGGGCGGCGGCAGCTTGACCGCACTCACCCACCCGGCCCGCGTGATCAGCCACCACAGGAACAGCAGCAGCGCCAGCAGCCACAGCCGGCGCACCACCCACACCGCGGCGGTGACAACGGCGGCCGTGCCCGGCACGCCCGTCCGGCCGCCGGCCGGCTCGGCGGTCACTCGGCGACCGCTGCGGTCGCGGCGAGCGGCGGGCGGCCCGTGGCCGCGGCCTGGTCGTGCGCCTCCTGGCGCATGCGCTCCAGCATGTCGTTCCGGATCTCGGTGAGCCGCGGGTCGCGCTCCTCGCGGGGGCGGGCCACGTCGACCGAGTAACGGCGCACGATCCGGCCGGGGCCCGAGGACATCAGGTACACGGTGTCCGCCAGGAAGGCGGCCTCCATGAGGTTGTGCGTCACGAACACCACCGCGGGACGCGTCTCGAGGTAGATGCGCTGGAGCTCCTCGTGCAGCACCGTGCGGGTCTGTGCGTCGAGCGCGGAGAAGGGCTCGTCCATGAGCAGCACACGCGGGCGAAGGACCAGCGCGCGGGCGATCGCCACCCGCTGCCGCATCCCGCCGGACAGCTCGTGGGGGTGCCGGTCGGTCACGTGCTCCAGACGGACCATCGCGATGGCCTCCAGGGCGCGCTCACGGCGCTCGGCGCGGGGGACGCCCTGAGCGCGCAGCCCGTACTCGACGTTGTGGCGCACGGTGAGCCACGGCATGAGCGCCGCGTCCTGGAAGACCATGGCCCGGCTGCCGCCCGGCCCGGTCACCGGGGCCCCGTCCAGCTCGATGGAGCCCGTGTCGGGCGCCAGGAGCCCGGCGATGAGGCCCAGCATCGTGGACTTGCCGCAGCCGGAGGGACCCACCAGCGACACGAACTCGCCCTCGGCGACGTCGATGGAGGTCTCGGTGAGCGCGAGCGCGCCCGTGTTGTACCGCTTGCTCACGCCCCGCACGCTCAGTGCGGGAGCGCCCGTCCCCGAGGGGACCGCGTCGGGCGCCGCGTGAAAGGCCCGGAAGCCTCCGAACATCTGCATCACACCCCTGGCATGGCGTGGACGGACCACAGGACGGGTCCGGTGCGGGGCGCAGCTTATACCACCGATCAGCTTTCCTGGGGCGCAGGCGGTCCGGGGGTGCGCACGCGCCCAGGCAAGGCATACTCCCAGGCCACGGTCGGTGAATCCGGAGACACGGTGTGACGCTCGGTCTGATCGCCCTCGCGGTGATCGTCGCATGGAATGCCTTCTTCGTCGCGGCGGAATACGCCTTCGTGTCGGCGAACCCGCTGAAGCTGCGCGAGATGGCCCGCGATGGATCGCACCGGGCCCAGCGGGTGATCGACCTGCAGGCCGACCCGACCCGCTTCATCTCGGCCGTCCAGGTCGCGATCACCGCCGCGTCGCTGGCCGCCGGTGCCGTGGGCGAGCCGGCGGTGCGGCGCATCGTCGGCGGTGCGTTCGATCCGCTGGGCAACATCGTGGGGCGGACCGCGACGGTCGTCATCAGCATCGCCATCGCCTTCTCGGTGGTCACCGCGCTCACGGTCGTGCTCGGGGAGATCGTGCCCAAGACCGCCTGCCTCACCCACCCGGAGCGGGTGGCGGTGACGGTGATCGGCCCCGTGCGCGCCTTCGCGACCGCCTTCCGGCCGTTCGTGTGGGCACTGGAGCGCCTCTCCCGCGTCACCACCCGCCTGCTGGGGTTGCCGGAGCCGTCGGTGATGGGCCAGCGGACCGCCGAGGAGCTGCGGCTCATGGTGGAGTCCTCGGGCGAGGAGGGGATCCTCGAGGAGGACGAGCAGCGGATGCTGCTGGGCAGGTCCGCACGGTGATGGTCCCCCGTCCCGACGTCGTGGCGCTCAACGTCGGCCTGAGCCCCGCGGAGGCCGCGGCGATGGTGCGACGCCACCCCTACACGCGCTATCCCGTGCACGGCGGGGATCTGGACGACATCCGCGGCACCCTCCATGTGCGGCGGCTGCTGGAGGCCATGGACGTGCCCGACGCACCCAGCGACCTCGCGCCGCTGCTTCGCCCCGCGCAGATGGTGCTGGAGACCGCGCGCCTCGACGACCTGCTCACCCGGTTCCGGCGCGGGCGCGACCACCTGGCGGTGGTCGTGGACGAGTACGGGTCCGTCGCCGGGGTGGTGACCCTCGAGGACCTCATCGAGGAGATCGTCGGGGAGATCGACGACGAGTTCGACACCCCGGTCACACCCGTCCAGCACGTCGGCGAAGGGGCGTGGCTGGTGCGGGCCTCGCTCGCGATCTCCGAGGTCGCCGAGCTGACCGGCCTGGAGTTCGCGGACGGCCCCTACGAGTCGCTGGGCGGCCTGGTGTTCGACGCGCTCGGCCGGCTGCCGGTGCCGGGCGACACGATCGAGCGTGACGGGGTGGACTTCACCGTCGACGAGATGCGCGGCCAGCGCGTCACCCGCGTGCGCATCACCGCTCCCCCGCCGCCGCCCGCCGAGGCCTGATCGGCCACGACGGGCGTGGAGGTCAGCTCGCCTGCGCGGGCCTGATGTCGGGCTCGCGTTCCTCCGCGAGCACGTCCAGCAGGCGGCCGATGCTGTGGTGCCCCTCCAGCGGGTGGCGCAACGGCAGCGAGGGATCCAGGTGGTACCGGTTGCGCCGGCCGTGCTTCTCGCGACGGAGGTAGCCCCCGTCCACGAGCTCGCCCACGATGCGCTGGGCGGCACGTTCGGTGATTCCCACGGCGTCCGCGAGATCGCGCACGCGCATGTCGGGATCCATCGCCAGCGCCACCATCACGTGGGCGTGGTTGGTCAGGAACGTCCAGCCGTGCGCGGCTTCAGCGACGGTGGATGTACCGATCGTGCGCAGTTCGGATGTGTGTTCCACGGTGATTCCTGCTTTCGGACAGACGCATTGTAAATCATGCATCCGGAAACACACTAATGGGAGGTCCCGACGGCGCGGGCGGCCCCGTGGGCGCCCGCGCCGTTCCGGTCAGGGCTGGGCCACGACCCCGCCGATCCAGAGCCCCAGCGTCCAGGCGGCGAAGGCCGCCAGGCCGAACCAGAACCCGGCGATCGCCAGCCCGCGGCCGCCGATGCGGCCGGACGAGGCGTCGCTGTCGTGCTTGCCCAGCAGGCTGGCGGCGCCGCCGGCCGCCGCCAGCGGGATCACCAGCCCTCCCACGAGCGCGACGATGAACCCGATGATCCCGAAGGGCGCGGCCCCCTTGTCGCGGCCGTCATCGCCCCGGGCGGCTGTGGTGAAGAAGAACGTCGCCACCAGCAGTCCCACCAGCGCCAGCAGCGCGGCGAACGCGATGAACCACCAGCCGGCCTTCGCCTCCACGTCCACGCCCGCGAGGAACTCGTCACCGGTCTTGGTGCCGAGCATGAAGAGCAGCAGGAACACCGTCGCGCCGGCACCCACGAGGTGCCCGGCCAGGCGCGCCCAGATGTTGGGGACGAACGCCGCGGCCACGCAGGCGGCGGTGAGCACCAGACCGGTGACCGGCACGGCGGCGGACGCCTCGTACTTCACGAGCCCGGGCTGCTCGGTGAGCGTCTGCCCGATGGAGCCCAGCGTGAGCAGGCCGCCGGCCGCCGCGACGAGGATGGGCTGAACCGGGTACGCGGCCGTCGCGCCGGTGCCCGCGGCCGCGGGCGTCGCACCCCATGTGCCGCCGGCGGCGGGGGCCGGCTGGATGCCGGGCGTCGGCTGCGCGGCCTGCTGGCCCACCGAGGCGTACTCGGCGGGGACCTCCACCACCTGGGAGGGCGTCCCGGAGGCGGGCGCCGCCGGCGCGCCGATGGGCTCGCTGGCGGTCTGGCCGTTCTCGCTCACCCACTCCGTCCACTGGGCACCGTCCCAGTAGCGCAGACGACCACCGCGCGTGGGGTCGTCGTACCAACCGGCCGGGGTGCTCATGCGGGTCCTCCTGAAGGGTTTCACGAGCCGGGCGGCTCGGCGCCGATGGTACCCCGGCGACCGGCTGTCCGTTACCGCCCGGACGGCCGGTCCGCGACCCCGCGGAGCGTCAGGCCGGCGGGAGCTCCAGGCGACGCTGCCCGGCCCACGCCGCGGCCTGGGACCGCCGCTGGAAGCCCAGCTTGCGCAGCAGCTGGCTCACGTGGTTCCGCACGGTCTTCTCGGAGAGGTGGAGCACCTCGCCGATCGCCCGGTTGGTGTAGCCCTCGGCGATGAGGGCGAGCATGCGGCGCTCGCGATCGGTGAGCCCGGCCAGCTCGGCCTCGGCCTGCTTGGCCGACAGCTCGCGGAACTGGCTCAGCAGGGTCCCGGCGGCGCGCGGGTCCAGCGAGCTCTCACCGGCCGCCGCGTCCCGGATGGCCTGGGTGAGCCGGTCCGAGTCGGCCTGCTTGAGCAGGTAGCCGGAGGCGCCGGCCATGACCGCGCCCACGATGGCCTCCTCGTCCTGGTACGAGGTGAGCATCACCACGCGGATCTCGGAGTTGTCGGCCTTGATGCGGCGACAGGCCTCGACGCCGCTGCCGTCGGGCAGCCGCACGTCCATCAGGACCACGTCGGGTCGAGCCTGGACGGCGAGCGCGATGGCCTCGGCGACCGTCCCGGCCTCCCCGACCACACGGAACCCGGCGGTGTTCGCGAGCAGGGTCTTGAGCCCGATCCGGACGACGGCGTGGTCGTCGACGATCAGCACGCGGATGGACTCGGTATTGGTGCTCATGAGGGGATCACCTCGGGAAAGGGTCGTGGAGTCGGGAGGGGGGCCGGCACGTCGGAATCCACGTGCCGGCGGATCCGTCGAAGGTGAGGCGGCCGCCCATGCGGCGGGCGCGCTCGCGCATGTTGCGCAGGCCGTGGCCGTCACGGCCGTTCTCGGCCGCGTGGACGCCGCACCCGTCGTCGCGGACGGCCAGCTCGAGCTCGTCCGGGGCGAAGGCGAGGTTCACATCGGCCGTGCACTGCCCTGCGTGGCGCGCGCTGTTGGACAGCGCCTCACGGAGGATCTGCTCCAGGTGGCGTCCGGCGCCGTCCGGGATGGGGCCGCTCACCCCGACGCCGCTCACGCGCATCCGCACCTCCAGGCCGGTCTCCTGGGAGAACTCCTGGGCGAGGACGCCGAGCCGGTCGGCGATGCCGGCCGCGGTGTCGGGTGTCTCCGAAAGATCGGTGATGTACCGGCGGATGTCGTCGGTCACCGTGTTCAGGTCGGCGACCACGCTGCGCACCTCGCGCCGCATCTCGTCGTCCTTGACCCGGATCGCGAGGGCCTCCAGGTGCAGGCCCGCCGCGTAGATGGACTGGATCGTGCCGTCGTGCAGGTCGCGGCGGAACCGGGCCCGCTCCTCGGCCACGGCCCGGGATCGCTCCAGGGCGTCGAGGCGCTGCTTGGCCTCCACCTCGAAGATCTCGAGCAGCTTGACGGCCAGCACGCACAGCGCGAGGCCCGCGAGACCGCGCAGCGCCGCCAGGGGCAGCCCGGTGGCCTCGAACCACGAGCGGTCGCTCATCGGCCCGGGGGCCCACGGCGCGGGCTCGATGATGAGCCCCGCCAGGACGCCGTAGATCGCGAGCACGCCGGCTGCGGCCGCCGCGTAGCTCTTGATGCCGGTCATGCCGGCGGCGGTGAGCGCGCCGCGCTGGCGCCACAGGCCCACGGCGGCCAGCATGGCGCCGGGCAGCAGGAAGATCAGGCGCGCCGTGGCGTCCAGTGACCGCTCCCAATCCACCACGCCCCAGCCCTGACTTCGGGCGAGCACGGCGGTGAGGATCGGCAGCGCGCACCACGCCACGATCGAGAGGGCGGTGAGCGCATGGCGCGTCCTCGGGGCCAGCTGCAGGAGCCGCAGACCGAACTGGACCAGGAAGAGGAAGGCCCCGGTCTGCAGGAGGCCGCGCAACACCACCAGCGCATCGACCAGGTTGTCGTCGAGATACTCCTCCTGGATGGGGACGAAGACCTGACCCCACACCGCGAACGCCTCGATGAACGCGAAGGCGGCGAGCCAGATCAGCGCGTTGGTGAGGACCAGCCGGCTCGCGCGCCGCCGCTGGATCCACACCGCGAAGCCCAGGGAGAAGAACACCAACCCGTGGGCGAACAGGATGATGGTCTCGTTCTGCTCGAAGAACTCACGCACCCGGGACCCCCGCCGCTAGACGGCGTGCAGACGCAGCAAGGGCGGGGTGCACGGGGCACCCCGCCCTGGTCGCTGACGGTCACTGTTGTCCCCGATCACAGGGACGAGTGTACCCCTACTCTCCGACAGCTGCCTCGAGCTTCGCCCGCATCTCACCGAGCAACTCGTCGTGCACGGCGTCGATGATCTCGGGCTCCTCGAGCAGCGCTCGCCGCTCCAGCGGGGAGAGCCGGTTCGTGACGTACGGGTCGTCGAGGACCTCCGCCAGGTTCCGGTCGGTGCCGATCTGCCGGATCACGTACTCCACCAGCCGCTTGTGCTTGGCCGACTCACTGCCGACCAGCTTGGCAACCTCTTCCTGAAGACCCATCGTCGCTCCCGCCGCTCGTCGGTTAGGCGCGGTGACTGTACGCCGCCATCGCCCGGAGGCGACCCACCCGCTCCTCCATCGGAGGGTGGGTGGAGAACAGGCCGCTCATCTTGCGGCCGAAGCTCCCCAGCGGGTTGACGATGTACAGCGGCGCCGCCGCCTGGTTCACCTGCATGGGGACGACCTCCGTCCCCCGATGGAGCCTAACCAACGCGTCGGCCAGGGGGTTCGGGTCGCCGAGGATCTCGGCGCCGGTCGCGTCGGCCACGTACTCGCGCTGGCGGGAGATGGCCATCTGGATGACGACCGCGGCCAGCGGGGCCAGGATCATCGCCGCGATGGTTCCGATGAAGCCGAGGGGGCTGTCGTCGTCGTCACCGCCGCCGAACAGCATCTGGAACTGCAGGACGTTCACGATCGCCGAGATGGCGCCCGCCACCATGGCCGCGACGCTCGCGATGAGGATGTCGCGGTTCTTGATGTGGGCGAGCTCGTGGGCGATCACGCCCTCCAGCTCGCGGCGCGGAAGCGCCTGCATGATGCCGCTGGTCACCGCGACCGCGGCGTGCTTGGGGTTGCGGCCCGTCGCGAAGGCGTTGGGCTGCTCGGCCGGCGTCATGTAGACGCCGGGCTTGGGGATCCCGGCGCGCGCGGACAGCGTCGCGATCATCTCGTGCAGCTCGGGAGCCTCCTGCTCGCTCACCGGCTGCGCGCGGCTCATCTTGAGGGCCATCGGCCCGCTGAACCAGTACGCCGCGAAGTTGAAGATCACGGCGATGGCCGCGAAGATGATCAGGCCGTTCGACCCGCCCACGACCTGCCCGAACACGAGCAGGAGCCCGGTGAGCGCGGCCAGCAGCGCGAAGGTCTTGAAAGTGTTGCCGATCCGCTGTGTAGCGGGGCTCATGCGTCCTCCTCGATCTCGGCCACCGGCGCCCCCCGAGGACGCCTCCGTGACCTCAGGGCGAGTATAGGGGCACCTGGAAACATGACCCACATGTCACCTGTTGAGGGCTGGTTAATCTCTGCCGGCCGCCTCGCGCGCACCGCCGCGCTGCTGGCCGCCTGCGCGCTGCTGGCCGGCGGCTGCGGGCCCGAGGGGCCGCGCGACAAGGGCGGGGCGTCCGCCGACCCGGTGGAGCTGCTGACGGTCCTGCCGACGCCGAACGGGCTGGCGGACGACGGCGGGCCGGTCGCGCCGGGCCCGGTGGACGTGCTGGACGCCCTCCTCGGCACCCGCGACACCACGCAGGCGCAGCAGATGGTCGACGCCGGCCTGGAGCGGTCGGGGGTGCGCCGCTGGACCGCCACCGGCGGCGGCGGGATGGCCGCGGTCGTGACCGTCTGGCCGTCCAAGGCGATCGCCTTCAACTTCTCCCTGCAGGTCTCCCAGCAGGACCTCGGCGACCCCGGGGTGACCGCCTGGACGCCCAGGGACCTCCCGGGCGCGCAGGGCACCCGTCAGGAGGGCGGGGACCGCGTGCGGGTGCTCACACGCACGGTCGGCCCGAATGCGCTGGTCGTACGTGCGACGGGGTCGGTGCCCGACAACGTTGTCGCCAAGGCGATGGAGCGGCTCATCCTGGTCCAGGAGTCCAAGAACTGACATCCCCGTGGTGTGCCGTCCCCGAAGCGCGGCATGATTGAGGCGTGGGAAAGGACCGCTTCAAGGACCACGGGAAGGACCGTGACCTCCAGCGCACGTACCGCGGCCGCGCCGAGCGCGACGAGCGGGACATGCCCCTGCCGCGGATCGGCCCCGAGCGCGCCATCGTGATCGCCTCGGTCCTGCGTCACGACGAGACCGCCCAGGATTCGCTGAACGAACTCACCGAGCTGCTTCGCACCGCCGGCGCCGACGTGACGCGGACGATCGTCCAGCAGCGCCCGCACCCGGACCAGCGCGCCTACCTCGGCAAGGGCAAGCTCGAGGAGGTCGAGGAGCTCGTGCGCGCCACCAAGCCCGACCTGGTGGCCGTGGACGGGGAGCTGAGCCCCCGCCAGCAGCGCATCCTCGAGGACCGCCTGAAGATCCGGGTGGTGGACCGGACGGCCGTCATCCTCGACATCTTCGCCCTTCACGCCACCACCGCCGAGGGCAAGCTGCAAGTCGAGCTCGCCCAGCTGGAGTACTCGTACCAGCGGCAGGAGGGGCTGTGGCAGCACCTCGAGCGGCTGGGCGGCGGAGTCGGGACCCGCGGCCCCGGTGAGAGCCAGCTGGAGTCCGACCGACGCCTGCTGCGCAACCGCATGGCCGTGCTGCGCCGGCGGCTGCGCGACCTGGACCGCTCCCGCGGGGTCATGCGCACCCAGCGGATGGACTCCGGGGTGCCCCGGGTGGCGTTGGCCGGGTACACCAACGCCGGCAAGTCGAGCCTCATGAACGCCCTGCCGTCGACAACGCGCTGTTCGAGACCCTGGACCCCACGACCCGGGCCATCGAGCACCGCGGCTACCGCGTCTTGGTGTCCGACACGGTCGGCTTCATCCGTGCCCTGCCGCACCAGCTGGTGGAGGCGTTCCGCTCCACCCTGGACGAGGTGCGCGACGCCGACATGATCCTGCACGTGGCCGACGCCTCCGAGCCGGAGGCCCGGCGGCTGGCCCAGGCGCTGGCGGTGGAGGACGTGCTGGAGGAGATCGGCGCCGGGGAGATCCCGCGGATCGCCGTGTTCAACAAGGTGGACCGCCTGGTGCCGGACGAGCGGGCCGCGCTGCTGGCGCGCAATCCGGGCGCGATGCTCACCTCGGCCGTCACCGGCGAGGGACTGGACCGCCTGCGCGACCGGCTCGCCGACCTCGCCCGCGGGCAGCTCACCGCGCTCGACGTGGTGATCCCGTACGCGAACGGCGCGCTGCTGTCCGACATCTACAAGCAGGGCCACGAGGTGCGCGAGGACGCGACCGACGACGGGCTGCACGTGACGGCCCTGCTGCCGGAGCCCGCGGCGGCGCGCATCCGCACCGCACTCGGACTGGCGGGCGCAGCGTGAGCCGCGAGGCCGAGCAGGCCGGCATGCGCAACATCGGCCCCACATCGGCGCGCTGGCTCGCCGAGGTTGGCATCGACACACCGGACGAGCTGCGGCGCGTGGGTGCGGCCGAGGCCTACCGGATGGTGAAGGCATGGCGGCCGTGGGACGTCACGCTCATCCTGCTGTGGGCGCTCGAGGGGGCGATCCGCGACATCGACTGGATGGACGTCACGCCCGAGCGCCGCCTGGAGCTGCGCCGCGAGGTGGACGAGGCCTGACGGGCGGTGGATCCGGCGTTCTACGGCGACGGCCTCGCGGCGGCCCATGACGCCGGGTTCGGGTTCGTCGCCGAGGCCGCCGCCGGCGATCTGCTCGGCCGCCTCGCGCACGCGGGCATCCGCTCGGGCCTGGTCGTCGATCTGGGGTGCGGGTCGGGGATCCTCGCGCAGCGTGTGGCCGCGGCGGGCTTCGAGGTGTTCGGCGTGGACGTGTCACCGGCGATGCTCGCGATCGCCCGCCGGCGCGTGCCCGGTGCCCGGTTCGTGCAGGTTCCCGCGCTGGACGCGGAGATCCCCGCCTGCGTCGCGGTCGTGGCGGTCGGGGAGGTCCTCGGTTACGCCGTCGATCCGCGGGCCGGTGGGGAGTCCCTGGACCCATTGTTCGCCCGCATCGCCGCCGCGCTGCACCCGTCCGGGGTCGTCCTGTGCGATGTCGCGGGCCCGGGCCGTGCGGGTGCGGAGCCGGTGTCCCGTTGGGTGGAGCACGACGGGCGGGTCGTGTGCAGCCTGGCGGTGGAGGATGACGGCGGGACGGCGCTGACCCGCAGCATCGTGCTGTTCGAGCGTGCGGGCGACACCTGGCGACGGACCGACGAGGTCCACCGCCTTGCGCTGATCCCGCCGGGGCGCGTGCTCACGGCCATGCGGGCCGCCGGGCTCAGCGCCGCCGAGATCCCGGGGTACGGGGACCTGGCCCTGTCCGGTGGGTGGACGGCCTTCGCCGCGCACCGGGCCTCCTGATCGACCTCAGGCGCCGCCGCGCGACGTCCGCCACACGCCGGCGGCGAGCACCAGGGCCACGAGCGCGGCCACGACGGCCACGGTGTTCTGCCCCGCGTACGCCGCGTTGCCCGCCACCCACAGGGTGGCGCCGAGGGCGATGCGGAGCCCCCAGCGGAGCCATGCAGGGGCGGTCCCGGTGCGTTCCATCATTGAGCGCACCCTAGACCAGCCCCGCGCGGATCAGATGATCGTGACCGGCGTCCCCACCTCGACGAGCTCGAACAGGCGCTCGGCATCCCTGATGTACATGCGGATGCAGCCGTGGGAGGCGCGCGACCCGATCGAGCCCGGCGACGGCGTGCCGTGAATGCCGATCGCCGGGGCGGAGATGCCCATCCAGCGCGTGCCGAGGGGGTTCCCCGCGCCGGGGGCCACCGGCCCGAGTCCCGCGGCCCACCGGGAGTCCGGCGGGTACCAGGTGGGGTTCCGCTGCTTGTCGACGATGCTGAACCGCCCCGCAGGGGTGGGGTAGGCGGGCTGGCCAACCGCGATCGGGAAGGTGCGGATGCCGCTGGACCGGACGAGGGTCAGCCGGAAGCGCCCGCGGTCGACGAACACCGTGGTGGGGACCTTCGCGACGTCGGCGGCGACGCGCTCCAGCGGAAGCGTGAGCGGGGCGCGGTCACCGGAGAGGATCGCGTCGCGGGCCGTGGTGAGCGATGCCCGCACGTCCAATTCCACGCCGGGGCGTGACCGGGTGATCGTCACCTTCCCGGTGCGCGCCGAGTACGCGACGCTCGCGTCCTTCGGGGCGACGCGCAGCTTGCGTGCGCGCCATTCCAGGACCTTCTTGAGCTTGCCGAGCTCCACGCGCTCGGTGAGCGGGATCTCCACGGGACCGGGCGGCTGGGTGCGGCCCACGTTCATGGCGCCCAGCACCGCGCGCGAGATGAAGTACCGGTAGCCGGCGGCGTCGGGTGAGATGGCGATCCGGCGTCCGCGGATCACCACCACCAGCGGCCGGCGCTTGGGCGCGACGACCTCGGTGGCGATCCGGAGCTCCGCGTCGCGCGGGGTGAGGCCGCTCACGTCCACGCCCTCGATGGTCACTCCGGCGGCGATCACGCCCGGGGCGGGCGGGACGACGACCGGAACGGTGGGGGTGGTCCCGGGATCCTGCGCCGCCGCCACGGCCGGAAGAAGCGCAACCAATGCGGCGCTGCCGACGCCAACCATCACCCTCGACTTGAGCCTCATCTACACCCTTTCGGCGGTATCGGACCGCCTTCGCGCCCGCGGGACCGGCTGATCGTAGTCACGCGGGCGGCCGCCCGCCCGCGGCCCGGGTTCAGGCGACATCCGTGCGCAGCAGCGTGCCGGAGGGCTCGTGGCGCGCGAGCACCACGTCCCCCGCCGGGCCGGGAAGCCGGGGACGCACCAGCCGCACCCCCAGCCGGCCGTCGGCGCCCAGCACCACCCCCGCGACCGCCGCGAGCGGGAGCGGGCCGAACACGCCGATCAGCCGCAGGTCGTCGGCGGGCAGGGCGTGGTCGCGCAGCACCCGCGCCCATCCGCGCGCCAGCCGCTCCCGGCCGATGAGCCCCCAGTCCACCCGCTCGCGATGTGCGAGGAAGAGCGGGCCCTCGGGGTGGGGCCGGGTTCCCACCGCCACGATGGGCGGCAGCGGCGCGACGTGGCCGGGAACGCAGTCCCCCAGCGAGCGCGGCCCCGGGAGGGCCCGCGCCGCGCAGAGGCCCACCGCCGAGGCGGTGGCCGCGATACCCGCCGGGCCGGCCCCGTGCACCCGCAGCACCGCGGACAGCGCGCCCCGCAGGACCTCGGGCGGGGCGATGCGCACCACGGCGTCGCGCCCGTGGGCGCGCAGGATGGTGGCGAGCCCATGGCCCTCGGTGGCCACCATCTCCGGATCGAGCCGCCGGCCGGTGGCCGACGGGCCCGGCACGACGCCGGCGTCCGCGGCGATGCCCAGCGTCAGCGGCGTGGTGAGCGCGACGCACAGCGCCGGGGCGTGGACCTGGACGGCCGGAGGCGGCACCTCGCGCGCGGCCGGCGTCCCGCCCAGGCGGGCCAGCACCCGCCGGAGCTCCTCGGCGACCGTGCGCCGGGCCATCGTGCCGGCCTACACGCTCTCGCCGGCCGCGATGAGCTCCAGCGCGGCCCGCACGCGGTCGGCGGGCTCCAGGGGATCCATGCGACCGCCCAGCGCCACCAGCGCCGCGGTGACCTCGGCGGTCGTCGCCGGGTCGGCCACGCTGATGCGCACCGGGTTGGCGCCGTCGGTGACCTGCACCAGCGTCTCGCCGGGCACGTCGGTGCGGGTGGCGCCCCGCTCGCCGAGCGGCGGGACGCGCGATGGGCCGATCACGGCCACCGGGCAGTCGGCCGAGATGGCGTCCAACAGGGACTCGTCCTCCACCAGCAGCACCGTCGGCGGCTCGCTCGCGGCCTTCAGGAGGGTGGCCGCCACCACGTCGGCCCGCAGGTAGCGGTCGAGTGCACCGCCGTAGAGGGCGCGCTGCAGCCGGGTCGGCGTGATGGGGTCGGTGTACCGGAAGTCCACCGGCAGGCCGCTCTCGTCGGTGAGCATGAGTCATCGCTGTGCACCACCAGGTAGGCGGGGCGCGCCGCCGAGGGCGCCATCAGGCGAACGCGTCGAGCCGGCGGCCCGCATTCCCGGAGGGGTCGGGGGCGCCGCCCGGACGGGCCGCGTCGGGACGCTGCCGCCGGGTGTCACGCCCGTCGTCACCCTCGTCGTCCGGCCGGCCGTCGGACCCGCCCACCTGGCGGCCCCGCGTCTGGTCCGGAACGGGGCGCGCCCGGTCCGTGTTGCCGATCCCGACGGTGGAGGCGTCGAACGCCGGGAACCATCGGGGACCACCGATCGAAAGACTCGACATCACCGCTCACCCTCCTCTCGTGACGACAATCACCGCTGTCCCTCGGACTCGTCGGGCTCCTCGTCCCGCGTCGCCGCGATCTGCGCGGCCACCAGGTCCTCGTTCTGCCGGCTCACCGCGGTCCGCATGAGGGCCTGGATGACCAGCAGCGCGCACCACCAGCACACCAGCGACATCGCGATGGCGCCGACGACGCCGCGCAGGATCGCGTCGGAGGTCGGAAGCCCCTCCCCACGCGAGATCCAGTACGTGATGCCGAACCCGAGCAGCAGGCCGATCCCGCGGGAGCGCTGGGTCCACAGGCCCACCGCGCCAGGGTCGCCGCCCTTGGCCGACTTGGCCGACTTCGCCGCCTTCTCGGGCTTCGCGTCCTTGGCCATCGGCTACTCCGCCCCGATCGCGCGTCGCCGGAGCACCCGCTGGCGCTCGAAGAGGAACCGCACCAGCTGCGACTCGGTGAGCCGGTCGATGTCCGGGAAGGTCAGCGCCGCCCGGTACGGCCGCGCCGCGCGCTCCTCGTGGTCCACGCGCACGACCGTCGCGACCACCTCGACATCACCGACGTCGCCGCCGCAGTGGATCATCAGCCGCACGCGCGAGCCGACCGCCACGGGATCGGAGAGGCGCACCAGCACTCCGCTGGCCGAGAGGTCCTCCGTGATGCCCGACTCCAGGACCTCGGCGGCCGCGGAGTCCTCGTCGGCGGCGTCCGCCACCAGGCGCGCGATGAGCTGCACCGGCACACGCACCGCCGAGCGGCGCTGCATGCGCTCCACGGAGCGCACCTCGACCCACAGCCCGGCGGCGTCGTCCGCGTCGGCCGCCACCACACGGGCGCGCGCCTCGCACGGGATCTCCCCCGCCGAGTACGTGATCGCGAGATCGCGGCCCGTCGGGATCTTCACCTCGTTGCCGCCGAGGCGCGGCGGGTCGAGCCGCACCCGGAGGTCGCGGATCTCACCGACGGTCGTGCCCAGCGGACCCATGGGGAGGTCCTCCAGCCACACCTCGGTGCCCGGCAGCGGCAGCGGACCCGGGGAGTTCGGGTCCCGTCTGGCGAGGAACAGCGTCACGGCAGCAGCAGCTCCGCGACCCGGACCGGGTCGGCGGGCGTCAGGTCGCCGGGCACGCCGGGGCCGTCGGCGAGGAACGCCAGCGGCTTGGCCATGCGCAGCGGCACGTTCACCAGGTTGCCCAGGAACCGCGTCTCGTCGAGCTTGGTGAGGGTGAGGCGGTTGACGCCGGCCAGGCGGAAGCGCCGGGACACGTCGCCGAGGTCGGCGAGATGGACGGCGACGGGGAGGACCAGGTGGACCTCCTCCGCCTTGCACGGTCCCAGCAGGCGGCCCAGCTCCTCCATGTCACCCAGGTTCTTGTGGGAGCGCCCCGGGGTGTCCACCAGGATCGCGTCGTGCCCGGCGAGCTCCGACCGCGCCTGGCTGATGCCGTCGGCGTCGTCGGCGACCGCCAGGGTGAGGCCCAGGCGCTGCGCGACCGCCTCCAGGGTGGGGTCGGGATTCCCGCCGGCGCAGATCACCGCGACCGACTGGCCGGCGGCGTGCAGGCGCCACGCGAGCTTGCTCACCACGGTGCTCTTGCCCACCCCGCTCTGACCGACGAAGGCCAGCATGTGACCGGCGGGACGGCCCTTCCACTCCCGCGGCACGGGCAGGCGCGACCCGAGCCAGCCGCGCACGGCGTCGCGGACCGCGTCGCCGTCGCTGAACGGCAGGGCGCTGCGCGCGAAGCCGTCCAGGAACGGGTCGAGGTACCGGGCGTCGACACCGGCGCCCAGCAGCTCGCCGCGGACGGCCTCCAACGCCTTGCCGGCGCCCTGGCCCGGCTCGGCGGCCGAGACGATCACCTGGCGGGCGGCGGGTCGGGGCTGCGCCGGCGGGGCCGGCTCGTCGGCGACCGCGAGGGGCTCCTCCTCCATCTCCATGGGGATGTCCTCGAGGTCGTCGAGGTCGTCGTCCATGGCGGGCGGGGGCGGCGGGGCCGCCGCGCGGCGGACCGCCGGGCGGGGCCGCGGGGCCGGCGCCTGGGCCGGCTCGATGACCTCGGCGCGGGGCGCGGGCGTGGGGCGGGCCACGGGCGCCTCGGCCACCGGCTCGGGCGCCGGCGCGGTCTCGAACTGGGCGGCGACCGCCTCGGCGTAGGCCGCCGAGGTGTCGAACTGCTGGCGCGGGGCGCGGGCGGCCTCGACGCGCTCCCACACCGGGAGGCCCACGCCGGGGTCGTCGGCGTCCGGCACGACGTTCATGCCGCCGCGTGCCGCCGGCCGGGCCGGGATGAACTCCGGCGGGGTCGGCAGGCCGGAGGCGGTGCGCGCCGGCGCATCGGCGATGGCGGCGCCCTGCTCGTCACGGGCGGCGCGGGCCTGCCGCATCGCCTCGCGGGCGGCCTCGATGATCGCCTGGGTGCGCTCCGGGCCACCGGCGGCGAAGGGCCGCTCCTCGGCGTCCGGCACGGCGGCGTGGCGGGCGTAGACGTTCGCCGGCGCGGCGGGCGGGCCGTCGTACATGCGCGGGTCGGTCTCGGCCTCGGTGGCCGCCGACATGCGGTGCTGCAGGTGGCGGGCGAACGGGTTCGGGAGGTCGTCGTCCTCGTCGCGCACGTCCAGCACGGACTGGGCCGCGGCGCGGTTGAGGCCGCCGTCCCGTCCCTGCTGGTCCTCGTCGACGCCTTCGGCGGCCGTGACCTCGATCATCTCCCGGCCGAAGAAGCCGCCGATGCCTCCGCGCACGATGCGGCGGGTCTGGATGATCACGGCGTCGTCGCCGAGCTCCGCGCGGATCTGCTTGAGGATCTCATCGACGGAGGATCCGGTGAACTGCTTGATCTGCATCGGTCTGCTCGCTCCTTATCAGGCGACGCGTGCCATCCCGACGGGCTCAACGCGCACGTCGGGGAGGATCTCGTTGTAGGAGAGGACGGTCAGGTTGGGCATTGCGTGGACGGTGAGGGCCTTGAGGTGCCGGCGCGTGGCGGCCGAGCACAGGACCACCGGCGGGGCGCCGATCGCCTGGGCCGCCTCGGCCTGCTGCATGAGCACCGCGAGGAGGTCCCCGAGGCGGGAGGGGTCCATGGAGGGGTGGGCGCCGTCCTCGGTGCGGGTGACCGACTCGGCGATCTCGCGGTCCATGTCCGGGTCGAGGGTGATGGCCCGCAGGGTGCCGCGCTCGTCGAGGTACCGGCCGCAGATGACGCGGGCGAGCGCCTGGCGGCAGTACTCGGCGAGGATGGCGACGTCCTTGGTGATCTTCGCCTTGTCGCCGAGGGTCTCCAGGATCGTGACCAGGTCGCGGATCGACACGCCCTCGACCAGCAGGTGCTGCAGCACGCGCTGCACCTCGCCGACCGACAGGTGGTCGGGCACGAGCTCCTCGACGGCGGCGGGGTAGCGCTCCTTGAGCTGGTCGAGCAGGCTGCGGGTGTCCTGGCGGGACAGCAGCTCGTCGGCGTCGCGGCGGATGATCTCCGACAGGTGGGTGACCACCAGGGAGGTGGGGTCCACGACCGTGTAGCCGCTGATCTCCGCCTGCTCGCGCTGGCTGTCGGAGATCCACACCGCGGGCAGGCCGAAGGCCGGCTCGGTGGTGGGGATGCCGTCCAGGTGGGCGTCGGCGGTCCCGGGGTTCATGGCGAGCAGCTGGCCGGGCATGAGCGCCCAGCGGGCCACCTCGACGCCGCGGATCTTGATGGCGTACTCGTGCGACTGCAGCTGGATGTTGTCGCGGATGCGGATGGGCGCCAGCGAGAGGCCCAGCTCCGTGGCGGTCTGCCGCCGGACCATCGCGACGCGGCCCAGCAGGTCGCCGCCCTCCTCCTTGTCCACCAGCGGGATGAGGCCGTAGCCGATCTCCAGCTCGAGGGGGTCCAGCGGAAGCAGCTGCGCCACGTTCTCGGGCTCGGACGGACGGGTGGCCAGCGCCGTGGCGTCGGACTCCGCCTGGGCCTCGACCTCCGCCTCCTGTCCCCGCTTGAGGATCATCGAGAGGGCGAAGATGCTCCCGCCGATCACGAAGAACGGAAGCGTGGGCAGTCCGGGCACCAGGCCCATGAGGGTGACCACCGATCCGGTGATCATCAGGGCGCGCGGCTGCGCGGTGAGCTGCTTGGTGAGGTCCTTCCCGAGGTCGGACTCCCCGGCGGCGCGGGTGACGATGATGCCGGTGGCGGTGGAGATGAGCAGGGCCGGGATCTGGTTGACCAGCCCCTCACCCACCGTCAGCAGCGAGAAGTGCTGGATCGCCTCGCCGACCGCCATGCCCTGCTGCAGCACGCCGACGGCCATGCCGCCGATGAGGTTGATGAACACGATCAGCACGGCGGCGATCGCGTCACCCTTGACGAACTTCGAGGCACCGTCCATCGCCCCGTAGAAGTCCGCCTCCTTGGAGATGGAGGTGCGGCGCTTCTGCGCCTCCTCGTCGGTGATGACACCGGCGTTGAGGTCGGCGTCGATGGCCATCTGCTTGCCCGGCATGGCGTCGAGGGTGAACCGGGCGGCCACCTCGGCCACGCGCCCGGCACCGTTCGTGATGACCACGAACTGGATGACGATGAGGATGGTGAAGACGATGAGGCCGACGACGATGTTGCCGCCCACCACGAACGTCCCGAAGGCCCGGATGACCTCGCCGGCGTCGCCCTCCAGCAGGATGAGCCGTGTGCCGGAGATGTTCAGCGCGAGGCGGAACAATGTGGCCACGAGCAGCAGGCTCGGGAAGATCGAGAACTGCAACGGCTCGGTGGTGTAGATCGTGGCGAGGACGATTGCGAGCGCGAGCGAGATGTTGGCCGTCAGCAGGACGTCCAGCAGCATCTTCGGCATCGGGATGATCATCATCGCGACGATGGCGACGATCGCGATGGCGATCATCACGTCGCCGTAGCCGGTGACGCGGTCGACGATGCTCATGCCGCGGGTGCCCGGGGCGGTGGGGGTCTCGGTGGCGGTGCTCATCGCTCAGCTCCCCCCGTCACGCGACGGCCGGCTCGCGGCCGGCGACGCGGTAGACGTGGGCGAGGATCTCGGCGACGGCCGCGAACGCCTCGGCGGGGATCAGCTGCCCCACCTCGACCGCGGCGTACAGGCTCCGGGCGAGGGGCGGGTCCTCCATCACGGTGACCCCGTGCTCGGCGGCGACCGCGCGGATGCGCAGCGCCACCTGGTCGGCGCCCTTGGCGACCACCTTCGGCGCGGGCAGGTCCCGCGTGTACTTGAGCGCCACCGCGAAGTGGGTGGGGTTCGTGATGACGACGTCGGCCTCGGGGACCGAGGACATCATGCGGCGCACGGCCATCTCGCGCTGCCGGCGCTTCATCTGCGCCTTCACCTCGGGGGAGATGTCCCCCTCCTTGGCCTCGCGCTTGACCTCGTCCTTGCTCATCCGCATGTCGCGCTCGTGCTGCCAGCGCTCGTAGACGACGTCGGCGATGGCCAGGATGATGTAGGCCCCCGCCACCGCGAAGCCGAGCTTCATGACGATGGACGACACGACCGCGAGCGACCGCTGCGGGTCGGCTCCCGTGAGGTTCATGAGGGTGTCCATCTGCCCGCTCAGCGACCACCAGGTCACCGCGGAGACGATCCCGATCTTCAGGAGGTCCTTGGCGAGCATCGCGAAGGAGCGGATCGAGAAGAGGCGCTTCACCCCGGTGATCGGGCTGATCGCCGAGAAGCGCGGCGTGACGACCTTCGGGAAGAAGCCCGGGCGGACCTGGAGGGCGGACATGACCGCGCCGACGACGGCACCGCCGATCGCGAACGGGGCGGTGATCTTCAGGGAGGTCATCCCGGCGTCCATCATGAGCTGGAAGCCGTCGCCCGGGCCGATCGCGCCTGTCTCGCCCGCGCTGCCCAGGAAGCCGGACATCAGCTCCGCGAAGGTGGTGAGCATGGAGCCGCCGAACGCGGCGAGCAGCATGAACAGCGCCAGCAGGCCGGCACCGGTGTTGAGCTCGGTCGACCGCGCGACCTGACCCCGCTCACGAGCCTCGTCGCGGCGTTTGGGTGTTGCTTTCTCTGTGCGGTCTTCGGCCATGGGCCGCTGCCGGTGCTCCGGTGTCAGCCCTCCATGGCGGTGAACGCGCTCGCGCCGGGCGGCCCATCCGGGGCCAGAGGCAGCGGTGACGGCCCGAGACGGGGACCGATCACGTCACCCCCATCGGCCGTTTCCGCGATGAGTTGAGCGTTCCGGGCGTTGCGGAGCGCCCGGAACGACGAACGGCGCCCGGAGGGCGCCGCTCGTGTGCCTCACCCGCCCGGCCGGAGGCCGGGGCGGTCCTACAGCTCTTCGGTGGGGCCGCCCACGGTGCGGACGGTGACCACGCCGGAGCCGACGCGCAGCTCCAATGTGCGGCCGAAGTTGCCGCCCGTCTGGGCCGCCCGCAGGCGCAGGCCCGCGCCCTGGAGCGCCGCTCGGACGGCGATCGCGTTGCGGGAGCCGATGTTCAGCATGCCCCCACCCGATCCGTTGCCGAACATCTGGGCGCCGCCGGCCATCTTGCAGACCAGGCGGGTGGGCTCGGCGCCGAGCTTGCGCACGGCGGCGAGGAGGGCGGGAATCGCGGTGTCCGCGTACTTGCCCTCCGGGCCGGGGCGGGACGCGATGTCCGACTCCGGCAGCATGACGTGCACCATCCCCGCCACCTTGGCGACGGGGTCGAACACCGTGAGCCCGATGCAGGACCCCAGGCCGAGAGCGGCCAGGATGTCCTCCGGGTTGCTGGATACCACCAACTGGCCGAGTCCGACCTTCAGCGAGGTCACGCGAGCGCTCGTGGCGGCGGGGGTCGCCCGAGTGCTCATGCGGTGAGGCCCAGCCCGCGGAGCACCGTCGTCAGAGCGGCGGGCTCGGGGATGTAGACGAAGTGCCCGAAGTTCGGCATGTCGTCCTCCTCGAAAGCGGTCTCGATGAGCAGGGCCATGCTGGAGTGCATGGCGACCTCGGCGAGCACCGCGCTGAGGAGCGCCGCCGTCATGTCCACGCCCAGGGCCGGCGGGGACGGCTCCATGTGGAGCTTGGTGAGGTCCGCGAGGGCCCGCAGGTACGAGCCGGTCATGATGTTGCCGATCTCCTGCAGCGCCGAGAGCTCCATGTCGGAGAAGCCGGACGGGCCGGGCTCCCCGGAGGTCATCCCGCCCATGAGCTGGTCGCACACCTCGTGCGCGGTCTCGGCGGCGGTGATGAACACGATGTGGCCCGGCGCGTCGCCGAACACCCGCAGGTACACGGCCACGACGATCTGCTCCTCGCCGCCGACGCGGTCGGGGACCTCCTCGACCGGCAGCACGGAGACGCGCGGAACGGCCATCCCGATGGGCTGGCCGGTCATCTGCGACAGCGACGACGCGGCGGTGCCGGCGCCGATGTTGCCGACCTCGCGCAGCGCGTCGAGCTGCAGGGCGTCCAGATCGCTCAGCTCGATCGGAGCGACCGTCGCAGCGGTCTCCTCCGCCGGTGTGGGGGTGTCGGTGCTCACGCGGTGACTCCTCTGCGGTCGCCGAGCGCGCCGACGTCCACGATCAGGGCGACGGAGCCGTCGCCGAGGATCGTGGCGCCCGCGACCCCGCGGACGTCGCCGAGGTACTCGGGCAGGTGCTTGATGACAACGTCCTGCTGGCCGACGAGCTGGTCGACGACCACCCCCAGACGCGCCGTGCCGCTCTTGACGACGACGACGCTGTGCTTGTCGCCCTCCTCCTCCATGCCGTACAGCCCCAGGCGCTCGCGGAGCGAGACGAGCGGGACGATGTGGTCGCGCAGCACCATGCACTCGACGCCGTCCACCGGACGGGTGTCGCTGCGGTCGATGACGACGGTCTCCTCGATCGCCTCCAGCGGCAGCGCGTAGACCTCGCCGGCGCCCTTCACCAGCAGCGCCTGGATGATCGCCAGGGTGAGCGGGAGGCGGATGACGAAGCGGCTGCCCTTGCCGAGCTCGCTGATGATCTCGACCGAGCCGTTCAGGCCGTTGATCTTGGCGCGCACCGCGTCCATGCCGACACCTCGGCCGGACACGTCGGTGGTGACCGCGGCGGTGCTGAACCCGGGCAGGAAGATGAGCTCCTGCGCCTCGCGGTCGGAGAGGGCGTCGACCTCCTCGCGGGTCATGAGGCCCTTCTTGACCACGGCGTTCCGGAGCCCCTCGGGGTCCAGGCCGCGGCCGTCCTCCGACACCTCGATCACCACGCTGTTGCCCTCGTGGCGGGCCGTGAGCCGCACCGTCCCGACGGGGTCCTTGCCCGCCGCGATGCGCTCGTCGGGAAGCTCCAGGCCGTGGTCCACGGCGTTGCGCAGCATGTGGACCAGCGGGTCGCCGAGCTCGTCGATGACCGTGCGGTCCAGCTCGGTGTCCTCACCGGTGATGATGAGCTCGAGCTGCTTGCCGAGGGTGTTCGCGAGGTCGCGCACCATGCGCGGGAACCGCATGAACACGGCCTCCACGGGCATCATGCGGACCTGCATGATGAGGCTCTGCAGGTCGTTGGTGACCCGCGTCATCTCCTCCACGGCGCCGCGCAGATCGGCGAGGTCGTGGTCGGCGGAGAGCTGCCAGAGACGCGTGCGGTGGATGACCATCTCGCCCATGAGGTTCATGAGGGAGTCGAGCCGGTCGGTGCCGACACGGACGGTCGGCGCGGCCTTCGCCTTCTTCGCGCCACCGTCGGCGGCCGCGGACTTCGCCTCGGCCGCGGGCTTGGCCGGCGCGGGCGCGGCGGGCGCCGGCGGGGCCACGGGCTCGGCGGGCGCCTCGGCGACCGCCTCCGCGACCACCTCGGGCGCCTCCTCGGCGGCCGGGGCCTCCTCGGCGGCGGTCTCGGCCGGCGGCGCGTCGATGGCGCCGATGTCGCAGGTCTCGACCTCGCTCACCGACGTGACGGCGACGACGATGTCGGCCGCCTCACGGTCGCTGGCCAGCCAGATCGTGAACTCGTGGTCGAAGGCCTCGCGCTCGAGGTCCTCCGTGGAGGGCTCGGACTTGATGAGCTCCCCGATGCCCTCGACCTCCTGCACCACCATGTAGGCGCGTGCGGCGCGGAGCATGCAGTTCGGCTCGAGGGTCACGTGGAGACGGTGCACGGTCATCCCGCGCTCCGCGGCCTCCGCGATCACCATGGCCTCGTACTGCGAGAGCCCGGCCGGAGCGGCCTCGGCCCCATCGGCCGTGGCGGGGTCCGCATCGGCCTCGGGCTCGGCCTGGGCCGGCTCCTCCACCGCGGCGGGCGGCGCGGGCGGCGCCATGGTCGCGGCGGCCTGGGCCCCGGCGAGCGCCTCGCCGGACAGGATCGCCGAGAGCCGGTCCATCAGCGGCGTGGTGTCGGCGGTGCCGTCCCCACCCTCACCGATGTCGTTGACCATGCCCTCCAGCATGTCCAGACACGCGAACAGCGCGTCGGTGACGTCGGTCGTGACCGGCGCCGCGCCGTCGCGGAGCTTGGAGAGGACCTCCTCCATGCGGTGCGTCAGCCCCGCCATGCGCTCGAAGCCCATGGTGGCGCTCATGCCCTTCAACGAGTGCGCGACCCTGAAGATCGTGTTGAGCGCCTCGCCCGGGTCATCGGGCTCCCGCTCAAGATCCAGGATCGAGGCGTTCAGGGCCTGAAGGTTCTCTCGACTCTCGTCGAGGAAGAGGCCGAGATACTCCTGCATGTCCACCGGTTCGTCCCCCTGGGTCTTCAGCGGCCCGAAGGTCGGGGTGCCAGCCCCGCCCCCGCTGCTGCACTAGTCGCATGGGCAGTTCCTGAGCCACCCCGGGCCCTCCTACCCTGCTCGTCACCGTCATCGGCCACCCAGGGACAGGCTTTAGTCATGGACTCGACGCTCAACCTCCGCGGCACCGAACCGACCGCCCTCATCACCCTCAGCTCGGCGCTCGAACGCGCCCTCACGCTGAACGGCGCGCCGCAGCGCCCCGTGGTGTTCGCCTGTATCGGCACCGACCGTTCCACCGGCGATGCCCTGGGCCCGCTGGTGGGCCAGCGCCTCCGCCGCCTGGGCTGCCCCGAGGAGTCCGTGATCGGCACCCTCGAGGAACCGCTTCACGCGCTGAACCTCGCGGAGCGGCTCGGGCCGCTGGCCGCCGCCGACCCCCGCCCGCTGGTCATCGCGATCGACGCGGCGCTGGGCGCCTCGTCGAACGTGGGGTCCATCACCCTGCGTCCCGGCGGGCTGAAGCCCGGCCAGGGCGTCGGGAAGGCGCTTCCCGAGGTGGGAGAGCTGTCCATCACCGCCACCGTGAACGTGTCGGCCGGGGCCCTGGACGCGCAGGTGCTGCAGAGCACCCGCCTGTTCATGGTCCAGGAACTGGCCGAGACCATCGGGACGGCCTGCTGGTGGTCGTTGCGCATGGTGCGGCGCGGCGCCGCGGACCGTTCGATCCGCGCCACCGCGACCGCAGCGGCCGCCTGAGCTACCGCCCAGGACGGCCGTAGAAGAAGGTCCCGGCCTTCTCCCATCCCATCTCCTCGGACCCGTTGATGCGCTCCGTCGAACCGACGAACAGCACGCCAGCGGGCACGAGGGCATCCAGGAACTTCTTGTAGAGGATGTCCTTGGCGTCGTCGTTGAAGTAGATGACGACGTTCCGGCACGCGATGAGGTGCATGCCGGTCGGGAACCGGTCCTTCAGCAGATCGAACCGCTTGAACTGGATACCGCGCCGCAGCTCGTCCTTGGCGTGCCACTCGGGGCCGCTGGGACCGGCGACCTCGGTGAACCACTTGGCGCGGCGCTCGGGGCTGACGTTGCGCATGTCGGTGGGCGAGAACACGCCCGCCTTCGCGCGGGCCAGCACGCGCTCGTCCAGGTCGTACGCGTGGAGCTCGTGCGACGCGCGGGGCGCCAGCTCCTTGGCGAGGATGAAGAGCGAGTAGACCTCGGCGCCGTACGAACAGCCGGCGCTCCAGATCTTGAGGCCCCGGGGGTGCGCGGCCAGGAGCCGCGGCATGATGTCCGTCTCGAGTTCCTTGAACCGCTCCGGGTTCCGGAACAGCTCGGACACGTTGATGGTCATGCGGTCCAGGAACCCGTCGAGGGCGTTCTTGTCGCCCTTCAGCGTGGTCAGGTACGCGTCCAGGTCCTTGGATCCGTTGCGCTCGGCGAAGGTGCGCAGCCGGCGCTCCATCTGGGCGGGGCGGTACTGGCCCAGGTCGATCCCGGTGAGGGACTTGATGCCCGCGCAGAACCGGACGTAGTCCGGGGCGAGGGGGCCGTCGGTTGCACGGCGAGGGGAGGCGGTTTCGAGGCTCATGTCCTCTAGATCGGCCTCCCCTCGCATTTGCTCAACGGCCCCGGGGCGAGAAAACCCGGGTGATCAGTCCATTCCGGCCTCGCGCTTGGCCTCTGCGACCGGGAGCGGGGTCTCGGCGAGCGTGTCGGGGTCGATGCGCACCGCCTCCTTCACTGGCCACGGACCGATCTTCAGCAGCTTCAGGTTCTCGGGCGTCGCCGGGACGCGCGTCACCGTGAAGGTGATGCGGGCGATGGTTTCGGCGGGCCCGCCGTCGCACGTCTCGGCGGTCTCGAGCCACCGGGGGTCGAAGGTGGACGTGTCCAGGGCGACCCGCGCGGTGGTGGTGCATCCCTCAGACCCGGGCGACTCCACCGCCGTCAGCCGCCCCTCGAGGACCGGGCTGCCGTCCTGCGTCCCTGCATCGCGCAGCTGCCCCTGGCGGTAGGCGTTCCGGAGGAGACCCGCCCAGGAGTTCGCGTATGGCTGCCGGTCGCGCTCCAGGCCGAACCTGAGGCGGTCGATGGGCGTCCAACTCACCGCGCGGGTGAGGTTCCCGGCCCCGTCCACCTCGACCACGGTGTCCTCGTCGTCCGGCGGCTCGCTCTCGGGCCGGCTGCTGATGAACCGCCGCATCTGCAGGGAGCCGTCGGCGCCGACGAGGCTCCAGTCACGCATCAGCACGGTCGTCCCGCCGGTCTCGGAGCCGGTGACGCTGGCGGTGATCGCCACGATCTCCCCGGGCGGGGCGACGGCCGCCTCGGCCTTCTGGACCAACGATGGTCCGGAGGAGCCGGTGTTGACCACGAGGGCGGTCACGATCGCCACGGCGGCGACGCCGCCGGCGAGCGGCACCAGCCGGGCCGGGCGGCGCCAACGGGGACGGGGCGCGGGCGCGATGCGTCTGAGGACGTTCGCGCGCATGCGGGCGCGCGCCATCGGCGTGGCGTCCTCGACGTCGGAGGTCAGGTCGCGCAGCAGGTCGTCGGTCTCGGTCATCGGATCCCCTCCGTCGTCACGGCGGTCATGTGCTCTGCGCCCACCGCGCGGGCCCGGAACAACCATGCCTTCACGGTCCCGGAGGGCGCACCCATGGCCTCGCCGATCTCGTCGATGGTCAGGCCCGCGACGGCGTGCAGGAACAGGGCGTCGCGGTGCTCGGTCTTCATGCGCCGCAGGGCGGTCGCGAGCGCGGCGCGCTCGGCCGCGGTGCGCGGCTCCGGGTCCTCGGCTCCGGCCGGCGCGCGCCCGGCCAGGCGCGCCAGGGCGTCCAGCCGGCGGGCCTCCGCCCGGCGGTGACGGTGCACGAGGTTCGTGGCGATGCCGAACAGCCAGGGGCGCACGGCCCCGCGGGACGGGTCGAAGCGGTCGCGCGTGCGGTGCGCGGTCACGAAGACCTCGCTCACGAGGTCCTCGGCGTCATCCGGGCCCAGCCGGCGCGCGACGTAGCGGTGGAGCGCCCCCGAATGCCGGTCCACGAGGTCCCCGAACGCGTCGGGGTCCCTCCCGGACCGCTCCAGGAGCTGCTCATCGGTGAGTGGGTTCATGCCCCTGCTTCGCGGGTTGCCCCGGCAGGGTTGCACGGCGGGTGCCCGGCCGCTCGGCCGGGC
>LNFM01011989.1_pt1 | contig 41667 bp, 41 predicted proteins | sample 596031 | NCBI WGS metagenome assembly LNFM01 (sample SAMN04254537, study PRJNA301005) | activated carbon metagenome | isolation source: dual media filters at the Ann Arbor, Michigan drinking water treatment plant | place: USA: Ann Arbor
AGTGGCGGCGGGAGAGGCCGATGCCGCCGTGGTGTTTTATCACCTCGCGCTGCGTTACACCCGGATCTTCCCCGACATCTTCACCCTGCAGCCGCTGACGGCGGAGGGTGAACATGACCCGGGGCAGGAGCGTTCCCGGGTGCACGCCGGCCTCGTCGGGGACGGCGGGGAGTGGGGTGCGCGCCTGGTCGAGTTCCTGCGCGGCCCCAGGGTTGCCGATATCTACCGGCACCACGGGCTGGTGCCGGCCTGACTCTTCCGTCTACTTGAAGTTGATGAACATCGCCGAGGTCCAGACCTTGGCGTCGTCGGTCTGGCGCCCGTACATGTACACCGGCCGGAATCCGTGGGGTCCATTCTTCGGATTGACCTCCAGAACGCCGGAAACATCGCGCGGCATCGGTTCTTCGCTCATCCTCTCCACCGCGAGGAACAGCTCACATCCGCCGAGTTCCCTGCGCAGGCGGCCGTCGCTGGCCAGCAGTTCGGCGCCGGTGATTTCCCAGTCGAAGGTCGGACAGTGGACAAAGGGATTGCCGGCCAGGGGGTCGCCAACCTTGACATAACTGTCGATCCTGCCGTGTACCCGTATGCGGCAGTTCTCCAGCCTGTCGATGTCGACGACGATGCAGTCGGAGTCGCCGTAGGTGTCCGTGCGGAAGCCGATGTCGGTCGGTCCGGCGCGCCAGACTGATTCTTCAGGATGTTCAAAACCGCCGCCGGCAAAGCGGCTGATGGTGCCGTTGATGATGCTGACGGTGCCGCGCCATTCCGCCCAGCGGTAGCGGTCGGGAATACGGGCGCCGCCCCAGCGGATGCGGATGCGCCGCTTCGAATAACCGGCTTCTTTTTGCAGATCGCGATGAAAAATTCGGCCGGTATGGTCGAAGGCGGCGATTTCATCCCAGCCGGTATTGCCCAGAAAGCGGTAGTCGATGCGCGCCGCGCCCTTGTGTGGAAACTCGTCTCCCTGAATGTGCTTGCCGCAGGACAGCAGTCCGGCCGAACGTTCGCCGCTGGATGCCCAGGTGTGGCGCGCGCGCAACGCGCGGCCTATGGTTGCGCGGTCCAGCTTGTCGGCGATGATGCCGGTAATGCCGCCCTTGGTGCCGAACACCTGGGTCCCCGGCAGGCCGCCGCCGGGGCGTCCGCGATGTTCGTCGCCGGAAGCGGACGCGCCGAGCTTGTATCCGCGGGATATCACGTCCTGGTACAACCACCCGAAATGCCCCCAGGCCGAAGTGATTTCGATCAGGCGCTCCAGCTCGGGATGGTGCCAGTCGGGGATGTAACGCCGGCCGCCGACATGGGGCATGATCAGGTGGTTTTCGGCGTCGTCGATGTAAGCTGCCCACAGTTCCTCGATGGGCCATCGCCCGAGTTCGACGCCAGTGCCTTTCATGTCCTCGTTCCAGACAAAAGTCCTGTTGTGTTCGCCTTTGTCGTTGAATGGAAAATCCGGCTTTTTGTCCGACAGGAACACGACATTGTGGTCGCCGCCGGCGGTGGAACTGCCGCACCATTCCTGCACCGGAAAACATACGAACCGGCCGTTCTTGTGCAGTTCGTGCATGACCTTCACGCCCAGCTCCCAGTTCTGGTCGGTGATCTGGAAATCGTTGGCGGTGTAGGTCATGACGTCGAGACCCGCAATGTCGCGCGCGTAGCGGGTGTTGTAATCGGGGCTGTTCGTGCCGACGGTGTCGTGCGAATGCACATGCAGGTCGCCGTAGAACGCCCGTTCGCAGGGGAGGTTCTTGTCCAGGGTGACGTAATGCACGGCATCCTCGCAGCCACGGGCGCCCGCGAGACGCGCCGAAATCTTCAGTTCGCCGGACTGCGCAGGCAGGCCTTCCACGGCCGCGCTGGCCCATCCACTGTCGGGCAGGGCAACAGCCTTCCTGTACACTTCCTTCCCGCCGTTCTCGGCAACGATCTCGACCTTGCTGCCGATATCGACGCAGGCGTTGCCCCACTGGTCGTGGGCGTTGACCCGAACCGGCAGTGTTGCACCCGGCCGGGCGATGCGCGGACCGACCAGCGACAGCGAACGCGGCTCGTCGGGAACGATGTCTATGATGACATCTCCGGGAACCGCCACGAAACGCGAAGTGCCCAGGGGATCGACATAACAACGGAAACGGAATTTGTCCTCGACGAAGGTCTGTACCCGGGTGCCCGGACCGCCGCTGCGGCGGTCCCCCAGCCGGATGATGATGTGGTCACCCGCATTGAGGTATCCATCCACCGTGTCCACGATAATGGCCTTCTGAAACGGCCGCTCGTGGCCTTTCTGGTCGAAGCGTACTTTCAGGGACTGCACGGCCGCCGGGCTTTGGCCGGGCATCAACTCCGTGGCCTGGTATTCCGCTGAAACGTAGTTCGCGCCTTGCGGATTGGTGGTCTGGAACAACGCCCAGTCGGAATAGAATTTGAAGGTAGCTTTGAACCAGGCCCCGTCGGCGACGCCTGAGGCGCCGATTTCGTAGTCGAGCACGATCTCGGTCCAGCTTCCGGCAACCAGACGGTCCACGTTGCAGCTGACTTTTCCGACGAAGGGGCGCGCCTTGTTGCGGTCGTAGAGCCCCACTGGGGCCACGTAATGTCCGAGCTTTTTGCGCAGAGTTTTTTCGTCAAATACAGGTTGTTGTTGCCGGACAGGGTCGGTCATCTTGTTCATGCTTCAAATCCTTGATTTTATTGATAAATTAAACTTTTCCGAAAGGCCAGGGCGCCGCCGGATCCCACACCGGAACGCCGAGGAAGGCGTACCAAGGCGCCATGATCAGAATCCCGTAGGCGATCGCGATCAGCACCGACACCCATCCGACCTTGAAGTAATCGGTCATGGTGAAGGTGCCGCTGGAGTAGGCGATGACGGCGGCGGTGATTTGCGTCGGCAGCAGGTAGGCGAAGGTGTCGGTGTCGGCAACGAGCATCGTGAAGGCCACCGGGTGCAGCCCCAGCGTGGGTGCCAGCGCGAGCATTGGACAGCATGCCCAGGCGCATGATGTGCGTGCCGACCATGAACACCAGCAAGATCATCCACCAGGACTGGCCGGCGCCGACCGGATGCAGGACCTCGGCCAGCCATTTGGCAAGGCCGGAGGATGACATCGCGGAGGACAGCGACAGCGCGCCAGCGAGCAGCAGCAGCGTGCCCCAGATGGTGCGGTCCTGGACTTCCTTCCACTTGAAGCCGAACAGTCCCGGTATGAACAGCACCGCGAGGCCGATCAGCGCGACGTTGTGCGCAGCCACCTTGTGCACGCTTTCGGTCATCCATGCCAGGGCAACCAGCACAAAAGCGGCGAGAATCAGCCATTCCGACTGCGAAGTGCGGGGTATTTCGGAGTGCAGTTTCTCGATCGCCTGGTAGCCGCCCGAGACGCCAACCTTGCGGGTTCTGAAGTAGTACTGCACCCACCACTGCGTCAGCACGAACATTCCGAGGTAAGGCCACTGCATGATGAACCAGTCGACGTATGAAAGTTTCAGTCCCAGCTGCTTTTCGAAGAGCCCGACGATAACCAGGTTTGGCAAATGTGCGGTCAATATGCACATGCCGCTGATCATCGAGCCGTAGACCAGTGTCTGGATGACGATCGCTTTCTTGCCATTGCGTTCGGCTTCGGTGTCACCAAAAAAATTGGTGATGCCGTTGATGACAGGCAGCAATGTCGCCGCACGGGCGTTGGCGGCAGGGATGATGAACGAGAGGGCGATGTTCACGACAAACATTGCCCAGATGACGCCATTTACCGTCTTCACTTTCATCCACTTCAGGAGCGACAGGGCAATTCGCCGGTCGAGCCCCGCGGCCTGCATGATGGCGGCGAACAGAAAGGCGGCAAGGCACAGAAACACGACTGGCGTGGTGAATCCGCTGGCTGCGACGGGAAAACCTTTCACTGCTCCCGTCATGACAAGGAGCATCGGGATCAGGAGGCCCGAGATGCCCACCGGCATGGCCTCAAATATCCACATCGTGCAGGCCCAGACCATCACGGCCAGAGCGGCCTTGCCGGACATCGACAACCCTTCAGGTTGCGGCATCAACAGCAGTATGTAGAGGAACAATGCCCAGCCGAGAAAAAATCCGAGCAAGGCTTTGCGAGGGCTCAATCCGGTGGCGACGATATTGCCGCGGAAAATCTCAAAAAAGCCGTTGTTTGTCTCCGCCTGAGGATTCTGGTTAGCCATGGCTGCCCCCGGGGATTGCGCCGCTGCGGCCTGAATTGTCCGGCTCTGTTCTCCGCCTGCTTTGGATTACTCCCATGTGTTCTCCTCCAGAGATTGTGGGATGCGAGACTCCTGTTCGGCAGATGTGGAGGCGCTTTGGTTTTAAGCGGGCGCTTTACACGATTCTTGCCGGCCGGGTAGGATTGAAACAAATCCATTCGGCGCGGTAAGTCAGCCAGCCGACATTTCCAGCAGGCAGCCATGATGTTCCATAAGCCCATTGCTACGTTGGATGATTCCGGAAAAAATGGCGATGCTGCGGCGCACCCTCCCATAGCGCCGTCGAATTTTCTGGACCAGCTTGACGCGGAATCGCGCGGGGATCTCAATGCCCTGGGAAGGCTGCAGCATTATGCGAAGGGCGAGCTGATTTTCCGCGCCGGAGGGCCTGGCAGTCATGTTTACTTTCTGCAAAGCGGACAGTTGCGCATTGGCCAGGTTTCGCCGCTGGGGCGGGAGGTGATCCTGTGGTTCTGCCTGCCAGGCGAGATCTGCGGACTGGCCGAAGTCGCGCGCGGCGGTGGCAGGGTGGTCAGCGCGGTCGCCTGCGTGCCGTCGGAAGTGCTGGCGGTATCGCAGGAGCAATTCAAGCTGTTTCTGAAACTGCATCCGGAGGCCGCCTTGCTCAGCATGCAAGTGCTGTCATCACGCCTCAGGATACTCGGAGAAATGTTCGTCAACCTGGTGTCCGACGACGTAAATACGCGCATCGCCAAGCTGATCCTGAGGTTGTCAGCGCGTTACGGCCAGCGTTCCGGGCAGGAGATACTGCTCAACGTTCCGCTCACCCACCAGGAAATAGCAGACATGGTCGGAACGACGCGCCAGACTGTGACCAGCGCACTGTCGGCGCTGAAGCGTCAAGGCGTACTTTCCATCGACAATCACCGCATACGCATCGAGAGCGAGGAACTGCTTGCGGTAATTGCAGGGCCGCATTGAAATCTGGAGGGGGATCGCATGCTGTTTGTGGCCTTGCTGCTTGCCAGCATATATTTCATCGTGTTCTGCCGGCTGATGATCCATGTACACCAGGCGCAACCGGCCACACCGGCTGCAGGCTTGGCCGTTGTGTTGAGCATGCCCCGGCGCCGGGGCCTCGGTTCGCGTGGCCTGCGCTACTGGCGGCTTTACTGGTTGGGTTGGGTCGCGATGATCCTGATTCTGTGCACGGGATTGCTGCTGCGGTATCCGGCCATGCGGTCGGCATTTTCAAACGTGTGACAGCCCTCTCGTGATTGCCTTCTGGTACCTGCTGATCCTCGCACCCTTCATCGCGATTCCCGTGCTGTGGTGGAATTACCGCCGCAAGCTGGCGCAGAAGGAGGAATTGTCGGGCATGCGCTGGGAGCGGCTGGTGAACACCGCCGGGGTTGATGAGGCACCGGCACCGGCGGCACCCGCAGCAACGCCGGAATACCGGCGGCGCGAACGCCTGCTCGATGCCGGACAGACCCTGGTTTACCTGCTGCTGAAGCAGGGCATGCCGGATCACGAAATCCTGGTCAATGTCGCGCTTGCCGACCTGCTTGATTCACCGGCCGGCAACGGCGGTGCCGGATCGGGACAGCCGCAGCGGCTGCCGGCACAGCATCGTGTCGATTTCGTGGTCTGCAGCAAGGCGATGCAGCCGGTGGTGGCGGTGGACCTGCTGGCGGCGGAAGCGCCGGCAGCGCTGACCACGGCACCCGATTTCAAATCGCAGTGCCTGCACCGGGCAGGGATCCGCCATGTGCGCCTGGTCCGCGGCGCGCTGCCGGCACGCCGGGACATCCGTGCCTGCGTGCTGGGCAGCTGAGGTTTTTTACCTTCAGAGCTTCGAACTGATTTCGCGCCACCAGCTGCCGCCGCCGACCATGATCATCTCGACGGCGATGGTGCCGATCAGCAGCGCCGAGATGCGGCCGACCACTTCCATGTAGCGGTCGATCAGCCGCGCGTTGCGTTCCTTGACGTAGTCGTGGGCCAGCTTCAGTGCGACCACCAGGGTCATGGTCAGCGCCAGCGTGCCGAAAATGACCAGTCCGGAAATGGCGGCGTCGTGGCGGGACCCGATCACCACCGCGGCGCTGACCGTGCCGGGTCCGATCAGGAAGGGCATTGCCACCGACCCGGCGAGGTGTTCCGGGGGGCCGCGGGTGGCGCGGATGGCGTCCACCCCGGTGAACACGAATCGGATGCCGATCATCAGGAAAATGATGCCGCCGAACAGCTGGAAGGAGGCGAAGCTGACCTGCAGGTAGTTGGTGAAAATGGCTTCGCCGCCCCAGGCAAAGAGCCAGAACACCACCCCGCTGATCAGCGAGGCGCGTGCCAGCACACCGGTAAATACCGGAGTCTTCAGATCCGTAATCAAATCAAGAAGATAGATGCTCAGCAGGAAGGGATTGAGGAGGGCGAAGAAGAGGGTGAAGGATTGCAGCAGGACCTGGTCGTTCAGCATCGCGGGAAAAGGGTTCCGGTAACGGGGAATTAATATATAACTTATTGAATATAAACAGAAATGTGGCTTGACCCGAAAGTCATAGTCCATTATAATAGACGCCTTGCAAAAAGTCCTGAATTCAAACTAACTTGTTGTTTTAAAAGACATATACGTGAAAACGCTGTCCACTGTATCCCGGGTGGCTCCAGCGTCGTCAAACTCTCTTTTACGAGAACCCCGCATTACCGACGGCGCGGCCATCCACAGGCTGGTTCGCGCCTGTCCGCCGCTGGACCTGAACTCCCCGTACGCCTACCTGCTGCTGTGCGCCCACCATGCCGGCAGCTGTGTGCTGGCCGAACAGGATGGCGAAATCACCGGTTTTGTTTCCGCCTACCGCATTCCGGATCAGGCGGACACCGTATTCATCTGGCAGGTCGCCGTTGCCGCCGCCGCGCGCGGACAGGGCCTGGCGCTGCGGATGCTCGAACACCTGCTGGCACGGCCGGCGCTGGCCGGCTGCCGCTGGCTGGAAACCACGGTAACCCCTTCGAATGCCGCCTCGCGGCGGGTATTTGAAACACTGGCAACACGTCTGAACGCGCGCTGCGCCGAACGCAGCTTTTTTTCCAAGGAGGACTTCCAGGATCCGCATCACGAGCCCGAGATGCTGATACGCATCGGCCCATGGACAACATGAGCCGGACTGGACCAACCGGGCAGAGGAGAGCCATAACATGAACCTTAAAATATTCGACCGCATGGAATCGGAGGTGCGCGGCTACATCCGTTCCTTTCCGACGCTGTTCGACAAGGCGCGGGGATCGAAGCTGATCGATGAGGCCAACAACAGCTACATCGATTTTTTCGCCGGCGCCGGCACGCTCAATTACGGGCACAACAACCCGGTGATCAAGCAGGAACTGCTGAATTACCTCGAGTCCGACGGCGTGATCCACGGCCTCGACATGGCCACCGTCGCGAAAAAGGAACTGCTGGAGGCCTTCGAGCGCCTGATCCTCAAGCCGCGCGGCATGAGCTACAAGCTGCAGTTTCCGGGCCCCACCGGCACCAATGCCGTGGAGGCCTCGCTGAAGCTGGCGCGGCTGGTCAAAGGGCGCAGCAACATCGTGTCCTTCACCCACGGCTTCCACGGCGTCAGCGGCGCCTCGCTGGCGGCGACCGCCAATGCCAAGTACCGCGATGCCGCGGGCGCGCCGCTCGACAACACCACTTTCATGCCCTATGACGGTTATCTCGGCAAGGGTGTAGACACCATCGACTACCTGGAACGCATGGTCGCGGACCGCAGCAGCGGCATGGACCATCCCGCGGCGGTGATCGTTGAAACCGTGCAAGGCGAGGGCGGTGTCAATGTCGCCAGCTTTGCCTGGCTGCGCGCGCTGGAGCAGGTCTGCCGCCGCCACGACATGCTGCTGATCGTCGATGACATCCAGATGGGCTGCGGCCGCACCGGAAGGTTCTTCAGTTTCGAGGAGGCCGGCATTTCGCCGGACATCGTCACGCTGTCGAAATCGATCAGCGCCTACGGACTGCCGATGGCGATGGTGCTGCTGAAGCCCGAAATCGATGTCTGGAAGCCGGGTGCGCACAACGGCACTTTCCGCGGCAACAACCTCGCCTTCGTCACCGCGCGCGCGGCGCTGATGCATTACTGGAGCGACGACGCCTTCCAGGAAGGGGTGCGGCGCAAGGGCGTGATCATGCGCAACTGGCTGGAGCACATCGCCGCGGACTATCCCTCGGGCGAATTCGAGGTGCGCGGCCGCGGCATGATCCAGGGCCTGGCGTCGACCGATGCAACGCTTGCGGACCGCATCGCCAAGCGCTGTTTCGGGAACGGCCTGGTGATCGAGACTTCCGGAGCCGACGACGTGCTGAAGCTGATGCCGGCACTGACCATCGACGAGAAGCTGCTGTGCCAGGGGCTCGACATCGTCGAGGACAGCGTGGCGCAGGTGCTCGAGGTGCCGCGGGTGCAGGGGCAGGACCGCAAGATCAAGTACATCAACTTCCGGGCCGCACGATGATCGTCCGCAGCATCGACGACATCCGCGGCACGCCGCAGGAGGTGGCTGCGCCCAACTGGGTCAGCCGCCGCCTGCTGCTGGCGCGCGACGGCATGGGATTTTCCTTCCACGAGACCACGATCTTTGCCGGCACCGAAACCCACATCCATTACCGCAACCACCTGGAGGCGGTGTTCTGCGTGGCCGGCGAGGGCGAGATCGAGACCGTCGCCGACGGGCGGAAATACGCGATCCGGCCGGGCGTGATGTACGCGCTCGACCGGCATGACGAACATTACCTGCGCGCGCGCAGCGAGCTGAAACTGGTCTGCGTCTTCAATCCGCCGCTGACCGGGCGCGAGGTGCACGACGACGAGGGGGTTTATCCGCTGGTGGCGGAGACGGCCTGATCCCGAACAGAGGAGAAAACGAATCCATGGTACTGGTATCCGACATCTATCAATCCCGCAGCGACAACGAGGCGGCGATCATCCTGCGCCAGGATCCGGTGGTTTATCCCGGTCCACATGCGAAGGGCGAGTTCGCACTGTCCGAACACCAGTTGCGCAACTATCGCAAGAACGGCTTCATCCAGCTGCGCGGGCTGCTGTCCCGGGAGGAGGCGGCAGGGCTGCTGTGCGAGGCGCGCAATCTCGCGGCAACGAGCGGTGAACGCGGGCTGCCGGAGGCGGTGCTCGAGCCGGGCAGCGACGTGGTGCGCTCGGTGTTCAGGGTGCATGGCCTGAGCGCGGTGTTCGAGCGGCTGATGCGCGACGGCCGCCTGCTCGACGTGGCGCGCCAGATCCTCGGCAGCGAGGTCTACATCCACCAGTCGCGGGTGAACCTGAAGCCCGGATTCTCCGGCAGGGAGTTCTACTGGCATTCCGATTTCGAGACCTGGCACATCGAGGACGGCATGCCGCGCATGCGCGCGCTGAGCTGCGTGGTGCTGCTGACCGAGAACAGCGAATTCAACGGTCCGTTGATGCTGGTGCCGGGATCGCACATGCATTACATCTCCTGCATCGGGCAGACGCCGCAGGATCATTACAGGCAGTCTTTGCGCAAGCAGGAGTACGGCGTGCCCGACGAAACCAGCCTCGGTTTCCTGGTCCAGCGCGGCGGCCTGCAGTCGACCAAGGGGCCGGCGGGCTCCGTGGTGTTTTTCGACTGCAACACGATGCACGGTTCGAACGGCAACATCTCGCCTTTCCCGCGATCCAACCTGTTCTTTGTCTACAACAGCGTCGACAACCGGCTCGGCAATCCCCGCGGCGGCCTGCAGCCGCGGCCGGAGTTCATTGCCGCGCGGGAAAACGCACCAGCGCTGCAGCGGCTGTAAGCGGGCCGGCCCGACGGGGGAGCAGGGGGCCGGGGGCTTGCTTATAATCGGGCTCCGGCACGCGATCGCGTGCCGCACCCCGTCAGGAGAACCCGTTGAGAACCTGTTTCAGTGCAGCGCTGCTGTGTCTCGTGCCGGCCCTTGCTGCAGCCCAGGGCAAGAATCCGGAACTGCTGTTCCAGGAAGTGTCACGCAGCATCGTCACCATCCAGGCACTGGACAATGCCGGCAACATCACCAGCCTCGGCAGCGGCGTGGTCACGGCGCAGGGTGCGGTGGTCACCAACTGCCATGTGCTGGAGGGCGGCGCGCAGTTTTCGGTGATCAGCGGCAAGACCATGCACAAGGGTGAACTGCGCGCAGCCGACCAGAACCGCGACCTCTGCGAATTGCAGGTCTCCACGCTGAACGCGCCGCGGGTGCCGCTGTACACCAACCGGCTGCGCGTCGGTCAGCGGGTGTATGCGATCGGCGCTCCGGAAGGACTCGAGCTGACCATCAGCGAGGGTCTGGTGTCCAGCATCCGCGAGATCGACGGCGCGCAATACATCCAGACCTCGGCGCCGATTTCCTCGGGCTCCAGTGGCGGCGGACTTTTTGATACCGAAGGGCGGCTGGTCGGACTCACGGCTTTCATCATCACCGAAGGCCAGAACCTCAATTTCGCGCTGCCTGCCGCCTGGATCGCCGAACTGACCGGGCGTGGCGGTACCGCGCCGACGCTGGCCAATCGCGATGCAGCCAACGAGCAATGGCAGGCCCGCAGCAATGCCCTGCGCGCGAAGCGTGACTGGGTGGGCCTGCTGGCAACGACGCAGCAGTGGGTGCGCGCAGTGCCGGCCTCGGTGCAGGCCTGGGTCGCGCTGGGCGAGGCCTACCGGCTGGTCAACCGGCCGCGCAGGGCCATCACCGCCTATAACCAGGCCCTGAAACTCGATGGCGACAGCTACGAGGCCTGGCTGGGGGCGGGCAGCACGTACCTGGCGCTGAACCAGTATGACCGCGCGGTGGAGGCTTCACAGGAGGCGCTGCGGCTGAAGGCTGATGATCTTGATGCACTGCTGCAACTGGGGGCATCTTATTTCAGCCAGAACCAGCGTGCGCGGGTGCGTGAAGTGCATGCACGGATCGAAAAGATCAACGGACAGGCGGCGCGCGAGTTTGCAAAGAGGTTTGTAAGTAATTGATTTTATTTGATATTTTATTCATCTTGGGTTGCCGCGCAAACTCTGCTTGACGCTGCAGCAGGCATTACGTATAACGGCGACGCGTGTTTGGTTTCTAAGTACTTGAAAGTTAGCGGTTCCCGCGTGTGCAGTTGTGGTGTACGTACTTTTGGGGCTGTGAGATTTAAATACGATGCCCGGCGCAAGCCGGAAATTACCAATCCTCAAAAGGAAATACATATCATGGCAACCGGTACTGTTAAGTGGTTCAACGACGCAAAAGGTTTCGGCTTCATCACCCCGGACGGCGGTGGCGAAGACCTGTTTGCCCATTCCTGAAAGAAGGCCAGAAGGTGACGTTTGACATCACCGCCGGCAACAAGGGCAAGCAACAAGCGAGCAACATCCAGGCTGCCTAAGCCGGATCGAGCTGCAGAAAGACCGGGCGCAAGCCCGGTTTTTTTTTCGCCTGCCGCCGGCATCCACTGCACTGCATAATTCCGCCGATCATGGTTGCGGGACACTCTGCTTCAGGGGCTTGGGATATTTTCTGCCGCGTCGTCGACAATTTCGGCGATGCCGGAGTGTGCTGGCGCCTGGCGCGCATCCTGCGGCACGAGCACGATGTGCCGGTGCGCTTGTGGATCGACGATCTGCAGACGCTGCAGGCACTGTATCCCACGCTCGATCCCGGATTGCCGCGGCAGTCCTGCGAAGGCATCACCGTCTGCCGCTGGCCGCAGGCCGGCCCGCCCGATGCTGATGCGGCGGTGGTGATCGAGGCTTTCGGCTGCGGATTGCCGGAGGAGTGGATTGCAGGCATGGCGCAGGCCGCGAAGCCGCCGCTGTGGATCATTCTCGAATACCTCAGCGCCGAGGACTGGGTGGACAGCCATCACGGCCTGTCCTCGCCGCACCCGCAGTTGTCGCTGCAGCGTTATTTTTTCTTTCCCGGATTCACCACCGCCACCGGTGGTCTGCCGCGCGAGTCCGGCCTGCTGTCGCGGCGCGACGGTTTCGGCACGGCGGCGCGCCAGGCGTTCTGGAGCGAACTCGGGTTTGCTCCGCCGCAGGCGCCGGCGGTATCGCTGTTCGCTTATGCGGATGCGCCGCTTGCCGGCCTGCTGTCGGCGATGGCGGCGGATACCCGGCCGCTGGTGCTGGCTGTGCCCGAAGGTGCCCTGCTTTCTGCGGTACGGGGCTGGCTGGGCAGTGAAGCCGTTGCGGGGCGGGGTCCCTGGCGGCGGGGGACGCTCGAAGTGCGCGCGCTGCCTTTTTTGCCCCAGGCGCGGTACGACGAACTTTTATGGGCCTGCGACTTCAATTTTGTCCGGGGCGAGGATTCCTTCGTGCGTGCGCAATGGGCCGGCCGGCCGCTGGTCTGGCAACCTTACCGGCAGGAGGACGACGCACATCAGCGCAAGATGGCGGCTTTCCTTGCACGTTATTGCGCGGATCTGGCCGCACCTGCGGCCACTGCACTGCAGGCCTTCTGGCGGGACTGGAATGCCGCGGCCGATCCTGCCGGTTCCTGGCCGGCCCTGCGGGATGTGGCGGATGATCTTGCGCGGCACGCCCTGCGCTGGTCAGCAAAACTGGCCGATTCCGGTGAACTGGCGGCTCAACTGGTGGAATTCTCGCGCCGCAAGGTAAAATAGCGCCTTTTTACTCCGGTTAATCGAGGGTGCAGGGATATGAAAATCGCTCAGGAAATCCGCGCGGGCAACGTGATCATGGTCGGCAAGGACCCGATGGTCGTGCTCAAGGCCGAATTCAGCAAGTCCGGCCGCAACGCGTCGGTGGTGAAAATGAAGCTGAAGAACCTGTTGTCCAATGGCGGCACGGAAACGGTGTACCGCGCCGACGAAAAATTCGATGTGGTGCAGCTGGAGCGCAAGGAAGTGACTTATTCCTATTTCTCCGAGCCGTCCTACGTGTTCATGGATGCCGAGTTCAACCAGTACGAGGTGGACAAGGAAAACATGGGGGACGCGCTGAATTACCTCGAGGACGGCATGGCCTGCGAAGTGACGCTGTATGAAGGCCGCCCGATCTCGGTGGAAATCCCGCAGACGCTGGTGCGCGAGATCATCTACACCGAACCGGCGGTGCGCGGCGACACCTCGGGCAAGGTGCTGAAGCCGGCAAAACTGTCCACCGGTTTTGAAATTCCGGTGCCGCTGTTCTGCGCCACCGGCGACAAGATCGAGATCGATACCCGCACCGGCGAATACCGCAGCCGCACCAAGGGCTGATTCCGGTACGTCCGGTCATTAAAAAACGCCGCGGTTTCCGCGGCGTTTTTTATCGGGGCGGTTATTCCCGCACCAGCCATTCGCAGCGTGTGCGGCCTTCACGCTCCGGGGACAGCGCCCGCCACAACCAGTCGAGCAGGGGCGGCGCCTCCCGTTCCAGCCCGAACGGCGGATTGACGATGATCATGCCACTGCCGCGGATGTGCTCGGTCCAGTTTTCCGGATGCACGCTCAGTTCCAGCTGCAGCGTTTCGGGCAGGCCGGCGGCCTGCAGGCTGCGGGCAAAGGCCTCCATTGCGGACTGTGCCATCAGCGGATACCAGACGGCGATCATGCCGGTGGCGAAGCGCGTGTGCGCCTCGCGGACTGCGCGTACGACCCGTCCGAACTCGTCGGCCTGGTCGAAGGCGGCATCGATGAAGGTCAGGCCGCGGCGTTCCTGCGGCGGCAGGAAGGCGCGCAGCGACCGGAAGCCGTCCTGGTTGTGGATCGCGGTGTGGCGCACGCCGGCGAACACCGTCTTCAGTTCCGCACAGTCATCCTTGTTCAGTTCGCAGAGCACCAGGCGGTCGCTGCTGCGCATCAGGCGGCGGGCAATGCGCGGCGACCCGGGGTAATAACGCAGGTGACCGTCGGGATTGTCGGCGCGCACCGCTTCGAGGTAGGGCTGCAGGGTTTCCGGCGCATCGCTGCGCGCCCAGACGCGGGCGACACCCAGCCGCCATTCCCCGGTTTTCTGTGACCATGCGTGATTCAGATCGTAGCGGCCGAGCCCGGCGTGCGTGTCGAACACGCAGAAGGGTTTGTCCTTTTTGGCCAGTGCAACCAGCAGACGGGTCAGTACTGCATGTTTGAAGACGTCGGAGACGTTGCCGGCGTGGAACTGGTGGCGGTAGGACAGCATGATCTCGATCCTGGTTCTGGCGGACGGGTCGGAGCGGGCGCATGTTAGCAGGTTAGGACACAATATTCCCCTCCGGAGGCCCCGATGACTACTTGACCTGTGCATGCGGGCCTGCGTATACATGGGCAAACGAGGAGGCGGGCAGCAGAGGGCCCGTGCTGCACATGCAAAAACAGAACAATGCGCCGAAGGCCGGCGTTGTCATGCTGCTGTCGGCATCGATGGTGCTGGCGCTGGCGGCGGCCGGCGCCCTGTGGCCCGATGAATTCGGCGCCGTGGCGAAACGGCTGCTGCTGTCGACCACCACCAATTTCGGCTGGTTCTACCTGCTGACGGTGTTTGTGATCGTGATTTTCCTGCTCGGCCTGGCGCTCAGCCGTTACGGCAGCATCCGTCTCGGGCCGGAAGGCAGCCGCCCGGAATTCCCGCTGTTCACCTGGATTGCGATGCTGTTCTCCGCCGGATTCGGTGCCGGGCTGGTGTTCTGGGGTGTGGCGGAACCGATGAGTCATTTTTTCACGCCGCCATTCCAGAACATGGCGCCACAGTCGGCGCCGGCGGCGCGGGTGGCGATGGGATATGCCTTCTTTCACTGGGGTGTCAGCCAGTGGTCGGTGTTTGCACTGGCAGGGCTTGGCATCGGCTTCATGCAGTTCCGCAAGGGGCGTGACGGCCTGGTGTCGACGGCACTCGAGCCGGTAATCGGAAATCGCAGGAGCATCCGGACCGCGGTGGATGTGCTGGCGGTGGTGGCGACGGTGATGGGCATCGCGACTTCGCTCGGCCTGGGCGTGCTGCAGATCAGCGGTGGCCTGCAGTCGGTGACGGGATGGGCGGGCTCGCTGAAACTGCAGCTGCTGGTCATTGCGGTGATGTTTGCAGCCTACATGCTGTCATCCACGACCGGACTGCACCGCGGCATCCGCTGGCTGAGCAATGTCAACCTCGGCCTGTGCCTGGCGCTGCTGCTGTTCGTGTTTGTGGCCGGGCCCACGGTGTTCGTGCTCAACGCATTCACGCTGGGCCTGGGCGACTACCTGAACCACTTCGTCGAATACAGCCTGCGGCTGACACCGTACCGCGGCGGCACCTGGGTGCGCGACTGGACGATTTTCTACTGGGCCTGGGCCATTGCCTGGTCGCCCTTTGTCGGCGCGTTCGTGGCAAGGGTGTCGCGAGGCCGCACCATCCGCGAATTCATCGTCGGCGTGCTGGTGGTGCCGCCGGTCATCGCCTGCGTCTGGATTGCGACCTTCGGCGGCATGGCGCTGTACGAGGACCTGAACCATGCGGCGGGCATTGCGGCAGTAGTCGACAAGGACGTCGCGCTGGCGCTGTTCACGCTCTACCGGCAGCTGCCGCTGGGCGAGTTGCTGTCCGTGCTGTCGATCCTGCTGATATTCACCTTTCTCGTGACCTCGGCCGACTCTGCGACCTACATCCTTGCCGGCATGGCGTCAGGAGGCCATCCCGACCCCGGTCAGTCGCTGAAGCTGTTCTGGGGGGCGATGATGTCGCTGATCGCGGCGGTGCTGCTCGCAGCCGGCGGTCTGGCATCCCTGCAGACGGCTTCGCTGGTGGCGGCCCTCCCGTTCACGCTGTTGCTGATCCTGATGATGGCGGCGCTGATCCGGCTGCTGCGGGGCGAAACCCTGCCGGGAAGCCGCAACAGCCGGCAGGAGCCGGCAGCATGAAATCCTTTCGACTGTTTGTTCAACCTGCGGAGAATGAAGATGGGTTTGCAGAGACTGCATGTCGCGGCGCGTTACAGCGAAGCCGCAATTTTCAACGGCGTGGTTTATCTTGCAGGCATGGTGCCGGAGTGCGAAGCAAATGACATCCGCAGCCAGACCGCCGATGTGCTGGCGCAGGTTGACCGGAGGCTGGCCGAGGCGGGCAGCAACAAGGGATTGATCCTGCGTGCGCAGATTTACCTGGCCGACATCAAGGATATCGGCGCGATGAACGAAGTCTGGGATGCCTGGGTGACGCCGGGCACGGCACCGCCGCGCGCGACCGTGCAGGCTGCGCTGTCGGATCCGGAATGGAGAATAGAAATCGTGGTGACGGCGGGGCAGGCTGCGACCGCCTGATCAGGCACGACGGAAAAAAGAAACGCCGCCTTTCCCGGGCGGCGTTCTGTCAAATGGTGGAGGCGGCGGGAATCGAACCCGCGTCCGCAAGCCCTCCACAGTCAGGACTACATGCTTAGCCTGGTTATTTGGGTTTCGCCTCGCATATCCGCAGGGTTAAGCGACCAAACCCTGCAGAGAGGCTGATGTGAATGACACTGCACCCCTTTCGGGGCCTGACCCATCAGCAGGTCAGTGCAGCGTCTCGCCGGTATTAGGCGGCGAGAGAATAACGCTCGTCGTTGGCGTGTGTAGAATTTCCAGCGGATTTACAAGGTGACTGGACCTTGGCATGCCCTGTGCTGCTTTGTGACCCACGTCGAAACCGGGTCGCCCCCATGTTTACTCAGATTGCGCCGCAGGGCCGGAGTTCAAGTGCCGACCTTGCGGTGGCCGATTATCGCATGTGAATGCAGCCGCAGGAATATCATATAAGTTATTGATTATAAACAATATTTTCAATGTCCATAGGGGTGGAGACGATGCAGTCGGCTCCCCATTCTTCAGGATTGCTGCCGTTGAGGTAGCCGAAGCGCACGGCCACGGTGCGCATGCCGGCGGCACGCCCGGCCCGGATGTCGCGCTCGTCGTCTCCGACATAGACGCAGGATTGGGGCGGGATGCGGATCAGTTCCGCGGCTGCGAGCAGGGGCGCGGGATGCGGCTTCATGTGGGCGGTGGTGTCGCCGCCGATGATGCAGGCCGCGCGCGCGGCATAACCCAGCTGCTGCATCAGCGGCTTTGCGAAACGCTCGGCCTTGTTGGTGACGATGCCCCAGACGACATTGTGCTGTTCGAGGCGGTCGACCAGTTCGGCCATGCCGGGAAACAGCGCGGTTTCGCAACAGAGACTGTTCTCGTAAATGCGCAGGAACTCGTCGCGCATCGCCGGGTAGTCGGCATGTTCAGGCGTAATGCCGAAACCGACGCCAAGCAGGCCGCGGGCACCCAGCGAGGTCACGCGGCGGGTATCGGCGAGTGGCACGGGGCCCAGGCCGCGCGCAGCACGCATGGCGTTGACGGCACGGCCGAGGTCGGGCGCGGTGTCGGCAAAAGTGCCGTCGAGGTCGAAAAGGACGGCCGCGGTCATGGCATCGGCGCGCGGGCGTGGAGGATGTAGTTGACGCTGGTATCCGCTTCGAGCGCGTAGACCTTGCTGAAGGGGTTGTAGGTCATGCCGATCAGGCCGCCGACATCGAGCCCGGCGCTGCGGCAGGTGGCCGACAGTTCGGAGGGTTTGATGAAGCGGGCATAGTCATGGGTGCCGCGCGGCAGCAGTTTCAGCACGTACTCGGCGCCGATGATCGCGAACAGGTAGGACTTGGGATTGCGGTTGAGGGTCGCAAAGAAGGCATGGCCACCCGGTTTCAGCAGGGCGGCGCAGGCGCGCACGGCCGATGCCGGGTCGGGCACATGCTCCAGCATTTCCATGCAGGTCACGACATCGAAACTGTTCGGCACCTCCTGCGCCAGCGCTTCGACGGCGATGTTGCGGTAGTTCACGTCCAGCTTCGATTCGAGCAGGTGCAGCTGCGCGACCTTCAGCGGCTTGTCGGCAAGGTCGATGCCGGTGACCCGTGCGCCCAGTGTCGCCATGGCTTCGGCCAGGATGCCGCCGCCGCAGCCTACATCGAGCACGGCCTTGCCGCGCAGCGCCGCGATGCCGTCAATGTAGCCGAGGCGCAGCGGATTGATTTCATGCAGCGGGCGGAATTCGCTTTGCGGATCCCACCAGCGGTGGGCGAGTTCGCTGAATTTCTGCAGCTCGGCGGGGTCGACGTTGATGTTCATGAAGTCATGATCCTGTGTTGCCAGTTGCGCGCCCTGGCGCGGATCGCGGGTTCGTCGAGCCGTACCAGGGCACCGCCCGCAAGCTGCCGGACACCGTCGATCCACACGTCGCTGACATGTTCGCGTCCGGCGGCATAAACGAGATGGGAGACCGGGTCATAGCAGGGGGACAGTTCGGTTGTTTCCAGGTTGACTGCGGTCAGGTCCGCAAGTTTCCCGGGGACGATGGAGCCGATGCGATCCTGCAGGCCGAGTGCACGTGCGCCGCCGAGGGTGGCGCATTCCAGCGCGCGGTGCGCAGGCATGACGGTGGCGTCGCCGCTGCTGCCCTTGGCCAGCAGTGCGGCCAGCCGCATTTCGGTGAACAGGTCCAGCCGGTTGTTGCTGGCTGCGCCGTCCGTGCCGAGGCCGATATTGACTCCGGCCTGCAGCAGCCCTGTCACGGGCGCGACGCCGCTGGCGAGTTTCAGGTTGGACGAGGGGCAGTGTGCCACCGAGCAGCCATGGCGGGCGAACAGCGCGATTTCCTGCTCGTCGAGGTGCACACTGTGCACGGCGATCAGTCCCGGCCCCAGCAGGCCGGCTTTTTCGAGCCGTGCCAGCGGACGGCAGCCGTGCCGTGCCAGGCTTTCGGCGATTTCCTGCGCGGTTTCGTTGATGTGGATGTGGACAGGCAAATCGAGTTCGCCGGCATAGGTGGCGATCTGTGCGAAGGTGTCGTCGGATACCGTGAACGGCGCATGCGGCGCGAGGCAGAACGACAGCAGCGGTTCGTCCCGCAGCCGGTCGCGCAGTGCCATGCCCTTCGCCAGGTAGTCCTGGGCGTCGTTGGCGTAGGCCGAACGGAATTCAATGGCGATGATGCCCAGCGCGGCCCGCATGCCGGCCTGCATGGCAGCGCGGGCCGCGGCTTCCGGGAAAAAATACATGTCGTTGAAACAGGTGATGCCGCCGCGGAGCATTTCGGCGCAGGCCAGCAGGGTGCCGTCATGCACGAATTCGTCCGAAACCAGCCGTCCCTCGGCGGGCCAGATGTGGTTCTGCAGCCAGTCCATCAGGGCCAGGTCGTCGGCCATGCCGCGCATCAGCGTCATCGCGGCGTGGGGCCGGGCAGCGGAATCCGTTCGGCCTCCGGGTAACGTTTCACCGCTTCGGCGGCAGGCAGGACTGCCGCGATGTGCCGGCCTTCCACGGCCACGGCATGCGCTTCAAGCAGGGTCGCTGCAGGCTCGACCGGGATCACCCAGCGCGGTTCGATGAGGATTGTTGCGGGCATGTTGTTGCAGTAAGGATTGACCGGGATTGTAGTGCAAAAAAAAAGCCCTGCCGAAGCAGGGCTTTTTGGTGTTGCTTTGCAGCTTAGCGCTTGGCAGCGGGCTTCTTGGATGCCGGCTTCGCTTCGGCCTTCGGCTTGGCGAGGCTCTGGGCGCGACCCACAACTTCCACCGTCACGCGACGGTTCGGCGCCAGACACTCGATGAGCTGCTTGCGCTTCATCTTGTTGTCGCAGAACTTGGTCACGGGGATCGGCTGTTTCGGGCCTTTGCCTTCCCAGAAGATCAGCTTGCTGTCGACGCCCTTGGAAACGATGTAGTCCTTGACCACGACCGCACGTTTCTCGGAGAGCTTCATGTTGTACTTCAGGCCGCCGATGCGATCGGTGTGGCCGGTGACAACCACTGCGCCGAACTGGACTGCTGCGCGGGCCTTGGTCGGTTTCTGGAGTGCAGCCAGGAACTTGTCAAGGTCGGCCTTGTTGTCGGCGGTCATCTCGGCCTTGTTGAACTCCATGCCCTGCAGCTCAATTTTCTCTTCGATATTGAGCATCTGGGGTTTCTTGGGCTTCGGCTTTGCTTTTTGCGGAGCGGCTTTTTGCGGGGCCGGTGCCGCTTTTTGCGGAGCTGCCTTCGGAGCCGGCTTCTTCACCAGATCCGGGTCGCATTCCGCGATGGCCAGAGCCGGGGTCCACTGGCTGGTGCGAACGCACACGCCGGCGCCCGCGGCTTTAACCACATCGCCCCGGCCGTCCGTCAAGTAGCCGTCCTTGGCCTGCGCGGAAACGAGCGCAGGTGCAAACGCAGCCGCGGCAATGGCGCTTGCAATAGTAATCCTGAGAGCTGAACGCATGTTTTTGATCCTCCTGTTTTGCGAAAAGTAGGGACGTGCCGGATAGCCGGTAAAAAATGACAATTGGTTCTCCCCGAAGGCCACTAGATACCACATCCCCGATATCCGAGTAAACCTTGGGCCGGATAGTAACATGATTCCAAAAAAAAAAGCACACCGGCTGTTGCCAAAAAGCCGCGGGTGCAAAGCGGGGTTCGGGGCCGGTATTTCACTTTATGGAACCTCTCCGGACCGGCATTTCCAGGCGTCATTTTGCGCAGCTGGAGTGTCCTCCGGGCGTTGTGCCAAAGGCATGCGGGCGTCATCCGGTGCGCCATGGCACCGGTGACGCGCGGCACGCTCCTTGAACTCGACGGCGCGGTGCCGGAGCGAGGAAGCAATGCCGGGCAACAGCGGTTGCGGATGCACGGCGGAGTCGTGTCACGGCGGACCGCCCGGCGAGGAGCAGCAGGTCCTTGCGGGGAGGGTGCAAGGCACCGCGAGCGAAGCGGCTGCATGTTAGAATTCCACGCTTTGCAACAACAATCTTCGCGGCTCGCGGCCATGCCGTGCGCCGCGAAAAACAAGCCCTGGAATCCATGGATCAATTCGCCAAAGAAACACTGCCCATCAGTCTCGAAGAGGAGATGCGGCGTTCGTATCTGGACTATGCAATGAGCGTGATTGTCGGGCGCGCGCTGCCCGATGTGCGCGACGGCCTGAAGCCGGTGCATCGCCGCATCCTGTTCGCGATGCACGAAGCGAACAACGCATGGAACCGTCCCTATGTGAAGTGCGCGCGCGTGGTGGGTGATGTGCTAGGCAAGTACCATCCGCACGGCGACAGCGCGACCTACGAGGCGCTGGTGCGCATGGCGCAGAATTTCTCGATGCGTTACACGCTGATCGACGGCCAGGGCAACTTCGGCTCGGTCGACGGTGATTCCGCAGCTGCCTACCGTTACACCGAGTGCCGGTTGCAGAAGATCACTGCCGACATGCTCGCCGACATCGACATGGAAACGGTCGATTTCGTCGACAACTATGACGGCAAGGAAAAAGAGCCGGTCACGCTGCCGACCAAGGTGCCGAACCTGCTGGTCAACGGATCTTCGGGCATCGCGGTTGGCATGGCCACCAACATTCCGCCGCACAACCTGGGCGAGGTCGTCGAAGCCTGCCAGGCGCTGCTGAAGAATCCCGACATCAGCATCGACGAGTTGATTGAAATCGTGCCGGCGCCGGATTTTCCGACCGCCGGCATCATCTACGGCGTGTCCGGCGTGCGCGATGGTTACCGCACCGGGCGCGGGCGCGTGATCATGCGCGCGCGCACCCATTTCGAAGAGGCGGAAAAAGGCGGGCGGGTGTCGATCGTCATTGACGAACTGCCGTACCAGGTCAACAAGGCCAACCTGCTGATGAAAATCGGCGAACTGGTGCGCGAGAAGAAGCTTGAAGGCATTTCCGACATCCGCGACGAATCCGACAAGTCGGGCATGCGCGCGGTGATCGAGCTCAAGCGCGGCGAAGTGCCGGAAATTGTCCTGAACAATCTGTGGAAAGACACGCAGATGCAGGAGAGCTTCGGCATGAACATGGTGGCGCTGGTCGACGGCCAGCCGCGCCTGCTCAACCTGAAGCAGTTCCTCGAGGCCTTCCTGCGCCATCGCCGAGAGGTGGTGACCCGCCGCACGGTGTTTGAGCTGCGCAAGGCGCGCGAACGCGGCCACCTGCTGGAAGGCCTCGCGGTGGCGCTGTCCAACGTCGACGAGGTCATCGCGCTGATCAAGGCGGCGCCGACGCCGGCGGACGCCAAACGCGAACTGATGGCGCGTTTCTGGCGCTCGAAGCTGGTGGAGGAACTGCTGGAGCGCGCCGAGGGCGCGTCGTACCGCCCGGACGGTCTGGGCGCCGAGTTCGGCCTGCAGAAGAAAGGCTACCGCCTGTCCGATGCGCAGGCCCAGCAGATCCTCGAGCTGCGCCTGCAGCGCCTGACGGCCCTGGAGCAGGACAAGATCGTCTCCGAATACCGCGAGACCATGGACAAGATCACCGACCTGCTCGACATCCTCGACAAGCCGGCGCGGGTGACGAAGATCATTTCGCAGGAACTGGCCGACGTCAAAAAACTCTACGCCGACGAGCGGCGCAGCGAGATTGTCGTCAATACCCAGGACCTCAGCACCGAAGACCTGATCCAGCCCGAGGATGTCGTGGTCACGCTGTCCCACGGCGGCTACATGAAATCGCAGCCGGTGGCGGACTACCGGGCGCAGAAGCGCGGCGGCCGCGGCAAACAGGCGACGACGACGAAGGATGATGATTTCGTCGAGAAGCTGTTCATCGCCAACACCCATGATTACATCCTGTGTTTCTCCAATCGCGGCCGGGTCTACTGGATCAAGGTCTATGCGGTGCCGGTGGGCAGCCGCGCGTCGCGCGGCAAACCGATCGTCAATCTGGTGCCCTTGATGGAGCACGAGAAGATCACCGCGATCCTGCCGGTCAAGGAATTCGACGACGAGCATTTCGTGTTCATGGCGACCTCGACGGGCACGGTGAAGAAGACCGCGCTGTCGGCATTTTCGCGGCCGATGGCCAAGGGCATCATCGCCGTCAATCTCGACGATGGCGATTTCCTGATCGGCGTGGCGATCACCGACGGCAAGCAGGACATCATGCTGTTTTCGGACGCCGGCAAGGCGGTGCGCTTCAGCGAGACCGAGGTGCGTGTGATGGGTCGTGCCGCGGCGGGTGTTCGCGGCATGAAACTCCAGGGAAAACAACGGGTTATATCGCTGCTTACGGCAAGTGACGAGGACAAGTCGGTGCTGACTGCCACCGAGAACGGTTATGGCAAACGCACGCCGGTGGCGGAGTACACCCGCCATGGCCGCGGCACACAGGGCATGATCGCGATCCAGGCCAGCGACCGCAACGGCATGCTGGTCGGCGCACAGCTGGTAACCAAGGAAGACGAGATCATGCTGATCACCACCGGTGGCGTGCTGATCCGCACCCGGGTCAAGGAAGTGCGCGAGCAGGGGCGTTCCACCCAGGGCGTGCGCCTGATCAACCTCGATGACGGCGAGAAGCTGGTCGGCATGGAGACCATCGTCGAGACGGATGATGAAGAGTGAACGGTGAATGGTGAGCAGTGAACAGAAGCAGTGAATAATGCTGTTGCAAGAAGGCATCACCGCTCTCCGCTCACCGTTTACCAATCACCAGTTACCGGCAAAAAACAGGAACCTCGTTGATGACGCGCGTATTCAACTTCAGCGCCGGTCCGGCAGTGCTGCCGGAGCCGGTATTGCAGCAGGCGGCGGCGGAAATGCTCGACTGGCAGGGCAGCGGCATGTCGGTCATGGAAATGAGCCACCGCGGCAAGGAATTCATCGACATCCACGCCCGGGCCGAAGCCGACCTGCGCGAGCTGATGGCGATTCCGAAGAACTACAAGGTGCTGTTCCTGCAGGGCGGCGCCTCGGCGCAGTTCGCCGTGGTGCCGATGAACCTGCTGCGCGGGAAAACCGCGGCCGACTACGTCAACACCGGGCAGTGGTCGAAAAAGGCCATCGCCGACGCGAAGAAATACTGCAAGGTCAACGTTGCCGCGAGTTCCGAGGCCGACAACTACACCCGGGCGCCGAAGCAGTCCGAGTGGAAGCTCGATCCGGATGCGGCCTATGTTCACATCACCACCAACGAGACCATCGGCGGCGTCGAGTTCCACTGGGTGCCGGATACCGGGAATGTGCCGCTGGTGGCTGACATGTCCTCGCACATCCTGTCGCGCCCGATGGACGTGTCGAAGTACGGGCTGATTTACGCCGGCGCGCAGAAGAACATCGGGCCGGCCGGGCTGACCATCGTCATCGTCCGTGATGACCTGCTGGGCCAGGCGCTGCCGGTCACGCCGACGGTGTTCGACTACAAGGTGCAGGCCGAGAACGACTCGATGTCGAACACTCCGGCGACCTACGGCATCTACATGGCCGGGCTGGTGTTCCAGTGGCTCAGGAAGCAGGGCGGGCTGGCGAAGATGGAGCAGGTCAATCGCGCCAAGGCGGCACTGCTCTACGATTACCTCGACCAGACCGAGTTCTACCATTCGCCGGTGGCGAAGGACGACCGTTCGCTGATGAATGTGCCGTTCACGCTGCGCAGCGCCGATCTCGACAAGGCCTTCCTGCAGACCACCGAGGCGGCGGGGCTGACGCAGCTTAAGGGGCACCGCTCGGTCGGCGGCATGCGCGCATCGATCTACAATGCGATGCCCGTCGAGGGCGTGCAGGCGCTGGTGCAATGCATGAAAGAATTCGAGCGCAAACATGGCTGAGCCGCTGCGCATCCTGACCCTGAATTCGATTGCCGCGGTCGGCCTCCATCGTTTTCCGAAGGAACAATACGTGGTCGGCGCCGACACCGCAAATCCCGACGCCATCCTGGTGCGCTCGCAGGACATGCACAAGATGGACATCCCGGAGAGTGTCAGGGCCATCGGCCGCGCCGGTGCCGGCACCAACAACATTCCCGTTGACCGCATGAGCCAGCGCGGCGTCCCGGTATTCAATGCGCCGGGCGCGAACGCCAATGCGGTGAAGGAGCTGGTGATTGCCGCAATGCTGATGGCCGCCCGCAACCTGCTGCCGGCGGCGCGTTTCGTCGACAGTTTGAGCGGTGACGATCATGCGCTGCACAAGCTGGTCGAGGACGGCAAGAAGCAGTTTGCCGGCATCGAGCTGCCGGGCCGCACGCTGGGTGTGATCGGACTGGGCAAGATCGGCAGCCTGGTGGCCGACGCCGCGATCAAGCTCGGCATGAACGTGCTCGGTTACGACCCGGAAATCACGGTCGACGCGGCCTGGAGCCTGCCGTCCCAGGTGCGCAAGGCGCATTCGATCGAGGAGGTCATGAAAGCCGCGGATTTCGTGACCCTGCACGTGCCGCTGGTCAACGCGACCCGCAACCTGGTCAATGCCCAGCGCCTGCAGCTGCTGCACAAGGGTGGCGTCCTGCTCAATTTCTCGCGCGAGGGCATCGTCGACAACGACGCGGTGCTGGAGGCGCTGGCCGCGAAGAAGCTGCGTGCCTACGTCTGCGACTTTCCGGCGCAGAAACTGGCGGGGCATCCGCAGGTGGTGGCGTTGCCGCATCTCGGCGCCTCGACGCGCGAAGCCGAGGACAACTGCGCGGTGATGGTGGCCGACCAGATCCGCGAATACCTGGAACACGGCAACGTCCGCAACGCGGTCAACTTTGCCGACACGGTGATGCCGCGCGAATCGTCTTTCCGGGTGGCGATTGCCAATGCCAATGTGCCCAACATGGTGGGCCAGATCTCGACCGCGATGGCGAAGGCGGGACTCAACATCCACAACATGCTGAACAAGTCACGCGGCGACATGGCCTACACGCTGGTCGATGTCGACAGCGCTGTGCCGGCCTCCCTGGTCGCGGAACTCTCGGCAATCGGCGGCGTGCTGGCGGTAAGATACCTGCCGGCGCACTGAACCCGGAATCCACAAGTCCATGGCCGTATCCCTCAGCGAGATTCGCGGAAAAATCGACGCACTCGACAGCCGTCTGGTCGAACTGCTGTCTGCCCGTGCAAAGCTGGCGCAGCAGGCCTGGCAGGCCAAGGGCAATGCCTCCGCCTACAAGCCGGAACGCGAGGCGCAGGTGCTGCGCCGGGTCCGCGCACTGAACAAGGGGCCGCTGCCGGCGGCTGCACTGACGCGGTTGTTCACCGAAATCATGTCGGTCTGCCGAGCGCTGGAAGAGCAGATGGCGGTGGCCTATCTCGGTCCCGAAGGCACCTTCAGCCAGGAAGCGGTGGTCAGGCATTTCGGTTCATCGGCCGGTGGCCGGCCGCTGGCGAGCATCGACGAGGTGTTCCGCGCGGTGGAGTCGGGCGAGTCCGCTTATGGCGTGGTGCCGGTGGAGAATTCCACTGAGGGCGCGGTCGGCCGCACCCTCGACCTGCTGCTGAACACGTCCGCGCGCATCTGCGGCGAGGTGATGCTGCCGGTGCGGCAGAACCTGATCAGCAATGCCAAACGCCGTGGCGACATCCGCACGGTGTATTCGCATACCCAGAGTCTCGCGCAATGCCAGCAATGGCTGTCGCGCCACCTGCCGGAAGCGGAGCGGGTGGCTGTGGTCAGCAATGCCGAGGCTGCGCGGCTTGCGGCCAGGGACCGCCGTGCGGCGGCGATTGCCAGCCGCACAGCGGCCTCGCTGTACGGGCTGAAGCTGCTTGCCCGCAACATCGAGGATGATCCGAAAAACACGACCCGCTTTGCCGTCATCGGCGCCGATGAGGTGCTGCCCTCGGGGCGTGACAAGACCTCGCTGATCCTGTCCACCCGCAATGTGCCGGGTGCCGTGCATGACCTGCTGACACCGCTGGCCCGGCATGGCGTCAGCATGACCCGCCTCGAGTCGCGGCCGGCGCGCACCGGCCGCTGGGAATACGTGTTCTACATCGACATCGAGGGCCATCAGCAGGAGCCGCGTGTCGCCAAGGCGCTGGCGGCGCTTGGGCGCAAGGCTGCAATGCTCAAGGTGTTGGGCTCCTATCCCGTAGCGGGTATATTGTAAGTACTTGTTTTTATTGAGTATTTTTAAATGAGCTTGTGCGATCTCGCGCCCGGTTACATCCAAGCCATTGCGCCGTACCAGCCGGGCAAGCCGACTGCGGAACTGGCGCGCGAACTGGGGCTGGATGAAACCTCGATCATCAAGCTCGCGTCCAACGAGAATCCGCTCGGCGTCAGTCCGAAGGCGCTGGCGGCGATGCGCGCGCTGCTCGACGGGCTGGCGCGTTATCCCGACGGCAACGGCTTCGAACTGAAGCAGGCACTGTCAGACCGCTTCGGCGTTGAGCACAACCGGATCGTGCTCGGCAACGGTTCCAACGACGTGCTGGAACTCGCCGCGCGCGCATTTCTCGCACCGGGCCTGTCGGCGGTTTATGCGCAGCATGCTTTCGCGGTATATCCGCTGGCGGTGCAGGCAGCCGGCGCACAAGGCATCGAAGTCCCGGCGAAGGACTACGGTCATGACCTTGCCGCGATGGCTGCGGCAGTGCGGCCGGACACGCGCATCGTGTTTGTCGCCAATCCCAACAATCCCACCGGCACTTTCGTGCCTGGAGCCGAACTCGAAAAATTTATCGCTGCTTTGCCGCAGGATGTTCTGGTGGTGCTCGACGAGGCCTATACCGAATACCTGCGGCCGGATTTCCGTTACGACAGCATCGGCTGGCTGAAAAAACATCCCAACCTGGTCATCACGCGGACCTTTTCCAAGGTCTACGGACTGGCCGGGCTGCGCGTCGGTTACGCGCTCGCCGCACCCGGCGTGGCCGACCTGATGAACCGCGTGCGCCAGCCCTTCAACGTCAACAGCCTGTCGCTGGCCGCGGCTGCGGCGGCGCTCAATGACGAAGACTTCATCCGCCGGAGTTACGAACTCAACTGCCGCGGCATGGATCAGGTCGTTGCCGGCCTCGGCCAACTCGGGCTGAAACACATTCCTTCTTACGGCAACTTCGTGACTTTCGAGGTTCCCGATGCCGCCGCGGTGTTCCGCAGGCTGCTGCAACTGGGCGTCATCGTGCGGCCGATTGCCGCTTACGGCATGCCGGGGCACCTGCGCGTGTCGATCGGGCTTGAGTCCGAGAACGCGCGTTTCCTCGATGCGCTGAAGCAGGCGCTGGCCTGATCGTGGCCGTTCCGGCAAAGCCGCGCATCAACAAGCTGGTGGTGATCGGCGTCGGCCTGATCGGCGGTTCCTTCGCGCTGGCGCTGAAAAAAGCGCGCCTGGTGAAAGAGGTTGTCGGCGTCGGCCGCAGCCGGAAAAACCTGAAAGACGCGCTGCGCCTGGGGGTCATCGATCGCGCGGAAACCGATGCTGCGAAGGCGGTCGCGGACGCCGACCTGGTGCTGATCGGTGCCCCGGTGGGGCAGATGCCCGGCATCTTTGCGCGCATCGCACCGGCGTTGTCGGCGAAGACCGTGGTCACCGATGCCGGCAGTACCAAGCAGGATGTGATCGCCGCTGCACGACGCCATCTGGGAAAACATTTCCCGATGTTCGTGCCGGCACATCCGATTGCCGGAACCGAATACAGCGGTGCCGCCGCGGCCTTTGCGGAGCTGTATCGAGACCGCAACCTGATCCTGCTGCCGCAGAAGGAGACAAAAGCCGCGGCGCTGCGTCTGGTGAGGACGGCCTGGCAGGCCTGCGGGGCCAACATTGTCCGGCTCGATGCGGCCGAGCACGACGAAATTTTCGGTGCGGTGAGCCATCTGCCGCATGTGATCGCCTTCGCGCTGGTGCATCAGCTGGGCGGGCGCCGCGACGCGAAACGGCTGCTGGGATTTTCCGGCGGCGGCCTGCGTGACACCGTGCGTATTGCCGGCAGTTCGCCGGAAATGTGGCGCGACATCTGCATCGCCAACCGCGGTGCATTGCTGCCGCTGCTCGATGCCTATGTCGATGAGCTGAAAGCCGCGCGCAGGGCGCTGGCGAAAGGCGAAGGCGATGTGCTGGAGGGCATGTTCCGCTCGGCGCAGCAGGCGCGGGCACGCTGGCTGGTCAAAAAATCAAAATGAGCGCGGCGCGGCGCGAACACCTCGACCTGCCGCCGCTGCGCGATGTGCGCGGCACGGTGCAGCTGCCCGGTTCCAAGAGCATCACCAATCGCACGCTGCTGCTGGCGGCGCTGGCGCAGGGCGTGACCACGCTGCGCGACGTGCTCGATTCCGACGATACCCGCTACATGCTCGAAGCCCTGGCCAAACTCGGTGTACGTTCCGGGAAAGGCGCCGGACGAACGGTCACCGTGCACGGGGTTGGCGGAGCGTTCCCGGAAAGGCGGGCAGAGCTGTTCCTCGGCAACGCCGGCACTGCGGTGCGGATGCTGACGGCGGCACTGGCGCTGTGCGGCGGCGAATACCGGATCGACGGTGTGCCGCGCATGCATGAACGGCCGATCGGCGATCTGGTCGATGCGCTGCGCCAGCTCGGCGCTTCCATCGACTATCTCGGCAACGACGGCTTTCCGCCGCTGGCGATCCATGCCGGCGCAGTGCAGCCGCGTGCTGAAGTGTCGATCCGCGGCAACGTGTCGAGCCAGTTCCTGAGCGGACTGCTGATGGCCCTGCCGCTGCTCGGCCGAAACACGCGGGTGCGCATCGACGGTGAGCTCATTTCCAGGCCCTATGTCGAGATCACCCTGAACGCCATGCGCCAGTTCGGCGTGACCGTGGAGCGCGACGGCCCGGATGCATTCATCGTGCCCGAAGGGGCGCGTTACACCAGCCCCGGCGAGCTGTATGTCGAGGGTGATGCCTCTTCGGCGTCGTATTTTCTCGCGGCCGGCGCGATTGCGGGCCTGTCCGGCGGCGGTCCGGTGCGGGTCGAAGGCATCAACCGGGACAGCACCCAGGGTGATGTGCGTTTCGCCGATGCGCTGCAGCAGATGGGCGCGACCGTGCGTTTTGGCCCCAACTGGATCGAGGCGACGGCCGATGAGCGGTCACGGCAGCGGGGGCGCCTGCGCGCGGTGGACCTGGACTGCAACCACATTCCGGATGCGGCAATGACCCTGGCGGTGGCGGCGCTGTTCGCCGACGGCACCACCCGGCTGCACAACATCGCCAGCTGGCGGGTCAAGGAAACCGACCGCATAGCCGCGATGGCCAGGGAACTGGTCAAGCTCGGAGCAATGGTCGAGGAGGGCGCGGATTACCTGAAGATCACGCCGCCGGTCCGCTGGCTGGCGGCGGAGATCGATACCTACGACGATCACCGGATGGCGATGTGCTTTTCGCTGGCTGCACTGGGCGGAGTGGCGCTGCGCATCAATGACCCGGACTGCGTCGCCAAGACCTTTCCGGATTATTTCGAAGTGCTGGCCGGCATCACCCGCAACTGAGCATGGCCGACCCGTTGCCGCCAGTCATTGCGATCGATGGCCCCTCGGCTTCCGGCAAGGGAACGATCGCCGAAGCGGTGGCGCAACGGCTGGGTTTTCACTACCTCGACAGCGGCGCCCTCTACCGGATCGTCGGGCTGGTGAGTGGCGAGCGTGGCGCAAATCTCGACAATGACTTAGAGATATCAAATATCTCATTGAATTTAAATATAAAATTTGAATTCAGTCGAGTTTGGGTCGATGGCCGTGATGTTTCCGAATTGATCCGCGGCGAAGTTGCCGGCGCCGCCGCCTCCCGGGTGGCCGTGCTGCCGGGGGTGCGCAAGGCGCTGATGGCCCTCCAGCGCGGGTTTCGCCGGCTCCCGGGACTGGTGGCTGATGGCAGGGACATGGGGTCGGTGGTGTTCCCGGACGCGGCCCTCAAAATCTACCTGACGGCAAGCCCCGAGGAACGGGCGCGCAGGCGTTATAAGCGGCGGCCCTTTTGCAGGACATCCGTGACCGCGATTTTCGCGATAGCACCCGCGCCGCGGCGCCCCTGCTGAAGTGTGCTGATGCCATCGAAATCGACACCACCGGGATGCCGGTGGGCGAGGTGGTGGCTCAGGTCCTGCATCTGTATCAGAAAACGCAGTAAAAGCAGCAAACAGGCGTCATGGGCCGCCAGGTCCGTGGCTTTTTTCAACACCACTCCCGTTTCCGCAACGGGTGTGATAACCTCCTGATTCCAATGATGAAAACAACCCCCCAAGCCGCCGTAGCCGAGAGCTTTGCCGCGCTCTTTGAAGAGAGCCTGTCGCGCAAGGAAATGCGCATCGGTGAAGTGATTACCGCCGAAGTGATGCGGATTGATGACAATTTTGTGGTCGTCAATGCCGGCCTGAAATCTGAAAGTTATGTGGCGGCGGAAGAATTCCGCGACGATCGCGGCGAGATGGAAGTCAAGCCAGGCGATTTTGTCAGCGTCGCCATCGAAGCACTCGAAGACGGTTACGGCGAGACCCGCCTGTCGCGTGACAAGGCCAAACGCCTTGCGGCCTGGCACGAACTGGAAGATGCCCTCGAGAAGGGCAACATCGTTTCCGGCATGATCAGCGGCAAGGTCAAGGGCGGCCTGACCGTGATGATCAACGGCATCCGCGCCTTCCTGCCGGGTTCGCTGGTCGACACCCGTCCGGTCAAGGACACCACGCCGTACGAAAACAAGCAGATGGAATTCAAGGTCATCAAGCTTGACCGCAAACGCAACAACGTCGTGGTGTCGCGCCGCGCCGTGCTGGAAGCCAGCCAGGGTGAAGAGCGCCAGAAGCTGCTCGAGAACCTGCGCGAAGGCGCCACCGTCAAGGGCATCGTCAAGAACATCACCGACTACGGTGCGTTCGTCGACCTCGGCGGCATCGACGGCCTGCTGCACATCACCGACCTGGCCTGGCGCCGGGTCAAGCATCCCTCCGAGATGCTCAGCGTCGGCGACGAGGTCACCGCCAAGGTGCTCAAGTTCGACCAGGAAAAGAACCGCGTCTCGCTGGGCATGAAGCAGCTGGGCGAAGATCCCTGGGTGGGCCTGTCGCGCCGTTATCCGCCCAACACCCGCCTGTTCGGCAAGGTCTCGAACCTCACCGATTACGGCGCGTTCGTCGAGATCGAGCCGGGCATCGAAGGCCTGGTGCACGTCTCCGAGATGGACTGGACCAACAAGAACGTGCATCCCTCGAAAGTCGTGCAGCTCGGTGACGAAGTCGAAGTCATGGTGCTGGAGATCGACGAGGACCGCCGCCGCATCTCGCTGGGCATGAAGCAGTGCATGGCGAACCCCTGGGAAGAGTTCTCGATGAACTCCAAGAAGGGTGATCGCGTGAAGGGCCAGATCAAGTCGATCACCGACTTCGGCATTTTCATCGGCCTGGCCGGCGGCATTGACGGCCTGGTCCACCTCTCCGACCTCTCCTGGAACACACCCGGCGAGGAAGCCGTGCGCAACTACAAGAAGGGCGAGGAAGTCGAGGCGCAGGTGCTGTCGATTGATGTCGAGCGCGAGCGCATCTCGCTGGGCGTCAAGCAGCTGGAAGGCGATCCCTTCAGCAGCTACGTCGGCGGCCACGACAAGAACTCGATTGTCACCGGCACCGTCAAGTCGATCGACGCCAAGGGCGCGGTGATCAGCCTTGAAGGTGAAATGGACGGTTACCTGCGCGCGTCGGAAGTTTCGCGCGACCGCGTGGAAGACATCCGCACCAAGCTGAAGGAAGGTGATTCGGTGACCGCGATGATCATCAACATCGATCGCAAGAATCGCACCATCAACCTTTCGATCAAGGCCAAAGACCTTGCGGAGGAGACCGAAGCCATGCAGAAAATGTCTTCGGACAACAAGCAGGCGAGCTCGGGCACGACCAATCTTGGCGCCCTGCTCAAGGCCAAACTGGATACAGCCAATACTCAACAATAAAGTAAGGGAGCATCATGACCAAGTCGGAGTTGATCGCGAAACTGGCCGCACGCTACCCGCAGCTTGTGGCCAAGGACGCCGAACTGGCAGTGAAGATGATTCTCGACGCGATGGGCAAGAGCCTGTCGCAGGGGCAGCGCATCGAGATCAGAGGCTTTGGCAGTTTTGGACTCAACTACCGACCGCCGCGCACCGGGCGCAATCCCAAGTCCGGTGAACGGGTGCAGGTGCCCGCGAAGTACGTGCCGCATTTCAAGGCCGGCAAGGAACTGCGCGAGCGCGTGGACATCAAGAAATAACGGACGATCAGGCATCGTTCCTTCAGGCGGCATGGCTTCGGCCATGCCGCTTTTTTATGGGGCATGCGGCATGATATTCTCGACCCGTCATGCAATACCTCCTGTGGATCGTCAAAGCCGTGCTGTTTTTCCTGATCCTGTCGTTCGCCATCGTGAACACGGATCCGGTCATCGTGCGTTACTACCTCGGTTACCAATGGGAGGCGCCGCTGGTGCTGGTGCTGCTGGTCGCTGTCTGCGGCGGTGCCATGGTCGGGCTGGTGGCCGGCCTGTTCCAGACCCTGCGCCTGCGGCGGGAAATCGCGGCGCTGAAGCGCGAGGTGCGCGCCCTGCAGCCTGCGCCGCGACCCGCGGAGCAGGCGCCCGTGCTGCCGCCCCCGGACCTGTTGTGACGCGCTGACGGCAATGGACTTCGAACTGTGGTGGTTGCTGGCGCTGCCGCTGTTTTTCGCGCTGGGCTGGATGGCGGCCCGTGTCGACATCCGGCAGATCGTCTCTGAATCGCGGCTGCTGCCGGCGTCCTATTTCAAGGGCCTCAACTTCCTGCTCAACGAGCAGCCCGACAAGGCAATCGAGGCCTTCATCGAAGTGGCGAAGGTCAATCCGCAGACCATCGAGCTGCATTTCGCGCTGGGCAGCCTGTTCCGCCGCCGCGGCGAGGTCGAGCGGGCGATCCGCATGCACCAGAGCCTGGTCGAGCGCGAGGATCTTGCGCAGGAGCAGAAGCTGCAGGCGATGCTGGAGCTTGCCCAGGACTACCTGAAGGCCGGCCTGCTTGACCGGGCGGAAGAGCTGTTCCTGAAGCTCGACGGTACGCCGCATGCCGAGGCGGCGCTGCGTTTCCTGCTCGACATCTATGAGCAGGAAAAGGAATGGCACAAGGCCATCGTGATTGCGGAGAAGCTGGAGGAGCTGAACGGCAATTCCTTCCAGAAGGAAATTGCCAACTTCTACTGCGAAATGGCGGCGCGCGAGCTGATGCAGTCGCGGCCTGCGGATGCGCGGCCGCATCTTGTGCAGGCGCTGGCGCACCACCGGCTGTGCGTGCGCGCCAACCTGCTGCTGGGTGATGTCGAGCGCGATCTCGGCAACCGGCCGGCGGCGATCGCGGCCTGGCAGCGCATCGAGTCCCAGAACCCGGCCTACCTGTCGCTGGTGGCGGACCGTCTGCTCGCGGCCTACCGTGAGGAGGGGCGTCCCGAAGAGGGGCTCAACCTGCTGCGCGGTTTTCTCGAGAAATACGCATCGGTGGATCTGCTGGATACCGTTTACCAGGCCACGCTCGCGGGCAGCGGCGCGGCGGCGGCCTACCGGCTGGTGCGCGACGAAGTGCGGCGTACACCGACACTGCTCGGGCTGGACAAGCTGCTGGAGGCGCAGCTGCTGGAGGCGCCTGCCGAACGCCGACACGACCTGGAAATGATCAAGCGGTTGCTGCACCAGCACACCCGCAGCCTGTCGATGTACAAGTGCGAACACTGCGGTTTCCGCGCGCGGCAGTTCTACTGGCATTGCCCGGCCTGCGGTGAATGGGAAACCTATGCGCCTTGCCCGCATGAGGAAAACAGGCGAATGAGCAGCACACAACACGGCCCGCGCGTCATTGTCGCGCTGGACTATGCGAGTGCCGCGGAGGCACTGGTTTTTGCGCAGCGGCTGGATCCCGCGCGTTGCCGGGTCAAGGTTGGCAAGGAACTGTTTACCGTGGCGGGCCCGGCGCTGGTGGAGCAGCTGGTCGGGCGCGGATTCGACCTGTTTCTCGACCTGAAGTATCACGACATTCCGAACACCGTCGCCTCGGCCTGCAAATCGGCGGCCGGGCTGGGCGCGTGGATGATCAACGTTCATGCCAGCGGCGGCAGGACCATGATGCAGGCGGCGCGCGAAGCGCTGGCAGGCCTCGTGCGCCCACCAAAGCTGATTGCCGTGACCGTGCTGACCAGTCTCGGCGCGGAGGATCTCCGTGAAACCGGGCAGAACGAGGCGCCCGAGGTGCTGGTCGAGCGCCTGGCGCGCCTCGCTGCTGCAAGCGGCATGGACGGTGTGGTCTGCTCGGCGCAGGAGGCGCCGCGATTGCGCGCCGCCTGTGGCCCGGATTTCTGCCTGGTGACACCGGGCATCCGCCTTGCCGATGCCGCACAGGACGACCAGAAACGCATCGTCACGCCGCAGGCGGCGATTGCCGGCGGGGCCGATTATCTGGTGGTCGGCCGGCCGATCACCCGTGCAGCCGATCCGCTGGCCGTACTTGACCGCATCAATGCCGACATTGCCGCGGCGCTGGCTTGAACGTTTTGCCGCTTAAAATACCGGATTGAGCCGAGTTGCCATGATCGCAAACAAGACAGACACGACGACCGCCAGCCTGCTGCGACGGCTGCGCCGCGCACGGGTGCTGGTGGTCGGTGACGTGATGCTCGACCGTTACTGGTTCGGCGAGGTGAACCGCATCTCGCCCGAGGCACCGGTGCCGGTGGTCAAGGTCGATCGCGTGGAGGAGCGTCCGGGTGGTGCCGCCAACGTGGCGCGCAATGCGTCCGCGCTCAGCGCGAAAACCTCGCTGCTGTCGGTGGTGGGGCGTGACGAGGCCGGGCGCAGCCTGCGCCAGTTGCTGAAACAGGAAGGCATTGCCGCCAGCCTGCATGACGACGCCACGGTTGCGACCACCGTCAAGCTGCGGGTCATCGGCCGCCAGCAACAACTGCTGCGCGCGGATTTCGAAACCGTTCCCGGCCATGAGGTGCTGGCGTCGAAACTGAAGGATTTCCGGCGCCTGCTTAAAGGCTGCGACGTGGTGATCCTGTCGGATTACGGCAAGGGCGGCCTGACCCACATCGCGCGGATGATTGCGCTTGCGCGCCGCGCGGGAAAACCGGTGCTGGTTGATCCCAAGGGTGAGGATTATTCGCGTTATCGCGGCGCCACGCTGATCACGCCCAACCGTGCCGAATTGCGCGCAGTGACCGGTGGCTGGAGCAGCGAGGCGATGCTCAACGGCAAGGCGCAGGCGCTGCGCCGCCGGCTCGGGCTGGGCGGACTGCTGGTGACCCGCAGCGAGGAAGGCATGACGCTCTACCGGCGCGGCGGGCGGCTGCATGTGCCGGCCCAGGCGCGCGAGGTCTACGATGTCAGCGGCGCCGGCGACACGGTGATTGCCACCATCGGCGTGATGCTGGCCGCCGGGGAAGGGCTGGAGCAGGCCGTGCGCATCGCCAATCGCGCGGCGGGCATCGTTGTCGGCAAGTTCGGCACTGCAGTGACCCATCCCGGCGAACTGTTCCCGCCGCAGGAGGACTGAAGCATGGTTTACGTGGTGACCGGCGCCGCAGGCTTCATCGGCGCCAATCTGGTCAAGGGCCTCAACGCGCAGGGCATCACCGACATTCTTGCCGTCGATGACCTGACCCAGGGCGACAAGTTCCGCAACCTCGTCGACTGCGCGATCAGCGATTACCTTGACAAGGACGAGTTCCTGGCGCGACTCAAGGCCGGCGCCTTCCGCCGCGCGGTGAAGGCGATATTCCACCAGGGCGCATGCTCGGATACCACCGCCAGCGACGGCCGCTACGTGATGGACGTCAATTACGCCTACTCCTGCGCGCTGCTCGATTTCTGTGCGGCGGAGATGATTCCGCTGATTTACGCATCCTCGGCGGCAACCTATGGCGCGCATGCCGAATTCCGCGAGGATCCGGCCTGCGAAGGCCCGCTTAACGTCTACGGCTGGTCCAAGCTGCTGTTCGACCAGCGCGTGCGCCGGCTGCCGCCGGGCGGCTCGCAGGTGGTCGGCCTGCGCTATTTCAACGTCTACGGCGACCGCGAACAGCACAAGGGGCGCATGGCCTCGGTGGCGTACCACTTTTTCAACCAGTACCGCGCCGAAGGCCATGTGCGGCTGTTCGAAGGCAGCGGCGGTTATGGCAACGGCGAGCAGCGCCGTGACTTTGTATCCGTCGAGGATGTGGTCAAGGTCAACCTGTTTTTCCTGCAGAACCCGATGGTGTCCGGCATCTACAACTGCGGCACCGGCGCAGCGCAGTCCTTCAACGACGTGGCGGTGGCGGCGCTGAACGCCTGCCGCGCCGCCGAAGGCCGTCCGGCGGCGACACTGCAGGAGCTGCAGCAGCAGAACATCATCCGCTACATTCCTTTCCCCGGCGACCTCAAGGGCAAGTACCAAAGCTACACCCAGGCCGATCTCGCGGCGCTGCGTGCCGCGGGCTACGGCGAACCTTTCCTCAGTGTGGAGCAGGGCGTGTCGCGTTACATCCACCAGCTGCTGGTCCGGGGCTGAACCATGCAGCGCACACTCGCGGATTTTGTCGGCAACACGCCGCTGGTGCGCCTGCAGCGTTTGCCCGGCAACACCACGAATACGATCCTGCTCAAACTTGAGGGCAACAATCCCGCGGGTTCGGTCAAGGATCGTCCGGCGCTGTCGATGGTACGCCGCGCCGAGGAGCGGGGCACGATCAAACCCGGTGACACGCTGATCGAGCCGACCAGCGGCAACACCGGCATTGCACTGGCGATGGCGGCGGCGATCATGGGTTACCGCATGGTGCTGGTGATGCCGGGCGCGCCTACGGTGCCGAACTGGTGCTGACGCCGAAGGAGGCGAGCATGGAGGGCGCGCGTGACGTTGCCGAGCGCATGGTGCGCGAGGGCAGGGGCGTGATGCTCGACCAGTTCGCCAATCCCGACAATCCGCTGGCGCATTACGAGGGCACCGGCCCGGAAATCTGGCGGGATACCGGCGGCAAGGTCACGCATTTCATTTCGAGCATGGGCACCACCGGCACCATCATGGGGGTGTCGCGGTTCCTGAAAGAAAAAAATCCGCAGGTGCAGATCATCGGCTGCCAGCCCGCCGACGGTGCGCAGATCCCGGGCATCCGCAAATGGCCCGCCGAATACCTGCCGAAAATCTGCGACTGGTCTCAGGTCGACCGGATCATCGAGGTGAAGCAGTCGGATGCCGAGGACATGATGCGGCAGCTGGCACGCGAGGAAGGCATATTCGCCGGTGTGTCATCCGGCGGCGCGCTGTGGGCGGCACTGCAGATTTCGGCTGAAGTGAAGAACGCGGTGATCGTTTCCATCGTCTGCGACCGGGGTGACCGTTACCTGTCCACCGGCGTTTTTGCCTGATTGTATAAGTATTTGATTATAAAGGTATTTTTGTGAATCCCGTGCTGGTCTTCGATATCGAGACCGTTCCCGACATTGCCGGCATCCGCAAGCTGCAGGGCATCGACGACGGTGTTTCCGACCGTGATGTCGCGGAGATGGCCTTCCAGCTGCGACGCCAGACCCACGGCAATGACTTTCTGCCGCATTACCTGCAGCGTGTGCTGGTGATTTCCTGCGTGCTGCAGGACCGCGATCATTTCAAGGTCTGGTCGCTGGGCGCGGCTGGCGAGAACGAGGCCGAAATCATCCAGCGATTTTTCGACGGCATCGAGAAATACACACCCCAGCTGGTGTCCTGGAACGGCGGCGGCTTCGACCTGCCGGTGCTGCACTACCGCGGACTGATGCATGGGGTGAAGGCGGCGCGTTACTGGGACATGGGCGAAGACGACCGCGAATTCAAGTGGAACAACTACATCAGCCGTTACCACCAGCGTCACCTGGACCTGATGGACCTGCTGGCGCTGTACACCGGCCGCGCCAATGCGCCGCTGGATGCACTGGCGCAGCTGATGGGATTTCCCGGCAAGCTCGGCATGGATGGTTCCGCGGTCTGGGGCGCCTACCAGGACGGCAGGCTGGAGGACATCTGGCGCTACTGCGAGACTGACGTCGTCAACACCTACCTGGTCTATTTGCGTTTCCAGCAGATGCGCGGCGTATTGACTCCCGCGCAGCACGGGCAGCAGCTTGCCGCAGTGCGCGCCGCGCTGGGCAAACTCGAACAGCCGCACTGGCAGGAGTTCCTGTCGCGCTGGATGGCCTGATGACCGAAGATTTCCAATCTTCGCTCATTCCCTCACCCCCGCCCCCTCTCCCGGAAGGAGAGGGGGGGTATTGGTGCGCGGCTGCGTTTGCGCAACCACGCAAGAACTAGCATGGCTGGCCGCAGCAGGACTCCGCGGACGACCACGGTCGGCCCGCTCCAGATTGAATCCCTGGACCACGAAGGCAAGGGCATCGCCCGCCACGACGGCAAGGTGATGTTCATCGAGGGTGCGCTGCCGGGGGAGTCGGTCGAGGCTTCGATCTACCGCCGCAAGCCGGCTTTCGAGCAGGGCTTCGCGACGCGGATATTCAGTGAAAGCGTCGCGCGCACCGATCCGCAGTGCCGGTTTTTCGGGCTCTGCGGCGGCTGCAGCCTTCAGCACATGGATCTGCGTACCCAGGTCGCGGCGAAACAGCGCGTGCTGGAGGACAACCTGCGCCACATCGGCAAGGTGCAGCCCGAGCAGATATTGCCGGCGATCCACGGGCCAGGCTGGGGATACCGCCACCGCGCACGGCTGACCGTGCGCAACGTGCTGAAGAAGGGCACGGTGCTGGTCGGTTTTCACGAAAAGCGCAGCAGCTATGTCGCCGACATGACGTCCTGCGAAGTGCTGCCGCGCCGCCTGTCCGACCTGCTGCCGCGGCTGCGCGAGCTGGTCGGCAGCCTGAGCATCCACGACCGCCTGCCGCAGATCGAAGTTGCGCTGGCCGAGAACAGTGATGTGCTGGTGCTGCGTGTGCTGGAGGCCTTGACACCTGCCGATGAGCAGCACATCCGCGAGTTCGCCGAGGCGCACGGGGTTTCCCTCTGGCTGCAGCCCGAGGGGCCGGAAACCGCGCAGCCTTTCCATCCGGCGGGAGCCGATGACCTGCATTACACGCTGCCCGAGTTCGGCGTCAGCATCCATTTCAAGCCCACGGATTTCACCCAGGTCAATCACGCGATCAACCGCGTGCTGGTGAGGCGGGCGCTGAAGCTGCTTGATCCGCAGCCGGGTGAACGCATCGCCGACCTTTTCTGCGGGCTGGGCAATTTCACGCTGCCGATCGCGAGGAGCGGCGCCGAAGTCACCGGCATCGAAGGCAGTGCCGGCCTGATCCGGCGGGCGGAGGATAATGCGCAGCGCAACGGTCTTGCCGCCAACACCCGCTTTCTCACGATGGACCTGTTCAAGATCGATGCTGCACAGTGGCGGGCATTCGGCACCTTCGACAAGCTGCTGATCGATCCGCCGCGCGATGGCGCGATGGAGCTGGTGAAGCTGATCGGCGCCGACGGCCCGCGGCGCATCGTCTATGTCTCCTGCAGTCCGTCGACACTGGCGCGGGATGCGGAAGTGCTGGTGGCGGTGCACGGTTACAGGTTGCGCGCCGCAGGCATCGTCAACATGTTTCCGCACACCGCCCACGTCGAGTCGATTGCGCTGTTCGAACGCTGAGCAGGTTATGACAGGCAACAAAAAAGCGGCCCGGAGGCCGCTTTTTTTGACGGATATTCCGCTCAGTCGCGGTCTCCGCCCATGATCCCCAGCAACTGCAGCAGGCTGGTGAAGATGTTGTAGAGCGAGACATACAGTGTCAGCGTGGCCGACACGTAGTTCGTCTCGCCGCCGCGCACGATCGAGTTGATCTGCCAGAGGATGATCGCCGACGAGAAGATGATGAAGGCAGCGCACAGCGTCAGCTGCAGCACCGGGCTTTGCAGGAAGATGTTGGCGAGCACCGCCAGCATGATCACCACGAAGCCGACCAGCAGGAACTTGTTGAGGAAGCTGAAGTCGCGCTTGGTGGTCGAGGCGATGCCGGAGAGCACGAAAAACACCGCAGCCGTGCCGCCGGCAGCCATCATCACCAGTTGACCGCCGTTGCGCAGTGACAGGATGGACTGCAGCAGCGGTGCCATCATCAGGCCGAGGAAGGCGGTGAAGCCGAGCAGCAGGCCGACGCCGAGGACGCTGTCGCGATTCTTTTCGATGGCGTAGATCCAGCCATAGAACACCGCCAGCATCACCAGCACCGACATGATCGGGCTGGCGCGCATGAAGCTGAAATTGATGAAATTGGTGCCGACCGCGGCGCCGATCACCGTCGGAATCAGCGAAATCGCGAGCAGCAGGTAGGTGTTGCGCAAAACCTTGTTCTGCTGCGCGGCAATGTCGGTAGTGCCGGCAGAGTAGGTCGCGCCGGTGTGCAGATCAGGTTGCATGGATTCAAAGCCTCCAGTTAAAAGTTGACTGAAACAGTCGACAGTAAGACCCCCGTAAGACTACTGAAAGGGGCATAAAGTTGCAATCGTTTTCGGCGATTTCAGAGGCGGGCAGGAGCGCGCAAGTATTTGATAATAGATGATATTATTTTGCGCAATTGCCACAACCCGGATGCGGTTTGGTGTCAATTGGCGCTACAATTCGCGCCCCGGCAAGTATTCAGGGGGGCGGCGGCTCCCATAAATGCGGTCTTAGCCAAAGCTGGCAGCGCGGCCGGAGCTAAAACCGGCAGGTGTGGCAGTCAGAAACACGGAGAGTTGGCAGAGCGGTTGAATGCACCGGTCTTGAAAACCGGCAGGGCCTCGCGGTCCTCGTGAGTTCGAATCTCACACTCTCCGCCAGA
>LNFM01002178.1_pt1 | contig 41666 bp, 32 predicted proteins | sample 596031 | NCBI WGS metagenome assembly LNFM01 (sample SAMN04254537, study PRJNA301005) | activated carbon metagenome | isolation source: dual media filters at the Ann Arbor, Michigan drinking water treatment plant | place: USA: Ann Arbor
TGTCCAAAACTCACCTGCCACAAAAGCTTCCCGCGAAGCGCTTCAGGAAGTTCCAGTCCTTCAATTCCTTCAAACTCTTTACGCCGAGATTTGTTGTTTCAAAACAAGCACTTGCGCGTTTTTCTGGAGAGGCAACGGGAGCATGCGGAGACTTTTCGGGACGCGGAAGCAGGGATGCGGGACGTTGTGGAGCGCTCGCAGGAGCATGCGTGAGTGGATACGGGAAGAGGGCTACAGAGCAGCCTTCCAAGACCCGCACACCTGGCCAGGCCCGCCACCACCTCTCTTGGAGCGCGGCAGCGAGCTGTTCCTGATAAGGGACCTGCTTCCCGAACCCCGATGGGCAGCCCCAGGTGAGACTTTTCGGGAGATATCGCTTAGGCCTTCACTGCGAGAGTCGGCGACTCACGTGAGAGTCTTCAGGAAGCAGTCCTCGGCAGCCCGCGACGGTTCATGTGAGCTTTGCAACTCACGTATGCATTACAGTTGACCCATGCAAGATGCAGGGGACTCGGGTCCGCAGGTCGCTCCGTCAGTGCCTGCCGTGCGGCGCGGCCGTGCGGTCGCGGCGGCGCCCGAGCCGGAACTGCTGCGCAAGGCCGTCAACACCCTGGCCATCGTCCCCAAGTCAGCCCGCATCACCACGCTGGGCCGCAAGGCCTACAACGTGCTCCTCTTCGAAGCCCAGGAGCAAGGGCTGGACAAGGATGTGTTCCGCGCACCGTTGGAACGCATCATCAAAGGGGTCGACTTCGACAGCAATGACCACGCGCTGGTCAAGAAGCACCTGCGGGCGATGGTGTCCACCACGGTGGAGTGGCAATCGCCCACGACAGGAGAAGGAAGCACCTGGAACGTCAGCGGCTTGCTTGCGCACGCGCGTTTGACCAAAGAGCGTGGCCAGGTGTGGGTGGACTGGTCGTACGCCGTCAACCTCAAGCAAGAGCTGCTGCAGCCCACCGTCTTTGCGCGCCTGCGGCTCGAGATCATCAGCCAGCTGCGCTCTCATGCCGGTGTGGCGCTCTACGAGATCTGCACCCGCTATAAGGACGTGGGACGTACCGCTCGCCAGCAGTGGCGTTGGTGGCAGCCTGTGCTGAGCGGCAATCCGCAGACCGAACGCGCCGAGCGCCAGGAGTACCGCATCTTCAAGCGGGACACGCTCAAGCCCGCGGTGGCCGAGGTGAACGCCATCACCGACATTGATGTCGAGTTGGTCGAGCACAAGGAAGGCCGCTTCATCGGCGAGATCCAGTTCAAGATCCAGCCCAAGAAGCAAGCCATGTTGGCCTTGGGGCGGCCCACGAAGCCGGTGGATATGGCCCTGGTAGAGAGGGCAGGGCGCCTGGGCGTCGCGGACGAGCCTGCGGAAGCGCTGTGCCAGGAGCACGGAGAGCAGGCTTTCGGTGCTGCTCTGGATGCCTTGGAGCGTCGCAAGGCCAGCAACTATCCTGACCCCTTGCGCGACCCGCTGCGCTACCTTCGCTCGCTCTTGCCCGCCGAAGCGCTCAAAGCCGAAAAGCAGGCAACCGAGCAATTGGAAGAGCGCGCGGCCCGCGCCGATACCCAGAGCCCAGCCGCCCGAGAACTGCAAGCCAAGCGCCAGGCGCGATGGCTGGCCGAGTGGGTGGATCGGCGCCGTGAACAAGTCGCCGCCGAGATCGCCGGCCAGTCCGCGGCCGCGCAAGGGGCGTTGGTCGCGGAGCTGTTGTCCGACATGGAGCGCCGCAATACGCACCCGTCCATCCGCAAGCGCTTGCAGACCAGCGGCTGGCAGCACCCCATGGTCAGACCCGAGATGGTCCGCTTCTATGCAGCGGCCGCACACGGCGAGGGTTGGGACAAGCCCAGCGCTGAGCAACTGCTCGCTATCGCCGCTGAATTGGCCGACGATGCGTCTTCGGTTCGTCAGTAGTTATGGGCCGCCGGCGGGCACCGACGAGACGATTGACGGACTGACTGTAGACCAAGCGTGCGTCCTGAAGGCGGCGGAGGCCGTCGTAGCACGCGTCGCGGCTGAGGCCGAAACGGCGCATTGCGCGCCTGCTCGGGCTGACGGTGGGCGAGGCGCGGCGTGATGCCAGCCAGGCCAGCAGCAGCGCCAGCTGGGTCGCCTTGCCGGGCTGGGTCGAGGCCGCGCACAGCCAGTCGAAGCGCGTGGCCAGGAGCTTGTCGGTAGGCGGCGCCATCGTGGGGGTCTCGGGGAGGTTTGCGGTGGGCAGGGTCATCGTGGTCGGGCCTCCTTCAGCAGGTTGTTGCCGAAGCGGGGGCGGCTGCGCGCCTCCGGTGCGGTTCCCGTCTCGAAACAACGGGCCTCTGCGTCGGGTACTGCGGCCAGGAGAAGCAAGTCCTAGTGTCCCGCCTGGACACCAAGAAGCAGTTCGGTGTTGAGGCCTCGGACATGCCGCGCTGCTGGCGGTACTCGCGTACGGCATGGTCCGAGTGGCGCGTGGGGTGCGCTCGAAGTCTTCGAACGAGCGGCGTAAGACTAGACCGGTGCTGCATGGCCGACGCCTGCAAGTTGATTTGCTGCTGTGCAACACTTGGCGTTGGCTAGGGTCAACACTTCGTTGATTCCGCAGGTGCCGACCCTAAACTAGGGCGTAGAAACGGCGACCAGGGAGAGGTACCTCCGCTGGCCGCCGAGTGAACGACTGGTACTGTTGGCTCGCGCTACTTAGCGGTCAGGCACGACGAGCGGGAATGCCCGCTTACCGACCTGCGCCGCAAAGAGCTTCTTGCCGTTCTTGAGGGTGATCCAGGGGCGGAACACCAGCTTGAATCCCTCAGGGATCGGCAGCGGCAGCTTCAGTTGCTTCACGCATATGTCTCCTCTCTGCCGGCCTACCGGCGGTCGGGTTGACTAGGGGCCAGTCGTTCGATTGGTGCCCGCCTGGGCCCTGGTGACGTCGTTTCTTCGCGGGAGCAAACGTCACCGGGGCCTTCTTCTTTGCCCCCCGGTAGCAGCGGGCGACGACTACCGGGTTCGACTCATCTTGTCATGCCGGTCCCCCGAGATGCTTCACAGTGATCTCGATGGTCATGGCCTCGTTTGGCTCCGTGTACATCAGGTCGAAGATGTTCGCGGCCGTGGTTAGCCACTTGGCACGGTCCTTGATCGCCCACTCGGTATCCGGTGGGGGCAGTTTGTCGAGCAGGCCCCGGACAAAGGGATGCAGCGTTTGCGCCGACGGCGGGACTTGCGGCGGCGGAGGCGCCGCCGCATCTGGGGCGGCCTTCGTCGTACTTGTCGAGCCGTTCAGGCCGGGCGGCATCGCCAACCTGTCAGGCGACAGGTCGAACATCCCCGCCTGCTTCGCAGATCGAATGAAGCTCTGGCGCGCCCTGTCCTTCTGCTTTGGGGCGACGCCGGCCTGCTCCGCCATATGTTCAAGAGCTTGCGGCGGCGGTAGAGTCTGCCCGGCCAACTTGTCGTAGAGCGCCTTGAACAGCGGCACCCGCAGGAACGCTTCGGCCTTAGCAGCACGCTCGTACTGAGGGTCAACGATCCGGATGCCAAGGTCGGTTAGCTCAACACGGCCTCGGTCGCTTTCGACGATGCCGAACACCCGGGCCGTCAGGATTCGCAGGCGAAAGGCCCCGCCATCGGCCTGCATGGTGAGCTTGACCGCGATCTGGGGCCAGTCCGCGGAGGTGCCACCCACAGCTTTGACGGCATGTGCTACCTCGATGGCGTTGGACAGATCCAGGTAGGGGAACTCGATGGTTGAACGGCCGCGCTGCTGGTCGGACCTCTTGTTGGCGTTTGCGTCAGCGGGCGGGGTATCGTCGTCCACGGTGCTCTCCTTCTAGTGGGCACGCTCGCATCGTAAACGAAATCGCATCGACTTTCAATGTTGTTTGCGGAGTTATGCGTTTCTGCTCAATCGATCGCCCGGTGACGCGCTTGCCGCATTCGGGGCTGTGTTCGGTGGCTTGGTCGCCTCTTGCGGGCGGGCAACTGGTCCCAGGTAGCAAAGACCCTGGGCACAAGAAGTCGAGTCCCGGCTCGGCCTCTTGCGGTGGAAGTCTGCGGCGCCGTTAGCACTATATCTGGGGTCTACACCCCAATCAAGGCACTATATCTAGTGTGCCAAACTAGTTCCCTCAAGAAGCTTACTGGTAGCTGACGTTCATTCTAGGTCATCTTCTGGTGATTCGTGGTGGCCGGGACGGCGCCGCGGGTGTCGTTTGCGGGGCGAGCCTGAGCCGACACGCGTGGCGGTAACCAGCACGGCGTTAGCCACCTGTCCCGGCGACGGTTTTTTCGCGCGACGAGCCCAGCGGGGCTACGTCGTTGTGCCTGGGCCCTCGGCTGCAATTTTCCGACGCCGCGGTCGCACTGCTGTCTGTGCCACCGAAGCGCCTGACGCCTCCATGCGGGGGTGGCTGCCACGGTCTGTTCCCTCGGACCGCAACTGCCGGCCGAGGGACCGCAAAAAGCGCGGTCCTTCTACGGTGGAGATTGCGCTTTGCGCGGCTGGTTTTGGCCCGGAACGGACGCCTGCCCGCCGGTCGCGAGCCGACCGCCAATCTGTCGTTTGCGTTGGCGCGCAAGGCGAAACGGGCGTCCGCCGCTGAGAGCGCGGCAATGCACCAACGCGGTGCGCGGCCCTCTTAATCCGTTGGTCGGCAGTTCGAGCCTGCCAGGGCCTACCAGGTAGACGACGAAGGGGTCTGACAGCGATGTCAGGCCCCTTTTGTCCGTCTGGGTGTGTAGGCACCTCGGTAGGCAGGGCCATCAGTCGGCGGTCAGTCGCCGCTGTTGTCGGCTCCGAGCGCACCGTGGATCTCGCGCTTGAGTTGGCGCGCAAGGCAAAGTGAGCGCCCGACGCCGATGGCGCAGTCATGCACCTGTGCGAGGCCATTGACGCCCGCTAAACCGGCAAGATTCTCGAGCGGAGCTTGAGCACAGCGGCCTCATCAGCCAGTTGCCGGGCGCTTGCCATCCGGATGGCGAAGGCCTCCGGCAGCAAGTCGACGAACTTGGTCGCCTTCACCAGCACGTCAAGCTCGGACTTTGACAAGGGCTGCAAGGTGAGCCCCCCGCCCATCAGCCGCGGGTCCGTCTTGAAGTCCACGCTCAAGCCATCGGACCGGTAGGCGCCTGATTCCCTGCAGGCCAGCATCAGGGTTCGGTTGACGATGGTCCCCGCAAAGGTCCAGAGCCGAAACCGCCCCGGGGCGGTCATCTGCACGGGCAAGCGGTCAGCTCCCGTCGGAATCTCGTCGCGGATCTGCTCCAGTGCCGTGACGGCGCGCTTAGAGAGGGTCGCAGCCGAGAAGTCTTCTGACCGCAGCAGCTTGCGGATGGCCTCCGCCAGCTTGGCACTCATTCCGCGGCCGCCGCCCATCCACCGGGCCTTGCCGCCCTCCTTGGCCGGTTCCAGCCAGACCAGGCGCCGTTTCCAGTCAACCTCTCTCACCACCCAGCTGCGACCAGAAAGCAGCACGGTCACGATTTCGCCCTGGCCGGTCAGCACCGCGGGGTCGAGGAACCCAACCTCCGAGGTCCCGAACCTCGCGGTCAACAGCGCCGCGCCGGTGAATGTCGCCATCAAATCCCGGTAGTGCGCTCCACCATAGGTCCGCTCGGCCGCCGGTCCGATCTGTACCAAGCCATCCCCGTCGCGGGTCAGCAAGCCTCCTGCCACGAGGTGTTCCACGACCGCGCTGATGTCGTCCGCGCGCAGCTCCGGATACGACCGGCCGATAACGTCGACCAGGTGGGGGCAGGGGAGGTGACCGTGCTCGAGCACCAGCAGCAGGGCCTGCTGTGCCACCACGTTCCAGGGCTCCGCGGGCGGCACAACGGCCTCCACAAAGCCTTCCGACCAGAGCCCACAGATGCCCAGCGCGTTCATCAGTGCGCTGTCACTGGTAGCGAGGAAGAGGCAGTTTCGGCGCCCGCCCGATCGCCGTCCGCTGCGGCCCATGCGCTGCAGGAAGGACCCGACGCTCGAAGGTGCATCGATCTGGATGACGCGGTCCAGGTCTCCGACGTCGATACCCAACTCCAACGTCGAGGTCGCGACGATGGCGCAGTCGCGTTCCTCGGCGAACGCCGTCTCGGCCTGGCGCCGTTCGCTGGCACTCAACGAGGCGTGGCTGACGAAAGTGCGCACACCCAGCTGGTTCAGCGCCGCGCCCAGCTTCTCGGCGCTGGAGCGGGAGTCGCAGAACACCAGACGCTTTTCCCCGCGATGCAGCCGGGAGATGACGGTCGCTGCGTTGTCGAGAGAACCCACGTGGTCGACGGTCACATCGGCATCGGTGGACACCGTCGATGAGCCCACGAGCTGGCGGTCACCGTGTGGCGCGAACCAAGCCAGCAGTTCCTCCGCATTGCTCACGGTTGCCGACAGCCCGATGCGCTGCAGCGGCTGGGGGCAGTAGGCGTCGATGCGCGCCAGCACCGAGCGCAGATGCCAGCCGCGGTCATCGGCTGCAAACGCATGCAGCTCGTCGGCGATGACGGTCCTCAGGCTGCCGAACCAGGCCTGCCGTTCGATGCGAGGCGAAACGAGCATGCCTTCCAGCGATTCCGGCGTCGTCAACAGCACATCGGGCGGGTTCTGCAGCACCCTGCGTTTGCGAGACGGTGAGACGTCCCCATGCCAGACCTCCACCGAACGACCCAGCAGGCCGGCGTATCGAGTCAGCCGTGGCTCGAGGTTGTTGAGCAAGGCCTTGATGGGGCACACGTACAGCACGGTCGTGCCCCGCCAGGCTTCCTCGGACATCCTGGACAGCACGGGGATGAAGGCCGCTTCGGTCTTGCCACCGGCAGTGGGCGCAAGAAGCAGGCAGTGCCGGCCCGCATGGATAGGCTCGATTGCCTCCAGCTGGGTCGGCCGCAGAGTGGCCCACCCGAGAGAGTTGACGACGTGGTACTGGACTGCGGGATGCAGTCTGTCGAACGCGGTCACAGCTCGATGTCGTCGACCGACGCAGCGCCTGCGGCCGCGCGCTCGTTGACGGTCATCTCCGACTCCGCCAGGGTCAGGCGATAGTGCAAGCGCGGGTCGAAGCTCTCATGCAAGTCGACCCGGTCCAGCACATCGCCAACCAGCTTTCTCAAGAACAGGCGCGGGGCCACCCCGACCTTTCCTCCCAACCCGCCGGCCACAGCCTTGGCCAGCACTTCGATGTAGGCATCGTCGACCACGCCGCGCAACCGAGCCTCGGCCGGCCTGCCGGTCGCAAAGATGTCGCGCACTCGCCGGCCCACCTCCACCAAGGCGGATTGGTCGAAGGCGTTCAGCCGGATTTGAACCGCGCGGGAGTTGTCGAAGCGCCGGTCGGTCCCGAAGTCCACGTGCAGGCGTTGTGCCAGCGGTGCCAGGCGCTGCACGCCTTGTGGTCCGTCAAAGAAGGCCGGTGTTCCGGTGATGACGAGGAAGAGCCCCGGATACCGTCCTGCGTCGATTTCGTCTATCCACTGCCGCAGCGCGTTCAGACCCTTCTCACGCGTGTCGGCACGCATCCGCTGCAGGGTCTCGACCTCATCCAGCACGAGCAGCAATCCGGCGAACCCGCTGTCACGCAGGATGGTCAGAAGACCCGCCAGAAAGTTCGCGGCGGTGTAATGGTCCAGGTCACCCTTGATGCCGGCCGCGCGCTTCACGCCTGCGGCCACGTTGGGCTGCCCGGACAGCCAGCTGATCAAGCCCTCGGCCGTCTGCAAGTCGCCTGTGGCCAAGGCCTTGCGGTAGGCCCTCAGCACGGCCGAGAACGCCGGCGCGCTGCGGCTGATCTCCATCAGCCGGCCCTCCATCAGGGCGTCGGTCTTCTCCAGCAGGGCCTGGGTGTCGGCCGGGTCCACCTGGTCGTCAGCCAGCACGTCTTGCTCGAGCGCGTAAAACCACCCGTCGACGACGTTGCGGAACGCGCCGGTGGGCGCGTCGCTCGTGCCCAGCCGTTCGAGCACCCGGCGGTACACGGTCTCCAGGCGGTGCAGTGGGGTCTCGGTCTCGTTGATCTGCACCTCGCTGGATGCAAAACCCCGGGCCCGCGCGCGTTCTTGCAACCAGCGCCCGAAGAAGGTCTTGCCGCTGCCGTACTCGCCGCGCACGGCCTTGAAGCCCGCGCGGCCGGTGGCCACCGCGGCCAGTTCCTCATCCAGCGACGGCGCCAGCGCGTCGATGCCGACGGCAAGGGCGTCGAGTCCCGCGCTCGGCACGGTCCCGCGCCGCAATGCGGCGACGATGTCATCACGGCGGGCGGCGCTGATCATCGTGCACCTGCGGGCAATGCCGCCAAACGGAACTGCTGTTGCAGCAACAACTGATTGACCTCCACCATGCCCGCAGCCTCATCCACCGTCAGCACCGGCGCCTGGTCGACATTCAACATCCGGCGTGCCACGCTCAGCAGGCCCGCTAGCCGCAGCTCCGCCACGCCTAGCCGCTGGGCCATTGCCGCGCGACTGAGCTTGCCGCCTCTTTCATCCAGCGCCTTCAACAGCCGGCGTACCTGCTCATCGGGCAGCGCCACCCGGGCGGCCAACTTGCGCTGTGACGCGTAGACGGCCGAGCCGAACAAGGCGTCCACCCAGTCCGTTCCGGGCGACGGCGGCGTGGTGGGCGGCACGGGCAGCTCATCTTCACCGAACAGGCCTTCTTGACCCGCCGGCCTGGCCGCCACGCGGCGGTTGGTGGCCTTGGGCGCCGCTTGCGGGCCAGGCTTGGCCGCCGCCGCGGGTACATCCCACCAATCGGGCTGCTGTGGCGGCGCCGGTTTCCAGCCGACCACGTTCACCCCGAAGGGCGCCAGCACCGCCAGTGGCACCACCACCTCGGCCGGTGACGCGCCGCCGTGGTATCCGTTCTTGCGCCCCGTGTAGCGGGCCAGCTCGCTCCACAAGCACACCACCCGGTCCTGGCCGTCAGGCGTGCGCACCCGGCTGCCAGACAGCAAGGTCTCCTTGGCATCGGCCGCAGCCGTTCCGGTGCGCCAGCGGTCGCTCTGCCCGCCCGGTACCGGCACGCTGCCATCCTCCAGCACATGGCCGTGGTCGGCCGTCACCACCACGATGCGCCGTGAGTCACGGGCCTCCCGCAGCAGGGGCAGCAGGAGTCGCAGGTCTTCCAGGCTCCAGCGCTGGTGCAATTGGTCGGGCCCGCTCAGGTGGTCATCGACGGCGTTGTAGACCACGCCGACAACCTTCTGCGCCGCGTTGGCCAACGCTGACCGGATGTCGCTGGCCAGGTTGCCCTCGTCGTTCAGGTCGCCCTTGTGGAAGAGCTTGGGCGGATGGCTGGCCCCGCTGCAGGCCAGCAGGGCAGGGTGCGCCGCGAAGCCCTGTTTCTCGCCAGGCGCCGCCGCCACGCAAACCCGTCCGCATAACAGGCTCGCGCGGCTGACTTCGGTGATGGTCGGCAAGGCCGCCAGGCCCACCAAGGGGCGGTCTGCCTGTTCCGGAATCCACTCTGCCCAGCCATGGCGCTCGGGCCGTTCGAAGAGCTCGCGGAAGATGGCCACGCTCAGGCCATCGACGACCAGCAGCAGCACCGGTTGCACCGCCGCCAGCGGTGCCAGCACCCGTTCCAGCACTGCCTCGACGGGCACGGCCCGCGGGCCTATGGGCAGGGCCTCGCGCACCTGAACTGCCAAGGCCGCCGCAAAGGCCTTGTTCAAGGCAGTCTTGCGCTGCGCCGCGGCGGCGCGCAACTGACCATAGGCGAGAGAGAGTTCAGGCAGCTCGTCGCCGCCCAGCAGCCGGAAGCGCGCCCAATCTACAAATGCGCTGTCGTCGGCCTGCACGCCCGCCTGCTGTTCCAGGGCGCCCAAGGTCGGCCCCGGCCGTTGCAGCCAGCGCATCACGCGCCGGGCCATGCGCACGCGCTCTGCCCGCAGCGGCTGCAAGGCCATCAGCTGGTGGCGCAGCACCGCATTCGCCGCGTCTTCCAGGGTGGCGGCACCCGCTTCGGTCGCACCAGCCACTTGTTGACTGAGCACCTCGGCAAACCGGCTCAGGCGCTGCTCCAGCCCCGCAGGCATCCAGTCGCTCAGGTGCGCAAAGCCGGGCACGCGAAGCTCGCGCAACAAGGCATCGGCCCGGTCGAGAACCGCGCGTCCCTCGTCCGACGGCGTGTGTTCGAGCAAGCGCTTCGCATGCAGAGCCCATTGCCGGCCATCGGGCACGGACACGTGTTGGTCGCCCACGTAGCGTTCCAGGCGAACGGCAGCCTGGGCCAGCTCGGCCACGCCCTCGGCGGCTGGGGCGAAGATGACGTCGCAGACCAGGCCCAGGCAGGCCGCATCAGCCGCTCGGCCGGCCTCGATGGCACGCAGGGTCAAGGCGCCGGCGGCACCGGCTTGGCTCGCCATCCATTCGAAGGTGTCCTTCTGCGCCTGCTCCGGCAACCGGCCCAGCAGCAGGGCCAGGTCGGGCCGCAGCGCCCATCGCATCAAGGTCGCCGCATCGGGCCGGGCCTCCGCCAGCTGCAGGCAACGCTGCAGCACTTCGCGCCATGCCGATTCCAGGTCCAGAAACCCGCTGACCACCGGTGCGAAGGCGCCCGCATCGGCGCTGTCGATGAGCACCTGGGGCATCCATTCGTAGCGGCCCAGGCGTGCATCGGTGCCCTGGGCATCGAACATCTGCCGCACGATTTCCCAGCCCTTGGGCTGGAAGATGCGCGCTCGCGACAGGCGGGCCGCCACGTCGTCCGGCACTTCGGCGTCGCTCAAGGGCGTCAACAGCAGCAGCCCGGTGTGGTCTGCGTCGCTTGCTTCCAGCCCGACCAGGGCCTCGCGCAGGGCCAGGCGGCTCTCGCACCACCGCACGTCAAAGCTGCGCCCGCGGCGCTTGATCGTGCTCAGCCCGTCCAGGGGCCCGGGCGACCGTATGGCCACTGCTGCCGCCGACGCATCGCGCGCCAGGACGGCGTCGAGCTGCGCTCCAATCTGCGCCGCAGAGACGGCCGGCGCGCTCATGCCTGCGTGCCTTTGCGCTGCAGCCGCCAGTGCAGGCTCAGCTCAAGGTCCTGGTCCTGTGCCAGCCGCGATTTCAGCTCGTCGAGCAGTACCGCCGCGCTCTGCGCATTCAGATCGGCCTGCTCCCTTTCCTCGACGAGTACCTTGCTCACGCCGTAAGGCGTGGCTATTGAGGGCGGCAGGGTCACCTTGCCTGGCGGGACCGGTGGCGTTACCGGCGCCGGCGCTGCAGGTGCAGCCACGGCCAGCAAACTGACGGCCTCTCCCGTCAACTCGCCGAGCTTGGTCTTCAGCGGGATGACATGCTCGTCGTGGCGCAAGACCTCGGCCAGGCGCACGGCCAGTTGCTGACCTGCCGCCTGCCGATGGTCCGATAGCTTGCGCACCGCTTCGAACAAGGGCCAGTTCGTCTGCGTCAGCGTGTCGACCACGGCCTGGGCTTGCGCAATGGCGCGGCTCAGAGCCGCCTCCGAGGTCGCCAAGCTTGCCGTCGCGAAGGTCGTCGCCAAGGTCGCGTCGTCGGACGCCACCAGGGCGGCCAGCAGTGCCTGCGCCGACTCTGCGGTCCGCTGCCGGTCGCCGGGTTCGCCTGCAGCAAACCGCGCCGCCCGGTCGGCTACCGCCGTCACCAGGTTGGTCACCGCGGCCCGCTTGTCTATGGCGGCCCGCTTGACGTCGGCCACCAGCTTGCCCACATTGGCGGCATTGAGCCCCTGGGCCGGCACCAGGCCAAAGACACTGGAGGCCCGCTGCACCGCCATCTGCCAGTCCGCCGCGGGCGGCAGCGTCTGTTCGCGCAGCTCGGCCTCATCGGCCAGCCGGTCCACCTCGGGCTCCAGCGGTCCGCCGTTGAGCACGAACCGCCGATTCGTCTGCGCGGCAAAGGTCAGGATGACGAGGTTCTGCAACTCCAGCGGCAGGCCCATCATCCGCGGCTGGTCGATCCAGGCCCGCAGCCTGGCGACCGTGAGCGTGGCGCCCGGCTCCAGTGCCATTCTTTGCGAGAAGTGCGCCTGCCAATGCGGGTCCACCAGCAGGTGTGTCTCGCCCATCTGGCCCAGCTTCATCGGGTTCACGACCGACCGCACCAGCCGGCGGGTGGCGGTGTCGGCCACCAACCCACGGTGCTGGGGGGCCTCGACCGCGGCGCGCACTTCCGGCCAGATGCGTTTCACCACTGAGGGCTTGATGTCGGTGTCGAAGACCGGGTGGGCAGGGTACTGGTGCTCGAAGAGCTGGCCCAGCAGGTCCTCGAAGGCGCCTTTGAAGTCGGCGCCCACGGGCGGGCGTGGCGCCAGGGTAGGGTCCAGCGAGCGGAACTGCTGCTCGGCCGACAGCATGTGCACCACCGCATCCCGCGGCTCGCTCGTGATGCCGTACGCCACCTCCAGCGTGCCGCGCAACTTGATGCGCAGCGAGTCGCGCTGGTTTCGCGCCAGCGCCTTGGCCTGCGCGCGCTCCATCACCGACAGATGGCCGGCGTACTGGTCAAAGCGCTCGCCCTGCAGGATGTGGTCGAGCACGACGTAGCGCCCCAGGTCGTTCAGCGCCTTCTGCCCCAGGAAGGACGGCAGCCACACCAGGCTGCGGGTGCTGCCGCCGCGGTAGTTGTTGAGCCGCGCCAGGTCGTCGTTCGGCGTCCGGTTGGGTTCGTCGAAAGGGAAGTCGAGAATCACGCTCCACGCACCCGAGCGGCCCTTGAGCGTGTCATCGGTCATCTCCCGCACGTTCTCGTACAGCAGTTCCACCTCGCGCTTCGTACCGCGCCAGGAGAACTCGTAGGCGATGAACAGCCCACCGGTGTCCTGGATGCCCAGCTGCTCGAACAGGAGTTCTCGGACCTTCTTCTTGCGGTTGCCGGCGTTGTCGTTGCCGCTGGCGGCCATCAGCACCGGTTCAAGATCGACCCCGGTGATCTGGATGGACACCAACGGGTTCGGGTCCTCTGTTAGCTTGATCTCGCCGCCGACTTCGCCCGCCCAGTCACGGAGCTTGCGCAGCACCTGCTGCGCCTCCTGCCCGGGGATGGGTGAGCGGAAGGTGCCGTGGTTCAACGCCGCCAGGCGTTGCGCGGTCAACGCCTTCAGCGATTCGACCTCGGGCACCAGCGCGGCCAGCAGCAACGTCTTCAGCAGCCGCGCGTCGTTGCGCAGGTTCCTGGCTGCTGTGGGCTCGGCCTGCCGCAGCTTCACCGCCTCCCAAGTCGTGCCGTGCCTGGCCTCCAGCATGGGCAGCAGGCGCTGGATGTACAGGCGCTTGGCGTTGTCGAAGTGCGCCCGCATTGCCTCCGAGAACGGCTCGTCACCCTCGGCAATGGCGTCCCACAGGTCGCCCACGGGTATCAGCTGGCCCAGCTCCAGGTCGTCGCGCTGGTCCACCAGCAGTTGCAGCATCAGCTTCAGCGCCGTGCGCTCGCGCTGCAGCGCGGCTGACACCGCAATCAGCGTCTGCACCAGCGCCGGGCTGAACGGGTAGACCTTGCGGAACATGTCCCGGTCGGCCTGCGTCGTCAGCAGCGTCTCGAGCACGTCTCGGCGCAGCCGCAGCACGTCCTCGAAGGCCGCGGCCAGCGTCTGCCGGGCCGCGTCGTCCACCGGCCGCAGCACGCGCCGCTCGGCGATGGCCGGCAGGTTGCGGTCTTCCAGCGTGATGCGATGAAAGCGCGCCTCCCAGTGGCGCAGCACATCAGTGAACTGCACGCCGATGGCGCCGGGCAGGTTGTCGCCCACCAGTTCACGCAGGTCCCGCTGGCGGGCCACGAAGCTGACCAGCGGAATGGGCCGGTCCGCGTTCGTGGCCTCCACCAACTTGACCAGCTTGGTGCCTTCGCGGGTGACGAAGTTGACGTCCGCCGCATGGCTGGCCAGCCACAGCACCAGCTCGTCCAGAAACAGCACCACGGCGTCGTAGCCCAGGTCGCGCGCGTGGCGGCTCATGATGGCCAGGCCGTCGTCCAGCGGCACGAAGGATTCGCCGTCGCCTGCCAGCGACTTGTAGGCCGAGAAATACTGCGAGATCAGGTCGCCCACCAGGCGGCACCGCTCTTCGCCATTGGGCGGCTCCATCATCGCGGCTTCGAAGCTGGTGGCATCCCAACCGGCCTCCATTGCGCCCCAGCCACCGCCACCGGTACGGCCTTCGCTCAGCTTGGCAAAGAACTCGGTATCCCCCAGCCGGCCCCGGAAGGCCTGCGCGTTGCGGAACAGTTCTTCGGCCTGGTAGAAGCCGGGGATGGGCGCCTGCGGATGCAGCTTGCGCACGTGGTCGGCGTACTGCCCCAGGATGCCGGACTCCATGTCCTTGGCGCCAATCATGTGGTACGGCACCATCAGGAACTTGCGCCCCTGGGTCCAGCTGGCCTGCGCAACGGCGTCGGCCAGTTCGGGTATGGCACGCGCCTGCGTGTTGCCGGCCAGCAGCAGGTTGAGCACGGCCATGAAGTGGCTCTTGCCCGAGCCGAAACTGCCGTGCAGATAGGCCGCCTTGCTGGACCCGGACAGTACCGCCTGCTGGATGAAGCCCAGCGCGTTCTTGAACGCCTCGGTCAACTGCGGCGTGACGACGTAGTCGCGCAGGGTCTGGTCGGCGTGGGCCACGCCTTCCGAGAGCTTGAGGACGAAGTCGCCCTGGTGCACCCGCTCCGGAATGGCAATCAGCTCCCTGATCAACGGCATGTCGGTCCTCGTCAATGGTTGTCGTCGCGGCGGAAGCATTCGGCCACGATGGCCTCGATGCGCGCTATCTGCTCCGGCTTCAGCAAGATCAGCTCGGCCGCGTTCCTGCGCCGCTCGGGCATGCGCCCGTTGTTCTGCCGAATCCACTGGATCAGCAGGTTGATGCTGCGGTTGGGCAGGTCGAAAGCCCGGTCGATCTGCCCATAGGCCTGGTCGTAGGCCTGGATGAACCAGGTCTCGTCGAACAGCGACTGCTCCAGTGCCCGCTCTGCGCAGCCGGTGACGAAGGCTGCGGCCGCATCGCCCTGCCAGTGCGCGTAGACCATGGTCGACGACTTGAAGTCGAAGACGAAGTCGTTGTCGGCGATGTAGGTCACGTCCCAGAGCTGCCGCGCCGGCCTGCTGAAGGACTCCAGCGCCGCCAGGTAGTCCTTCTCAACGCGCTTCATCGCCACCGACAGGGGCAGGATGGCGGGGTTGCCGCCCACAGTGGGCAACACTTCGTTGAAATTCAGGCTGTGGTGGGCCAGCAGCCGCGACAGGCGCCCGTTGCCGTCCATGAAGGGGTGCAAGAAGACAAAGCCGAAGCTCACCAGCGCCGCCTTCACCAGTGGCGGCACGTCGCCTTCGCGCGCGTTGGCCATGCGCATCAGCCCGTCCATCAGCGGGCCCAGGGCCTCGGGTGGCGGCGGCACGTAGCGCACGGCCAGGGCACCGTGGCCGCCCCGCTGCAGCCAGTTCTGGCGGCCCCGGAAGCCGTGCTCCAGCTTCAGGTCGTTGGTAATCACCACGTTCTGCAGCCCCGCCAGGTAGTCCTCGGTCAGGGGCGTGCGGTCGCGCAGATGCTCCATGGCCTGCAGGAATGCGCGCTCCTTGTCGGGCGACGGCGCTTCGTTCTCGATGGCGTACGAATCCCGGGTCTCGCTGAGGTAGGCCCAGTTCATCACCCGGTCCAGAATCTCGGCGTTGGCGGGGTTGGTAGCCCAGGCGCGCAGGCGCTCCAGCACGTCACGGCCGCGCTGTTCCAGCGCCGCATCTCGCTTGACGACCGGGCAGAACGCGTAGGGCCCGATGCCGTTGAAGTTGACGCGGTACTTCTGGCTGCGCTCCCACTGCGGGCCGGTGTAGTACGTGTCGCGGTCGAACAGGTCCAGGTAGTTGCTGCCCGTGCTGTCCCAGGGCAGCGCCAGGGCCTGCCCGGTCGCCTTTTCCCAGAGGTAGGCCGCCTTGCGCAGATAACCCCCCGTGCGCTGCAGGGTGAGTGCCCGCACCAGCTCGTCGCCCGGCACCTGCTTCAGGGCCTCGTGCAGGATGGGCAGCTGCAGGCTCTCGTGCTTGAGGGCAAAGAGCACGTGGTCGAGAATCGACGCGTCGTCGGCCGGGGCCACGTGGCGCGGCACGGCCAGCAGGTCGGGCATTTCCTCGATGCGCGTGACCGGCCGCACCTGTGCCGGCCGGGTCAGCGGTGGCATGCGCAGCGGGATGCGCGACAGCAGGAATTCGTAGCCAATCATTGGTGGCGCAGTTTCCGATTACCGAAGCACAACTTTTTTGTAGAAGCAGGCTTCGGTCAAGGTTTTCATAGACGATTCTGGCGCGGCCGGCCCCTGCGGGCGGGCGCGGCCACAGGCTTCCACCCGCGCAGGTCCGCCACGGTGAAGCCCAGCTCCCGCGCCTGGTCGTTGACGAAGCCTTCGTAGAAGTCGCCCATGCGCTCACCGAAGGTCGGGTCGACTTCGTTATGCCACTGCTTCAGCCAGGGCAGCAGTTCCAGCAGGCCGGCCAGCAGGGGCTGCAGGCGTTCGCGGGGCCAGCCTTCGTTGTCGCGCATGTCCAGGTGGTGGGCCGCCAGCGCGGTGGCCTGCTGCAGGTGGTTCCAGCCGGCCCAGGCGATGAGTAGGCTGCCATCGGCGCCGCGTTCGCAGCCGGGGTAGCTGACCCAGCGCTCCTTGGGCACGTCCAGGCCGCCGCGCAGGCGCCAGACCTCGGTTTTTAGGAAGTCCTTGCTCTGGTACTTGGGCGGCACGGGGATCTTGCCGACATCCTGGCCCGCGTCTTCGCGCCGCTGCAGCGCCCAGGTGTCTTCCCACTGCGCGCGCTTGCGCAGGCCGGTGTCGGTGTAGCGCTGCACGGGCAGGAAGGGCACCGACTCCGAGGCGACGAGTTCGGCCACGACCTGGCCGACATCGAAGCCGGAGTGGCCGGCGTACAGCGCGACGATCTGCATGCAGTCGGCGTCGCCGCGCACCGCGTCGGCCAGGCGGTTGACGGTGGTGAGTTGGGGCGGGTGCTCGCTGCCGGCGGGCCACAGGTGCGGGGCCTCCAGCCGGTCCAGCAACCAGTCGCGCAGCGCAGCGCGCTCCAGGTCAGCCCAGGCCGGCGTGTTCCAGCGGCGCTTGTACTCGGGGCGTTCAATCAGGCCGATGTTGCGGTCGCGCTCGATCAGGGCGATGCGGCGCTGCACGACCTGGCGGTAGTCCTCGGGCCAGTGCGACGGAATCTCGGTGATGGGGGTGGAGCCGTGGCGCTCGAACCAGGTGCTGGCCTCGCGGCCGGCGGCCATGCGCTTGGCCAGCACGATTTCGAAGGCGCGCTCGCCCAGCTTCACCTCGGGCGGCACACCGGACGCGTAACGCAGTTCACCGGCGTCGGCAGGCAACAGTCCGTACAGGCGATAGCACTCCCAGTCGAGTTCTTCCTGCCAAGCGACCGCCTTGCGACGCAGGCCGGCGGCGCGGTCTCGCAGCTCGTCAAGGGTCCGCCGCGTGGGCAGCGGTTGCGAGCCTTCAGCGGCAAAACGGAACCGAGTGGCGGGCAGGCAAGACGCTATGTCCCGGGCCAAGGTGTCGAGCGTCCGCGCAACTTCGAGCGGTCGGTCATCGCTGAGGGGCAGGTCAGCGACGTTGGTTGCGTTGAAGGCATAGCGTTCCTCTCGAGTGCGCTTACCCGCAAGATGCGCCCCCTTTTTCTGGCACACCTGCTTCAGCCAATAGCACGCTACTGACGAATTGAGCAGCCCGAGTAGCCCGAGGTGCTCATCCTCGCCTGCGCCGGCCGACAGCTTGATCACCGGCGCCGTACGGTTGAAGACCTTGCCGCCGCGGTCGAGGACGAAATGGTTGTGGGTGGCAATTTCGCCGTAGGTGATCGTCAGTCTGGTCGAGAAGCGGTTCTTGAAGAACATCGAATACTCGAACCACTCCAGCCCTCGCTCAATCTGAGATTTGCCGTATGCGACCCGGCCCGACAGACCGGTTCGGTAAGGCCAGAGTGATTGGTCCACTTCGGGCGACTGGCAGGCTTCAAACGTCTCTGGCTTATAGGGCCATAAGGCGTGCGTGACGTTGACGATCGACCAGTCGCGTACGTCCTCGCCGTCAACGGCTGGTTGAACGAACTCGGGGCGAATCCGCATTCGTCTCAACGGGCTAGCGCCCAAGAGGTAGGCGTCATCCTCTCGCGTCACCACGCCGAATCCAAGGTCAGACGAAACGCTGCCAAGACGACCTGACGCGCGCTCCTCAATCTCCTCTCGAAGCTCGGCAGCACCGCCTCCGCCAATGCTCCACGGATGCTTGCCAAACGTCGCCCGCGGCGTGTCGCCGACGCTGACGAACTCGCTCTCCGACCCCGCCTGGTCGACCTGCCCGATGATGGCCGACCACACGAGCCCACGCGCCGGGTCGTCGGGGGTGCTGGGCTCGCCCTTGATGCCCATCACGGTGCGCACCGTTTCGCCCACCGGCGCGCGGTGGCGGCCGAACAGAATCACCGTCGGCGTGCCGTGCCCGGGAATGCTGGCGCCAGAGGTGTCGACGACATGCGTCAGGTCCAGCCGCGGCAGCACTTGCTCAATCAGTTTGCTGCCGAACTCGCGCTTCATGAAGCTGCTGGCGGTAATCAGGCCCACGAAGCCGGCCGGCCCGCTGATGCCAGTGACCGCCAGCTCGAAGCAGCGTTCGGTAAAGGGGCAGCCCAGCGAATACTGGCGATGGCAGCTGGCATAGCGCTGCCGGTAGGCCGCGTTTAGCGCCGCGTCCCTGACGACGATGTAAGGCGGGTTGCCCACCACCGCGTGGTACTGGCGGCCCAGGATGCGGTTGACCTCCTCCAGGTCTTCACTGGCGTAGGCGTGCGCCAGGCCGGTGCCGGCGTAGTGCTCGGCGCCCTCGAACATGCCCACGGTGGCGGTCAGGCCGAAGCGCCGGCCATGCAGCAGGCTGTCGCCGATGGCGACGTTGAGCTTGAAGTTCGGCGCCTCCGCCAGGCGCTGCACGCCGCTGACCTGCAGCGCCGCCACCCACAGCCGAAAGCGCGCGATGGCCACCGCAAAGGGGTTCAGGTCCACGCCGGCTACCGCATCCAGCGCCTTCTGCGCGATGTCGCGCCGGTTGCGCCCCGGCTCGGCCCGCGCCCATTCGTCCACCAGCCGGTAAAAGCCGCTCAGCAGAAAGTGCCCGCTGCCGCAGGTGGGGTCAATCATGCGCACGTCGCGGAAGCCGAACTCGCGGATGGCCGGGGTCAGCGTGCGGTCGAGGATGAAGGATTCGACGAACTCGGGCGTCTGCAGCAGGGCATAGCGCTTGCGGGTCTCTTCCGACAGCCTCTCGTACAGGTTCCCCAGGAAGCGCGTGTTCCAAACGGGGTCGCTGAAGTCGTGTACCAGGGTGCCGGTGTTCGGGTCCACCTGCTGCCAGAACTGGCGCAGCGCCATGGCGGCATCACCGCTGATGGGTAACCGAAACACCGGGTTGTGGGCGGCGTCGAAGAAGGTCTGCAGCCCCGGCAGCGTGCCGGCATCAACGAAGGCGGCCAGCAGGAACTCGCGGTCACTCAGGGTCGGATGGGCGCGGAAGTAGGCCTCATGCCGGTCTCGGGCCAGGGCAAGCCTGCCGGATTCGGGCGTGCCGCCCAGCCAGGGGCGCTCTACCAGGCCGTTGTCCTCGATGAAGCGGATGAACACGCAGCTCAGCAGCCAGTGCACGCCGGCCTGGGTGATGACCTGGTCGGCCCAGCTTTCAAAGGTCTCGGCCGTGCGGTCGGCAGTGCGCGCGGCCTGCCATTCGGCCTGCAGGCCGGCCTTGAGTTCGGGCACCTCGGTGGCCGGGTCGAACAGGCGCTGACGCAGGTCGTCTTCCAGGCGCTCGAGTTGGCGCGTCAGGTCGGCCAGCAGCTGGGGGGCTTCAATCAAGCGGGTGTCTCCCTGTCGGATGGGTGCCGGGCGTTGGCGTCGTCGTCAGCGGCGCGGTGGACGTTCTCGGTCCAGGCCTGGGGCAGCGCGGTCACTGCGCCGGCGTTGACCAGGGGCAGCGCAACGCCGTCGATGGCGGCCACGCCCGGCTGGTGGCTGGGCAGCAGCAGCCACGCGGCCGGGGTGCGGCCGGGGCGGCCCGCGCTGGCTTCGAGCTCGGACGCCAGGCCCATCAAGTCGTAGCGGGCCAGCAGGCCGGCGTTGACCACCAGCAGCGGCGCCGGGCTGTTGGTCAAGGCCTGTTGCAAAGCAGGCAGCGTGCGCTTGACCAAGCCCAGCAGGTTGCGCCAGTCGCGTGAGCCGGGGTCGGCCGCGTCGGCCCGCAGCACGGTGGCCCAGGCTACGCCCAGGGCATCGGCCTGGCGGCGCAGTTCACTCAACAGCGCAGCGTCGAAGCTGAAGCGCTGCACGGCGGGGGTGTGGCCCGATGCGGCGCCAAAGCGGCGCAGCAGTTCGGCCTGGGCGCGCGCGGCCAGGCGCGGCTCGGCGGTCAACACCAGCAGGCCACCGTGCTTCAGGTTGTTGTGCAGCCGCGTCTCCAGGGCCCGGGCGTCTGCCGCGGCCGCCAGGGCAGGGGGCGGCGCGCCGCCATCCACGGTGGGGTGGCGGGCAAACCAGGTGGTGGTGCCGGCCGTCATGCCGCCGCCGAAGGTCTGCCGGTGGTAGGCGCCGCTGCCCTTGGCGGCCTGCGGGTCCCATTGCAGCGGGGCGCCGGCTTCCTCGAGCAGACGGTCGAGCAGGGGGCGCGGGGGCAGGCGTTCGGCCTCGGGGTAGCGGCCGCGCACGCGGTCTTGCAGCTCATGCACCCGCAGCTCGGTGGCGCCGAGCAGGGCGCCCATGGACTGCCTGAGCGCCTGCAGCGCCGGCATGCCGCGGGGGTAGATCTCCTGGCGGCTGGACAGGGCGGCACCGCGTGAGGCCATGGTGGCCAGGCGCAGCAGGCGGGCCGGCGGAATGGAGGGGGTGGCGGCGCCCGGGCCGTCGCTGTGCGCGCCCGCGGACGCTGGCAGGCAGACAGCCTCGAGCGCTTGCAGCACGCGCCCGGGTGGCATCAGCGGGTCCACCAGCGCGCACGTGTCCGCCACGTTGCCGAGTTGGCGCGCCAGGTCGGCCCAGGCGGGCGCGGTGGCCACCAGGGGCGCGGGCGTGTGGTCGAAGGTGTCGAAGCGCGGCTTGTCGAGGTGGGATTCGGCCTCCAGCGCGGCGCGGACCACGGCACTGGCCAGGCGCAGCCGTTCGGCGTCGTCCTGGATGGCGCAGCCGCGCAGGGCCAGCAAGGCCAGGGCCAGCTCGTGCGCCGTCATCACCTGGCCCTGGGTGTCGAGCAGGGCCTTGAGCTGGTCACGCAGTTCGGTGAACGCCTTGTGTTTGAGCCAGCGTTCGCGGGCCTTGACCAGAGAGGTGGCGAGCGTGCCGCGGTCTACCTGGCCGGCCTGGGCCGCATCGCCCAGCGCGGGCCACTGGCCCGCGGGCACGGCGTCGTCCAGGCCCAGGTAGTGCGCGAGCGCGGCTTCCTCAGGCCGGTCATCACCGGCCGGGCGCCGGGGCAGCAGGGTTTCGGCCAGTTCGTTCACCGTGACGGGTGTCTTGGCGTCTTCGCCCGCGTCGTCACCGCCGTCGTGCAGGCTGCCGCGGCCCTGCGTGAGGTCGGGACGCAGGCCCGCCAGCTCCTTGGCCTTGAGGCGCACTTCCTTGCGTATCTTGTCGCCCACGCCGCTGAGGTAGCGGAAGCGGATGCGGTCGACGGCGAGCAGGCCACGAACGTCGCGGATGTTCATGCGCTCGAGCACGTCTTGCGCTTCGAGGCTGTAGCCCAGCTCGGCCATGGTGGTGTGGCCGTTGGCGATGCGGGCCACGGCCTCGAAGCCTGCGGCCTCGGCCGGATGCGTGGTGGTGGCGCGCTCGAAAGCGGCGCGCCAGGCGCGCAGCATTTCGTCGGCGTTGTCGTGGCGTTCGCGGAAGTCGCGCTTCAGGGCCTTGGCAAAGAACGCGGCCAGCGGCTGGCGCACCACGGGGTCGAAGACCTCGGCCTCGATGGTGGCTTCGGCATCGAGCATGGCGGGCGCGGTATGGCCGTCACCCCAGCGCGGCGGCTTGCCCACGGCCATCTCATACAGCGTGACGGCCGCGGCAAAGCGTTCGGCGTGCAGGTCCCAGCGGCGCTGGGGCCGCAGCGACAGAAAGGGGTCGAGGTACGGGGGCGTGCCGGCGCTCAGGTTCTCGGCCGGCGTGCGCGCCAGCGAGAAGTCGAACAAGACCAGCTTGAGCCGCTTGGTGCGCGATTCGGCAATGCCGATGTTGTCGGGCTTGATGTCGCGGTGCACGACGGCGGCATCCTCCAGGTGCCGCACGGCATCTATCAGTTCATCGCCAAAGCGCTGCAGCATGTCCAGCGACAGGCGGCCGGGCTTGAGCTTGTGCGCCAGGGTCTCGTCGCCGGCGCTCTTGAGCAGCAGCGCGGTGCGGCCGGCCACGGTGCAGACCTCGCGCAGGGCCACGATGTTGGCGTGCTGCAGCTTGCCCAGTGCCTCGGCTTCGGCCATCAGATTGGCGCTATGCGACGCGTCGATGGCGACCTTGAGCACCAGTTCGTCGTCGCTGCCGTCCTGCCGGACCAGGAGGGCGTCGCTGGAGGACCCGCGGCCCATGCGCTTGATGACGGTGAAGCCGCCTTCAATACGCTCGCCAGGGTTGTTGGCGCGGCTGGGATCGACCGTCTGCTCGGGGTCGGGGGTGGTGAAATCGTCCTCTACCCGTTCGAGATCGTCGAGAAAGCCCCGGATGGTGTCGTAGCGCGTCACGACTTCGGGGTTGGTGGCGAATTGCACCAACTCATGCAGGTGCGGGCTGCAGCCGTCGAGCACGTCCGACAGGCGCAGGCCGGGGCCCAGGCGCAGCTGGGCCTCCAGTTCGAGTGCGGAGGTGGCGGGCGGCTGGCCGCTGAAGATGAAGTAGGTCAGGCAGCCGAGCGAAAACACGTCGAGCTCGGCGCCGTGGGCGGGGTCGGCGCGCCTGGTTTCGGGGGCGAGGTAGACGAGGCCGGGGTCTTCGACGTAGGCCTCGACATGCAGGGTGCCGGTGGTGCGGTGCACGGTGCCGGTGAGGCCGACGGTGTCGGACTGGCGCGCAGCGGTCTGCCAGTTCATCAGCTGGACGCGCGGGTCTGCGCCTTCCGCACCGCGCACCAGGATGCTCTGCGGGCCCAGGGCCCGGTGGTACAGGCGGCGGGAGTGAGCGTACTGCAGCACTTCGGCAATCTCGCGCACGAGCTGCAGGCGCTGGCTGATGCCCAGCCGCTGGCCACGGTCGCGGATCAGGTGGTCGAGGCGTACCGCCTGGGGGTCGTGGTCGAAGACCAGCGCAGGGCCGAGTTCGGTGTCCTTGTAGTCGCGGCAGCGCAGGATGCCGGTGTGGTCTATGCCCTCCAGGATTTTGAACTCGCGCTGGGCCTGGCCGATGCGAGCTTGGCGCTCTTCGGGGCTGGTGGCCTTGGCGAGGTTGTAGATGCGCACGCGGCGCTGGACGTCGACGCTGACGTGCTTGGCCTCCCACTCCTGGAAGCTGGGGCCGTCCACGATCAGCTTGCCGAGTTGGTAGTCGCCCACCTGGCGGTGCTTGTTCGACGGGCGGATGCCGGCCTCGGCCAGCCCGCGCGCGATGGCGCGGGCCTGCTGGGTGTCGACCGGTGCTTGTTGGGTGGAGCGAATGCCGCGCGACAAGGCACCGACGACGCCGTCATCGTCAACGGCGCCTGGGCGACCGCGCAGGAACACGCCCGAGCGGGCCTGGCCTTGCAGCCGGCAGTTCAGCGATGTGGACGACAGGAAGACCAGCGGCTCGAGGAAGGGCAGGCGGATCTTGGCCTTGACGATGGCCGGTTGCCGGCGCAACAGGCTTGCCAGGCGCTTGGACTTGCGGTCGGTCAGCAGCAGCGGGTTGTCGACCGAGCGCTCGCGGCCGTCGGCCGCCCAGGTCCAGGTGTGCGCGTCGCCGCTGACCATGCCCGGGCGCGACTTGATTTCGATGACGAACAGACCCGCCGGCGTGAGGGCCAGCGCATCGACCTCGTTGACCTTGCCTTCGTCGTCGATGAACTCCAAGTTGGTCCAGACGTGCCACGGGTCACGGTCGGGCAGCTGGCCCCGCAGCCATTCGAGCGCCTCACGCTCCCAGGGGAAGCTGGACTCGGCGATGACGTGCCAGCGCTGCGGGCCCAGGCTCACGGGGAGCCCTCGGCCTGGCCGGCACTGAACTCGAACAAGTCACCGACGCCGCAGCGGAAGAGCGCGCAGAGCTTTTCGATGGCCGGCAACTCGACCCGGGTCGCGGTTTCCCGGTACAGCGCCGTCAAGGTACTGCGGTTGAGGCCGGTGAGGCGCGCGACGTCGGTGATGCGGAGCTTGTCTCGGCCCATGAGGGTGGAAAGGTGGCAGCGAATCATCCAGGTCTGGGCAGGCGGGGTGGTGCGCAGGATAGCATTTGCGCGCGTGACGCAACACCCCTTGAGAGGACTGTCCACTGCTGGCTTTGGTGGCGATTCCTGGAATGCCGGTGGAAATAGGAGAGGGCGCAGCTGATAAGGTCGTGTTGGCAGCCCGACAGAAGCTTCGCAATCGTTGCCAGGCATTTTCTGCCGCCAGTAGCTCGCTGGATGAGCCAGTTGGATTCCAATATGGTGAATCAGGAGGCGGGCATGAACGAACCGACGACAGACGAATGGCGGCGTTGGGCCACCGACAGGCGCTACTACTGTGCTGTCGTGCAGCGTGACATATTCGGCGCCTGGGAGTTGCTGAAGGTGTGGGGCGGACTAGGCAGCCATCTGGGCGGGCATCAGGTCTGCCCCTCGGAGTCGCGCGAGCAAGCCATCGCACTGCTGGAAGCCGAGGGCCGGCGTCGCAGCCGCAGAGGCTACCGAGAGTTGCCGTCCAGAACTGCGCTGGGCTGACCGCCTTGTGGCGCGCTGCGGCTTGTGGGTGCTTGCCGAATGCCACCAACTGCTGAGCCTGGCGATATGAGCGGCCTGCATATTGAGTCGCCCCCAGCGACGGACATGCAGTGACAGAGACAGTCGCCGGGTGGAGTATTCGCCGACGCGACGCTAGTGCAGGGGGGAGCTTTCTTCAGGTGACGGGAGCGGAAATGCTTGTGTTTGGCGCTGCCACCACACCATGGGATTCACCGTCTTCACTGCCACGCCGTGCACGACGGGAGGGAACCCATTGAGTTCGAGAAAGAATCTTCCGACCACCAGGCGATGGTTGCCTTCAGTGAGGTAATAGTCATCGCCAACCTTGTAAAAGCTCCAGCCGGGTTTGTGCTCTTCCAAGAGATAGTAGCCGGGGTTGGCCCGGAGTTCGTCCAGGCAGTCTCGAAGTTTCTTGAGGCAAGGGCGTGCGCCGCTGCTGGCTGCTCCGATGAGTTCTGCCCAAGTATGGTTTGCGTAATCAGGATGCCAGATGCCGCGGACCTCGGACAGGTCAACACTACCCGACCTCTGGATGTCCAGGCCCGAGATGCCGGACGACATGGCGTAAGCAGGGATAATGCTGTCCGCAAATTTGGGCCTTTGAGAGGCCAGCATGCTCAGGATATCGGTTTGCATCATTTCCTTCCTTAATTGAGGCCCGCAGCGCTACAAGTAATCCGCTACGGCACAGCCACCTAGGTATATCGGGTGCCCATCGACTTTTCAAGGCCTAGGGCAGACATAAGTCACACTAAATCATGTCTGGTATGTCCGGCGCGCAGTGCCAAGGCCTTCTTGTGCGCGTGAAGTATTCCGGGGATCGCAAAGCCGTGGGAGTGAGGCGCTGATGTTGTGGCGGATGCACGCCATCGCCAGTAGCGGGATTGGCCAAGTGGAGGTCTAAATTACCTCAGCTCTTCGGCAGAGCGGACCGAATATGCGCGCGGGCGATAGTCAGAGACCAAGAACTCGCTTGCGCGGCGCGCCAGCACTCTGAGTTGCACCATCGGTTAACGCGCGGCGTAAAGCAGGGATTCCAAAAATAGGCAGTCGCAATCGAGGTGTTGGAATCTGTGTCGATGGCAGTTTCAGTCCGAGCCCTTGCGCCGGCAAGTTTATCCAGCCACCGCGCCCTATCTCCCCGCACTGACGACGGCGGTGTTGTGCACGAATGGGGTGGTCGAACTTGGAGGAGCCAGGCTTCGCTGGACCGAAGCCGATGGGTCGACGACGGGACCGGCCTGCCCGTGGCGCCGGGAAGCACAGCGGTTGGAGCCGCGTCGCCAAAACCTCCTGCCGGGAAGTTTTGGCTTCTGGATGCCGTGTTGTACTCGGGAACTGGGCCGCCTCAACAGCCCTGTTCTGCGCATCCGGAGCCCGACGAGCCCCTAGCATCCAGCGTGGTGCGTGGCTTGGCGAACCCGGACAGCTCAATGCATAGCCAGGGCTAACTTCCCGTCAGGATGTAACGCTTCGGGCCGGCGCTCGAAGCCAGCTTACAGGGCCGTTCGCGTCGTCGGGCTGCGCAGCCTGGCCGCGGTGTGCCAGGAGCCCAGGGCAAGGAACATTATGGGAAAACGAGGACCTCCGCCCGCCGATCCGGCCGACCAGCGCCGGTACCCCGTCAAGGTGTACTTCAGCGAAGAAGAGCTGAAGACGCTTGAGCGCTTGCTTGGGCGGGAAGGCCTGGCAGCCGCAACCCTGAGGCGGGGTGGCCGTGGCGAACTAGGGAGCAAATACATCGCGGAGTTCCTGCGAAGCCGGGCGCTTGGCCGGGACGTGCCGGCGTATGTGCCGAAGGTCAACCGAGAAATGCATCATGAGCTTGCCCGTACCGGCGCAAACATCCGCATGATCTTGGAGAGCCTCAAAGAGGGAAGTTTGGATATCTCAGCCGATGATCAACTGGATGCCATACGCCGCGATATCGCGGCATTTAGCGAGGTCCTGCTTGGGACTATGCGCAGCGTCACTTCGGGACCTGACGATAGCAAAGAGTTCGAGTTTGAAGAGAACCCATCGTTGATGGACCCGACCTGGCCCTGACATGAAGGGCATGCAAAAAATTTCGCGCGGGGACGACTTCTCCCGAGTCTTCGAGTATGTTTTTAACGACAAGGCTCCGAAGTTTCTGGGGGCGAGCGATTGCGTGGTGGGATCCGACCGCGACACCCTTATACGGGAGTTTCGCGTAACCTGTGCCCTGCGCCCCGATTGCCCCAGGCCGGTCTGGCATCAATCATTGCGTCTAGTGGACGGAGAAACTGTCACGCACCAGAAGCAGCTGGCCATCGCCCTCGACTATATGAGGCGCATGGACTTCGACACCGAAATCCACAAATATGTCATCGTGGCCCACGGTGACGGGCATGTGCACATCGTGGCCAATCGCATTGGGCTTGATGCGATACTATGGTACGGGCGCCAGGAAAATCTAGAATCAACCGTTCTCACGCAAGCGCTGGAAGTTGACCACGGTCTCGTGCGCACCAAAGGCCCTGAGTATATTGTTACAGTTGATCTGGCCAATGGAGTAACCAAGCGTCGACTCAAGGTGCCCACCATCCGGAGGCCCAAGCGCAAGGAATTGCAGTGGCATGCACGATTGCAGGCGGGTGTGAAGACGCCCGAGCCGCTGCCGCGCTATCGAATGGTTGAAATACTCGAACGCGCCCGCGCTGTGGGCAGGCTTGGTGGCCTTTATGAGTTCTTGCGTGTTGCAGAATCGGCGGGATTGAGCATTCGCGCGACGTTCAAGGGAACGAAAGTCACTGCAGTATCAAGCAAACCATTCGGGAGGCAGTCAATAGGCTTTGCCTTCGAGCTGACCGATGGCAACGGTCGGAACCTGCGCCTCAGTGGCAGCCAGGTTGGTAAGGCCTTCACCGGCCCGAGTCTACTCGAGGAGTTTTGTTACAAGCGGAAGCGGGATTTGCCGCTGCTGCTTCTGCGGCGGGAGCCGTTTGGCATGGCCAATAGAGTCCGGGCGATTGACGAACCTATCCGCATTTTTCGAAGGATGAATTATGAACCCAAATCCTCCACTCGCGGAGGTTCTAAGCTCCTTGTCGCTAAGCCCTGTCATCGAATCGATTTCACTGGAAAGCCGGCCCGCGACCGTATGCACGCGCTGCCCGGTGGCGGTATGGCATCTAACCCGACAAGAGGGCTCGACAACCCCAGAGACCCCGATCGTCCAAGCATACTGCCGGGTCATGTATCGGGATGTTTGGGGGCCGGAGAAGCAAAACAAGTTGACGGATTGCGACGAGCTCCGTCTGCAATATACGCTCGCGGAGGCGGAGAAGAAGAAGGTGAAAGACAAATACGAGCGGGCGGCGAAGAAGGAGGTAAAGTCGCTCGAGAAGAAGGAAAGGCGACTAGAGGCGCCCTCCGCGACATCGACAACCAAAGCCGAGGTGTCGCCCAGCCAGGCGGACAAGCCAGCAAGCCGGTAGCCCCGAGCTCAGACCTGGCTGCGAAACCGGACAGGACGGTACCCCAGGCGCCGGCCGCTGCTGAGATGCAGTCGGCGGTGGCGCGTGGTCGCTCCGGTATTCCCTCGCCCGCGCTGGTCGATACCGCGGAAGTCAGGGTCCCGCTGCCAGTTCCCGTCACAAAGAACTCCAAGGTGCCGGCCGCATCACCCGCCGGCGTCGATAGCGGCCCGGCGCCGGAGCCTGCTCAGGATCGACCGGACGACGCCCGTTCTCGGTTACGTCCGCGCCGTTGATTGCCCCTCGCGCCACCCCACATCTGAGCTCCCGTCTGCGCTCGGCGGCCTGGCCTGCACCTCGCTACTGGCGGGCGTTCCGGAGCGCGGGACCGGCAACCGCGCCTTGAACAACGTCATCCAGCGGCTCGCATCAGCCTGACGCCGTGCCCGTTGGCCTGGGCACCCGGGCATTGCAGACATTTGAATCGGTCTCCACGGCGGTCTGGGTCTGGCGACCGTAGGGCAGTCGCTGAGCTGCTCCCAAAGCCCGGCATAGGAGCGGTGTCCCAGCCGCTACGCGAAGCACGCCGAACCCTCAAGACTCCGGCTTTGTCGGAGTCTCAGTGTCCGGCACGTACTCCGCAAGATCACCCAACGAGCAGTTGAAGAACTTGCACAGGGCGTCGAGGTTGTCCGTCGTCGTGTTGTACCCCTTGGGGCCGGCAATCTTGGAAAGCGTCGCGCGGTGGATGCCCGTCGCCTCGGCAACCGAGTCCATGGTCACCCGCTGATTGAGCCGGAAGGCCATGTCAGCTATTCGCTCTCGGAGTCTGAATCGAATCATCTCCGGATTCTCGCACCAGACACCGGTGGATGCGACGAAAGATCATTGGTGGCGACGAGAGTTGCGCATGTTCGACCTCGCGCACTCTAAGATTGCGCCACGATTGTCGCGTTTACGCGACGTCAACGATGTATACGTCGGCTCGGTTTGCCGACGCCGGGACTATCCGAGTCCCGGGCAAGCGAAGAGTCGGGCGCCTGTCTCAACGCAGCGGCAGCTGGAGTCCCGGACTCATTGACTGAATGGCTTCGAGTCCGGCCGGAGACGAGCGGCACGGGAGTCGTCCAAGCCGGTGATTGCATGCAGCAAACGTAGACGCGACCAAACGTGTATGAAACAGCACATCGTCGCGCTTACTTGACATTTCTGGGTCAGTCGCGTATACTGACCATCAGACAGCTATACGGCTCTATAGACACTTATATGCAACAAGGACTCCCCTCTACCAGTGCCTGCAAGGGTCGTTCCGGCGACTCAGCCGGAAGCAGAGTGATGTCCTTTCGGGTGGCTATTGACCGGACTGCTCGGACTGACGCCTTCGGGTCCCGGATTCCGGACCCACTCGACGCCGCGGTTGTGCCCAGGGCACAGCCCCCGCCGGTGCCGACGCGGCCAGCGGCTCTGACCTAAGCCCCGCCGCCCCTTCCTGCTCTGCCGTCCAAGGCCGCGGTTCGCTCCGCAGCCCTGAGGGGATTGCCTTGCCCCACGAATGCTGTGCACGCCACGGCAGGGTGATCCTCAGCCCCGATTTCATACCCAAGGAGAACTCTGTGAACGTTGTGTACTTGTCCAATCTCGTTCGTACCACCCCGTCTGCCCCGGCCTCTGCCGACGCCGGCATCTCCGTCCACTTCAGCCGCGGCATCGCCGTCAAGCTGGTCGGCCAGATTCGCGACCTGGCGCCGGATGGCGCGACCCACATCCGGGCCCTCCTGGCCACCAGCATCGGCGAGTGGCCGCTGCGCGTCGACGTCAATCTGCTGGATCTCGGCCTGCAGGACGGCGACTGGGTCTGCGTCAAGCTCCGGACCCTTCACTCCGAACCGCGGTCCCACTTCGCCATGCGCGTGTCCAAAGTCGCGCCGGCCCCGGGCCAGACCGCGTGGCTGCCGATGCTGGGGTGCAAGCACGAGGCGGGCATGGCCGAACTGCGGCGTCTGCTGTTCGGCCTGGAGCCGGACCTGCAGGGCTTCTTCGCCAACGTTATGGCGGACGCCCCCACGACCGAGAAGCAGTTCTACAGCCGGATCGGTGCCCTGGATCACCACGTCTACCCAGGAGGCCTGTTTGACCAGTGCCTGGCTGCTGCGCGCCTGGCCCAGGAGGACCCGGACATCCAGGAACGTGACCGCGGGCTGCTGACGATGGCAGCGCTGCTGTTCGATCTCGGCAAGGTGTGGGAAGAAGGCCTGCACTGGGATAGTGACCGCAGCCAGGGAGTGCTTGTCCCCCATCGCCTGACCGCATTCCGCCTCCATCGTCAGCTCCAGCGTCTGGCCAAGACCCAGCCCAAGCTGGCCACCGAGCTCGCTGAACTGCTGGCCCCACAGGCGCCGTATGCACCGCCGTATGCACCGCCGAATCCGCGCATGCAAGTGCTGCGGTCCCGGCTCGCGCAGTGCGTCCAGCAGTCCTGGGGTGACACCAGCCCTCTGGCCATTCCCCACATCACCCCCCGCAATGGAGCCGCTCAATGAACACCCTCACTTCAACCGTCGCCGCCTGGGCTGCCTCCACGGCGCTCATCCCGCAGTCCCTGGGCACCATCGGCGATGCCCCGGTACGCGCATTCGGCGCCACGCGTGCAGCGCAGGCCTTCTCGCTGGAATGGGCCGCAGGCTTTGCGGACGGCGAGGCCTGCATCCATATCGCGCGGCAGGCATACCGCAACGGGCGACGCTCCACGTTCCGGTTGCGGGTGTACGTGACCCAGAACGACCGCGAGGTGCTCGAGCACTTTCGGGACGGCATCGGCATCGCCGCGCCCATCTACCGGGTCAAGCGCCGCTCGTTTCACAACAAGCAGGTGTACACGCTGAACTATGAAGGCGCCAAGGCCCTGGCCCTGGTCTCGCTGCTGCTGCCGATGCTGGTGCGCAAGCAAGAAGAGGCCAAGGCGGCGCTCGCCTTCTGGTTCGAAGGCCGGGTCGGCTTCAGGCCAGGGCCCAAGGGTCTACCGCCCGAACTGTGGGCCACGCGCGAGCGCTACTACCTCAAATTGCGCAGCCTGAAGTGAACCCCGTGCCGGGCCCAGGGCCCGGCAAGACCAGCCAAGGACACACCATGAACCGCATCCTGGATGAACTGCCAACGGGCTATAGGGAACTGCTGCTTGCCCCAGGGCAGATGCTGCTTCTGCCGGACGCCGTCATCGAAGACTTCCGCGCCGAGTTGCGGGCGCGTGACGATGCCCGGGAGGACGAGCGGCGGGCGGCCCAGCGCCTGCTGCAGGAGGAACGGATGCAGCTGGCCAAGGAGGCTCGCGAGCAGCTGGCGGCCGATGAGAAGACCCAGGCCGATGTCCGCACTCCGGCGAGTCGGTACCCGGACAAGCCGGAGGTGGGGCTGTACCGCGTGCTGCCCGGCCTGCAAGCCATGGCTGACGCCGAGGGCGACCGCGACATCGGACTGGGCACCTTTGACGGCGACTACCGTGAGCGCAAAAGCACCATTCGGCGCAAGCTGATCGAGAAAGGCCCCGACCGCCTCGTCGCCTCGCCTGTGGCCTGGCGCTCGGCGCTGGACGAACTGGACATCGCACTGCCCAACTTCCGGGGGCCCGTGCAGTTGCTGCGTCACGCCTTCGCTCTGGCAGAGGCCACGATGGTTCCGGTGCGCGTCCCGCCCATGCTGCTGCTGGGTCCGCCGGGCGTGGGCAAGACCTACTTCACGCACCGTGTGGCCGACATGCTGCAGACCCCCTACGGAGCCATCGCCTTCGACCAGCCCAGCGCAGGCGCCCAGTTGAGGGGTACCGAGAAGTATTGGGCTAACTCCGAAACTGGGCTGCTTTTCAACCTCATCTGCCTGGGCGACTACGCCAACCCTGTCGTCTTGCTGGACGAGATCGACAAGGCGCAGATGGGCTCAGGGCGCCGGGAACTCGACCCCCTGGCACAGCTGCATGGCGCGCTCGAACCGGAGACGGCGCGCCGCACTATCGATGTCTCGGCTGACATCCAGTTTGACGCCAGCCTGGTCACATACGTGGCCACCGCCAACACGCTCAACGGCTTGACGCTGCCCATCCTGAGCCGGATGGAAGTCTTCGACATCCAGCCCAGTCGGCCCTCTGAAGCCGTAGAGGTCGCACGCACCGTGGTGCGGCAGGTGCTGGAGCGCTACGGCCTAACTGGCAAGGTGCAGTTCGACCCAAAGGGGTTCTACGTGCTGGCCCATATGACCCCGCGCTTTATGAACCGCACGGTGGAAAAGCTCGTTGCCGCGGCTGTGGCCAGCCGCCAGACCCGTGTCACCGAGGCCGACCTTTGGGCCGTCCTTGAGCCCGACGCGCCGCGCCTGCACTAACCCCGAATCTGCAAGGAGAACCCATGGAAAAGACATTCACGCTCGCCCAGCTGCTCACGCCCGGCGTCATCGACCACTTGATTGAGACGAGCGTCTGGAAGGCCTCCCCGGTCACGGAGACACCGGACATCGAATTGGAGCGCTGGCAGGTGTTGCGCCGGGGTAATGGCGACCAGCACTTTGTGGGCTGGAACATGACCGAGGTGGAGGGCCGGGTCAGCAGCCGCATCGTCGAGTTCGATGCCAGGACGCAGTGTGGTCGCACTTCGAGCGGCCGCGTGTACCGGCTGCGGGGCAGGACCGGCCACGACGCCGACGCCGCGTACGTCTGGCGCCGCTGGGCGGCGGTGAACGGGGCCGAGGATGCGGTCGACATCTCCGAGTCGGTCCAGGCGCTCATCGACGCCGCGGCGGCGCAAGGGAGTGCACCGTGAGCGTGACGCTGTACTGTGGCGACCCGCACGGGAGCTTCAGGCACATCCTGGACGCGGCGGCAAGGATGCCGCAGGCCATGGTGGTTGTGCTGGGCGACCTGGAACTCCGGCGGCCGCTGCATGACGAGCTTGCTGCCATTGCCAGCAGGCTGCACTTCGTCCACGGCAACCACGATGCCGATACCGATTCGACGTGGGGGTTCATCTGGGACAGCGCCCTGGCCGGGCGCAATGTCCACGGACGCGTTGAGGTGCTTCCCGATGGCAGCCGGCTGGCCGGGCTTGGCGGCGTGTTCCGGGGTGCGGTCTGGTATCCGCGAGGGCCGGGAGAGCCGGCATTTCGGAACCGGGATGACCACGCCAAGGCGACGCCCCGTCAAGACCGCTGGCGCAGCGGGCCTCACCGCAAGCATTGGGGAACGATTTACCCGGATGAGTTGGACCACCTGGCAACGCTGCGCGCCGATGTGCTCATTACCCATGAAGCGCCCGGCTACCACCACCAGGGCTTCGAGATCTTGGACACGCTGGCTCAGTGCCTGGGCGTGCAGTTGCTGGTGCACGGGCACAGCCATGACCGGCTGGACAGTTCGGGCCGCTGGGTAGCCCAAGGCTTCAGGAGCTTCGGCGTAGGCCTGCGTGGCATCACCGCCATTGACAGCGACGGCCACGCCGAGGTCGTCGTCCCGGGCGAACTGGACGGACCACGTATGCACCGGCAGCAATTTGTAGGCAACGAAGGAGAAAGCGCATGACCAAGACCAGCCCCGTCTTCCCGGACGGTGTCCCCGAGGACCCCAATCGCAGCAATGACCCCGAGTTGCTTGCCCTCATCAAGGCCTTCCCGCGTTTGTTCCGCGGCGAGCAGCCGCGGGTATGGAGCCACGTGCCACCCGGCTGGGCCGGCATCATGCGCAAGCTGTGCGGCGACATCGACGCGCTGCTCAGCGATGCCCAGGCCCGAAGCTTCCAGGTCCAGCAGATGAAGGAGAAGTTTGCAACGCTGCGCTTCTACTGGTCCGCGGACTTCCGCGCCTCACCCAAGCACGAGGCGACGGTCGCGGAACTGGACCGCCTGGTCGACCTGGCCAGGGCGGACTCCGCCGTGACCTGCTACGAATGCGGTGAGCCGGGCAAGCTGCGCAGCATGGGTGGCTGGCTATCGGTGCGTTGCGATGCGCACTCGGGTGGGCATGCGGAGGTGCAGCAATGAACAGCATCGAGAACCAGGACGACCCGACCGGCCCCGAGGTAGTGAACCGCGAACTCCAGGCGCTCGTCGAGCGCTATCCGCGGCTGTTCAGGGGCGAGCTACCGCCGCGTGGATGCGAGATGCCGCAGGACCGCATTGAGTACCTGGGCCGGTTGTGCCAGGACATCGACACCCGCCTGAGCGACGACCAGACACAGCAGTTCCGCCTGCTGCAGTTCGGGGAGAGCGAGGGTGCCTTCAGGGTCTACTGGCACATCGCAGAACCGGACTCGGCAGACTTCGAGCTGAGCCTGGAGACGCTGCAGGTGCTGACCGACAGCGCCGAGGCGGTCGCGGACTCGACCTGCTACTTTCTTGGAGCGGCGGGGCAGATGCGTTATCTGGGTGGGTGGTTCAAGTTGGAGTCCCCAGGAGAGGCCGAGCCAGATGCGGCAGTGACTGCGGAGGTGACACCATGAAGTTCCAGCTTGCTTCCGACCTGCACCTGGAGTTCTTGGAGCGGCGATTCCCCCAGGCGCGGCTCGTCGAGTCGGCGCCCGACGCCGACCTGCTCGTGCTGGCTGGCGACATCCACAATGGCGTGAAGGCAGTCCAGGCCTTCGAGGACTGGCCGGTGCCGGTGCTGTACCTGGCGGGCAACCATGAGTTTTACGACCGGGCCTGGGAACAGACGCGTGCCGACCTGCGGCAGGCATGCGCCGGAACCAACGTCACCCTGCTGGACAACGACGTGCTGGTGTTCGGCGCTGTGAGGGTGCTGGGCTGCACCTTGTGGACAGACTTTCGCACCGCCTGCGACACGCCGGAGCAGGGCATGCGGGCGGTCGAGCGTGGCCTGAACGACTACCACCTCATCCGTACCCAGGAAGGGACGCTGAGGGCCGCGCAGACCCTGGCCGACCACGAGTTGTCGCGGAGCTGGCTGGAGCGGGAGTTGGCCAAGCCCTTCGACGGCAGGACCGTGGTCGTCACGCACCATGGTCCGCACCCGCTGAGCATCCACCCGCGCTATGCGGGCAACCCGCTGAACGCCGGGTTTGTGAGCGACCTGACGCCGCTGCTGGACAGTGTGGAACTGTGGATGCACGGGCACACGCACGACAGCTTCGACTACCGCATCGGACGCTGCCGGGTCGTGGCGAATCCGGCTGGCTACGTGCTCAACAGGGCGATTGTCCGGGAGGGGGAGGGGTTCAAGCTGGAGAACGCGGGCTTCGACCCGAGCCTCGTGGTCGAGCCCGGGTCTTGAGGTCTCTGGCAAGTGCATGCTTCCGATGGCCGCTGGTCTGTGAAGCGCACGGTAGAGATGTTGAAGAGTGCAGGGGCGCTCGGCGCTTTGCCGAGGCGCTCAACATGAATTCGTCGCTTGCATCGCCCGAGGACAGGGCATGACACTAGGTGCTCCTTTACCGATGATCCACGCAGCGAAGCGACTTCAGACGGGTGCCTGCCACGAAGAATCCCTCCAAGGGCCCCGAGGTTCTGCCAGTGGCTGCCGATAGACAAGTCACGCCGCCAGCGGCCACGCGCCCCTTCTCGCTCCGTGGGAGCCTGGTCGCGCTGGTGGGGCTGTGCGTGCTGCCGGCGGCGGTCGCAGCGCTGCTTCTGGTTTACGTGCACTACCAGCAAGGTTGGGAGCGGCTGCGTCAGGACACGGTGCTCGGGGCGCGCCACCGCGCCGCCGTCCTCGACCGCGAACTCGCTTCGATGATCGCCGGCATGAAGGCGCTGGCGACAGCACCCGAGTTGGCCGCGGACGACCTTGCTGCGTGGCAACAGCGAGCAAGCGCGGCCGCGCCGACACAGAACGTCGACAACTACCTGTTGACGGATCGCGAAGGTCGACAACGCGTCAACACGCTGCGTCCCTTTGGTACGCCGCTGCCCACCACCGGGACGCCGCCGCAACTCGCGATCGTCTTCGACCAGGGCCGGACGGTCGTCACCGACCTCTTCATCGGGCCGGTGACGCGGCAGCACGTGATGGCCATCGGCGTTCCCGTCGTGCAGGGCGGCACGGTGCGCTACAGCTTGAACATCGGCATCGCGCCACGCCGCATCCAGGCACTTCTGGATGTCGAGGAACTGCCCGACGGCTGGGTCGCTGCCGTGCTGGACAGCCAAGGCACGATTGTGGCGCGCACGCGCGAGCCAGAACGCTACGTCGGCCAGCGCGCAGTGCCAGAAGTTCTGGCGCAGATCGCCAGCGGGCGCGAGGGCAGCATCGAGACGGTGACGATCGACGGTGTTCCCGTCGTTTCCTCCGTCAGCCGGTCCACGTTGTCGACCTGGAGCGTGGCTGTCGGGGCTCCGCGTTCGGTGCTCGAACGCCAGCTGGTCTGGTGGGTGACGACAACTGCATCGGGCATCTTCGTGGTGGCCCTTGCGGGCGTCTGGGTGGCGCTGGTTATCGCGCGCCGCGTGGGCCGGCGCGGTGCAGGGCCTGAACCTCGGTGCGCGGGCACTCGTTGACGGAGCGCCGTTCACGCTGCCGGCGCTTCAGTTGCAGGAGGCCGAGGCCGTCGGGCAGGCGCTGCTGCAAGCCTCCGAGATTCTGCAACGTACTCGCCACGCGGCGCAGCACGATCCACTGACCGGCTTGAGCAATCGCGCGCTCTTCGATGAGCTGCTGCATCACCAAATGGCAGGTTCGGCGCGCCGAAGGTCCCGGTTCGCGGTGGTGATGCTCGATCTCGACGACCTCAAGCGCATCAACGACGGGAAAGGTCACGCGGCTGGCGATGCTGCCCTGCGCGCCACCGCGCGGCGCATTCTCCACACCCTGCGGGCCGCAGACGCTGCTGCGAGGTGGGGCGGCGACGAATTCGCGGTGCTGCTGGACGGGGCCGACGAGACGCAAGCACGATCCACGGCGCTTCGGCTGCTGGAAGCCCTGGCTGAACCCGACGGCGAGTACCCGGAGCCCATCGGCGCGAGCGTCGGCATCGCGCTCTGGCCCGATGCCGGCCTTGATGCAACAGCACTCATGAAAGCAGCCGACGCCGCGCTCTATGCCGCCAAGCGCGGCGGGAAGGGTCGCCTGATGCTCGCCCCCGACTCGCCGCCATGAGCCCATGCGCGCGGCGCGCAGACGCTCGCCGCGCGCGTGACTGGCCGCGAGGTGCGTGGCACCGATGACGGCGGCATCTTCACCAACGACCGCGGCCCCTCCGCAGGCTTCGAAATCAGCGTCGCAGCCGCGACGCGCCCGCCGCGATTCGGCACGAGCTTCTGCCCGTACGCCAACGCACAGACCCTGCCAAGGCCACAGCGTAGCTTAGACAACTTCAGCGCAAGGAACCCATAGTTGGCGCCGCAGCGGTCGCACTCCAGCGAACGCCGGAGGTGGACCAGGGAGGTTCGGGGTCTTGGGCGCGGACTCAGTCTCGATTCCATCCCAATCTGCAGCATCGCCGCCAGCGCGCCCAGCTTCTGGCGGCGCGAACAGGAGTCACCATGAAAGCCTTGCTCGCACCGGCCGTGGCTTCCTTGCTGTCATGGGTCGTCAGCAGCGCATCGGCGCAGAACGGCAACATGAACGGCGGCATGGGCTGGGGCAGCTGGATGGGCGGCTACGGTGGCCTCTGGGGCCCGATAGTTCTGGTCGTCGCAGTGGGGTTGGTGGCATGGATCGTCATGCAGAAGCGCAAGTGATGAACGCCAGCCCCCGCTTCGATGCCCGACACCCGCGCTCGAAGCTGCCACGGCGGCCAGGCGATGGTACATGTTGACCCCACGATTCACTCGCCGAAGCTTGCGCCGGGTGGCAGCCATGAGCCTGTTCGCCTGGGTGTTTGCGCTGCTGTCAGGGGTGGTGAACGCTTGCCTCGTGCCCCAGCACGCGCCAAGCGTTGGCAGATCAGTGCAGTCGTTGCCGGACCCGCAGGTGGACGCGCACGTGCAAGCAGGCCCGGTGGGCGACCACACCCATCGTCATGCAGACCACGGGCCGAATGACGCGGTGAACGAGGTCGCCAAGGCGGCTTGCGTCAAGTTCTGCGTTGAAGAGCCCTCGGCGCTTGCCCAGGCCAAACTGGCCCAGCCCGACATGCCCATGCTCGCAGGCCCGGCCGACGCCCACTGGCCCGTGGCCACGGCACTCGTCACTGCCGCCGCCCAATGGCTGCGGGGCGATCAGCCGGCCACAGTAGGGACGCCGCTGTTCATCCGCCTGCTGCGGCTGACGCTCTAGCGCGGTTTGACCGCCGGCTGGCGCTCGCCGATTGCGTCTCATCGCGACGCTTGGATTGGCGCCCGCTAATGCTGGCCGCATTCATCCATCCTCCCCCCGATTCTTCCGGGCCGCAACGCGGCCCAGCACCTGCCAGGAGTTCACCATGACCACTGCCCGCACCCTCATCGCCCTGTCCCTCGCCACCCTTGCCACGGCTTGTGCCGGCCCCGGCGCCATGCACGCCGCGTCCACCTCGCCGAACGCTGCCGAATCCATGTCACCGGCGCCCTCAGCAGCCATGCAGCCACGCATGAAGGCCATGCACGAGGCACACCACAAGATGGCGAATGCCAAGACCCCCGCTGAGCGTCAGGCGCTGATGGCCGAGCACATGAAGGCCATGAACGATGGCATGGCCATGATGAAGGAGATGCACGGCAAGAAGGACATGGGCGGCATGGGCGGCATGGGTGAAGGGCCGGCGAAGCAGGCTGAAATGGCCAAGCACCATCAGATGATGACGGACCACTCGGCGATGATGCAGCTGATGATGGACATGATGGCGCAGCGCATGGCGGCTATGCCGGCCACCATGTGAGGGGCGGCACCATGAGCGATCAGCACCGCGGCGCCGCCGCTGCCGCAGCCACGAGCTACGGCTTCCACGGCTTTCTGCCGCAGCAAGACTTTGCCCAGGCGCTCGCGCGGGTGACCGAGGCCCTTGCGACCGAGGGCTTCGGCATCCTGACCGAGATCGACGTGCAGGCCACGATGAAGGCCAAGCTCGGCATCGAGGGGCGCCCGTACCGCATTCTGGGGGCCTGCAACCCGCCCCTGGCCCAACGCGCACTCGCCGCAGAGCCCGACATCGGCCTGCTGCTGCCGTGCAACGTGGTCGTGCGCGACGAGGCCGACGGTCGGCTCGTCGTCGCCTTCATGGACCCTGTTGCCGTGCTGCAGCTGACCAGCCAGCCCGAAGTCGCCGCCGTCGCGAAAGAGGTGCGTGCACGGCTTGAACGGGTGCGCTCGGCGCTGACGGTGGACAAGTCTCGAGGGTGACCTGCCAATCGTCGGTCATCGCCTCGCCTGCGGCTCGCGGGCAAGGTCTTCGGCGAGGACCTTGACGCCAGCCTCGGCGATCAGCAATGCCTTGCGGCGTCGAGGCGCTTCCGTCGAAGCGGCTTGAACCGCCCGATGTCGGCGCGCGTGTGACCAATGTCTGCTCAGTCCCCCGGAAAGGCGCGCCAGACAACCGTCGAACCGTAGTGGCGTAGATCGACGTCGATGAGGTGGCGGGCCTGGCGGATGCAGTACGTCGCCTCGGCTTGCAAACAGCCGCTGAATGCTGCTTGACCTTCACACCAGGGGAAGGTCTAACTTTGAAATGCTGAACCCCAGGACATCGCAAGCCTGCAGTCGTGGGAACCTACAAGGAGTCCATCATGTCGACCGACCACCTACACCAGACTAGCTCATCCCCTGAACCAGGCAGGCCACCGCGCACCATGTGGGTCGCAGCAGGTATGACGGTGCTGATCGGCGCCTTCTTCCTGCTGCGCGAGCACTGGGGCCATGTCGCAGGCTTCTGGCCCTATCTGCTCTTGCTTGTCTGCCCTGTGATGCACCTGTTCCACGGCCACGGTGGCCATGGCCACCACGGCGCCCATGGAACGGACAATGGCCGTGCGCCGAATCGGGAGGCGTAAGGTCATGGACATCAAGTCACAGGCCGGCCACGCCGGTCAACAACACGAGGATTCAGGTGCTCATTCGCACGACCACGCGGACGAGCATGCGCACGAGCATTCGCAAGCGGCGGCGGTCGCGGGCCCCGGGTCACTGAAGGACCCGGTCTGCGGCATGGCGGTCACCGAACGGTCGGCCCACCACGCCGAGCACGAAGGCCGGCCGTACTACTTCTGTAGCGCGAAGTGCCTGGCAAAGTTCAGCGCCGAGCCGTCCCGGTACGTGCAGCCCGCGGCGCAGGCGCCGGTGATCGCCGAAGCACCGGCGGGATCGGTCTACACCTGCCCCATGCACCCCGAGATCCGGCAGGACCATCCAGGCAACTGCCCGAAGTGCGGCATGACGCTCGAACCGATCCTGCCTGACCTCGATGAGACCGAGAACCCTGAACTCGTCGACTTCGGGCGCCGGTTCTGGTGGACCTTGCCCCTGACCGTGATCGTCACCGTGCTGGCCATGTTCGGCCACCGCTTCGGCTGGTTCGACATGGCCCGGCAGAGCTGGATCGAACTGGTGCTGACGCTGCCGATCGTGCTGTGGGCTGGTGCGCCGTTCTTCGTCCGCGGCGCGCAGTCCATCGTCAACCGCAGCCCGAACATGTGGACCCTGATCGGCCTGGGCACCGGCGCGGCTTTCGTCTACAGCGTCGTGGCCACCGTCGCGCCACAGGTCTTCCCGGCCTCGTTCGTCTCCATGGGCCGCGTGGCGGTCTACTTCGAGGCCGCCGCGGTGATCATCTCGCTGACGCTGCTCGGCCAGATCCTGGAACTGAAGGCGCGTTCACAGACCTCGGCGGCCATCAAGTCGCTGCTGGGCCTGGCGCCCAAGACGGCACGCCGCATCGCGGCGGATGGATCCGAGGAGGACATCCCGCTGGCCAACGTGCACGTCGGTGACAAGCTCCGCGTTCGGCCCGGCGAAAAGGTGCCCGTCGATGGCGTGGTGGTCGAGGGCAGCAGCGCACTCGATGAGTCCATGCTCACCGGCGAGCCGCTGCCGGTGACCAAGCGCGTAGGCGACAAGCTGATCGGCGCCACGCTCAACACCAGCGGCGCGCTGGTGATGCAGTCCCAGCACGTCGGCTCGGCCACGGTGCTGTCGCAGATCGTGCAGATGGTGACGCTCGCGCAGCGCTCGCGCGCGCCCATGCAGCGCATGGCCGACGCGGTGGCCGGCTATTTCGTCTATGGCGTCGTCGGGGCCGCGCTGCTGACCTTCTTTGGTTGGGGATTGTTCGGACCCGAGCCGAGTTGGGTCTATGGCCTCATCAACGCCGTGGCGGTGCTGATCATCGCCTGCCCCTGCGCATTGGGCCTGGCCACACCGATGTCCATCATGGTCGCCACGGGCCGCGGCGCCACGCATGGCGTGCTGTTCCGCGACGCCGCGGCGATCGAGAACCTGCGCAAGGTCGACACCCTCATCGTCGACAAGACCGGGACGCTGACCGAAGGGC
>LNFM01002179.1_pt1 | contig 41631 bp, 42 predicted proteins | sample 596031 | NCBI WGS metagenome assembly LNFM01 (sample SAMN04254537, study PRJNA301005) | activated carbon metagenome | isolation source: dual media filters at the Ann Arbor, Michigan drinking water treatment plant | place: USA: Ann Arbor
TACAGGGACATGGCCTCGACGCCGAGCTCGGCGGCCACGGCCCGCATGGTGCAGGCCTCGAGGCCGCTCTCGTCGATGATGTGCAACGCGGCGCCGAGGATGGCGTCGCGGGTCAGTCCAGGGCGGGTCCGTGCCACGGCGGTATCTTTCCAGACGGGTGGGGATTTTGTTGGAGAAGGGGGGAGGTCGTCAGGACGACAGGCGCTCTCCGTCGGCCGGCACGTGCACCCGGTCCGCGACGCCGGCCGCCTCCAGCGCGCGCGACAGGGCGGCGCGCGACTCGAGGCAGTGGTTGATCGCCTCCATGTGCACCGCGACGATCCGGGCCGCCGGCGCGGCACCGGCGACCGCGACGACGTCGCCGGCCTCCATCGTGATCGTCCCGCCGTGCAGGAAGCGCGCGCCACCCGCGTTCACGACGATCCAGTCGGGGGAGTGGACGGTGATCGCCTCCTCGACCTCGGGGCACCACACCGTGTCGCCGGCGACGTAGAGGGTCGGCTCGCCGCCGGCGCGGAGCACGAAGCCGCTGACCGGGCCGAGCCCCCGGACGGCCGCCTCCTCGCGACCGTGGCGGCCACCGGTGCGGTCGATCCGGATCCCCTCCCAGTCGAGGCCGCCGGGGGGACGGGCCGCACGTCGGCGAGGCCGACGGGCTCCAGCTCCTCCACGTCCTCCGGCTGGCAGAACCAGGTCGCCCCCGGGTCGAGCGCCGTCACGCCCGCCGCATCCAGGTGGTCGACGTGCGTGTGCGAGAGCAGGACGGCCTCCACGCCCGCCGCCGCCTCGGCTGCGGGCACCGGCAGGTCGACGAGCGGATTGGGCCGCTCCTCGGGCGTGCCCCGCACGGGGCCGCGCGCCCCGGCCGGGTCCAGCATGGGATCGACCATCAGGCGCCGCCCGGCGTAGTCGAGCACGAGCGTGGCGTGGCGGACGAGCGTCAGGCGCACGGGGCCACGCTATCCGGCGTCCGCGAGGCGTGCCCCGGCGTCGAGCACGGCCCGCCCGCGCGGGGAGACGCGGTACCCGACCTCGAGGCTCTCCGTGAGGCCCATCTCCTTGAGGCGGCGGACCGACCGCTTGAACGGGAGCGTCTCGAGGCCCGCCTCGGCGGCGAGGTCCGCGGCCCGCACCCCCGGCCGGGCCGCGATCGTCCGGAGCGTCCGCGCGGTCCACGGTCCCGAGCGCGACCGGGCGTCCATCGCCCGCAGCGTCCGCAGGATGTCCTCGACCTCCGCCGGGCCCGGCTCGGCCTCGCGCAGCGCGGCACGCGGATCCGGGCCCGTCAGGCGCAGGGAGACGCGGTGGACGGATCCGTCCGGGCGCTCGTCGAGGAAGGCCAGCAGCGCCCCGAGGCCGGCGAACCCGGCCAGCCGGGCCTCGTCCTCGGTGATCGCGGCGGGATCGACCACATCGACGGCGTCGATCGCCAGCACGCCCGCCGCCGTCCGGAGCGTGCCGCCCGCCCGGACCGTCGGACGCGTCCAGCGGCGGAAGGCGAGCGTGACCCGGCCCGCGACGATCCCCTCGAGCTCGGAGGCCCGCATCAGCACCGGGGGCCCCGGGCGGTATCCGCCGGAATCGTCATGGTCGGCAGGCTCTCACGTGGGGAGGATGCCCCTCTGTGGGCCATCTCACGTCATAACGACATAACTTCAGTTCCCGTGCGTCGGGAGGGGGAGTCGGCGGTGCAGGCTCTGCCGCCACTCAAGGATCAGGGTGTTTCCCCGCAGAGAGGTACATCCGTCGCGACCGATCCCGGTCCGTCGTCCGAGCGGCGCGCTAGCGTCGCGCCGTACCCGATCACGCCGAGTTGGAGGTCCCTCGTGGCGTCCCAGGCAGAGCGGCCCACCGGCGCCGCACCGCAGACCAGCACCGCACCGACGCTGAGCACCGACCGCCTCACGGCCGCGGCATCCGAGGCCCCGGGGGCCGCCTCCGGCGTCACCGGCTCGTGGCCGAACGACGACTACCGGGGCTGGGCGAGCCTCTGAGTCCCGGCCCCGGCGATCCGGGGCCCGTGATATGAGCACCTGATGTCCCGCGCCCGGCAGGCTCTCGCGCTGATCCTGCTGGGGATCGTCGCCGGCGCGGTCGGTTACGCGGGCGCGGCCGCCCTCGGGGGCGCCTCCGAGGCGCCGTCCCCGCCGGTGGTCGCCGCCACGGCGACCACCGCCGCTGCGCCCGCAGTGGCGCCACGCCCGGCGCCCGCCCCGCCCGTCGCGGTCGCCCCGTCCGAGCCGGCGGCGCCGCCCGAGGCGCCCGGTCCGCCACCCGCACCCGCGAAGCCGCCGGCCGCGGAGCCCCCCGCACCGCGTCCGCCGAGGGCGCCACCTCCGCCGCCCGCCCCCGAGCCCGCTCCGGTCACCGACGCGCCCCCCACGGTGCCGCCGGTCCCCGAGACGGCCCCGGCGGCTCCCGCGCCCCCGGCCGGCCCGCCGCCCTCGGCCCTCGCGCCGCCGCCGGATCCACCCACCGGCGTCGCGATCACCGAGGAGACGGCGCTCACCGGCGTGGACGCCGCCCACCGGGTGCTGGCCGCCGCCCTGGCCGCAGCGCCCGAGGGCTCGACGGAGCGGTCCGACCTCGCGCGGGCGCTCGCGCTCTGGCGCGAGTATCTCGGCCCGGATGCGACGGCGGTCCCCGCCGGGCGGCGCGCGACGGTGGCGCGTGCCCTGAGGGCGAGCGCCTGGTGGTTCCGCGACCGCCGATCCCCGCGCGAGCGGGTGCTGCTGCGCGATGAGGACGGGGTCATCCTGACCTACCGCGCCGGCCAGGGGTTCGCGGTGAACCCGGTCGCCACCACCGGGCGCTGGCGCGACCTCAACGACGACGTCCCGGCGCCGGCCCTCGCGGAGGCCCTCCTCGGGATGGGCGTGGCGCGCCGCGCCGGGGACCGCGCCTTCACCGCCTGGGAGTACTACGACGTGGCCGACGACCCGGCCGCGATCGTCCCGGGCACGTCGGGCATGGCCCAGGCCCGCGTCGCCCTCCTGATGGCGCACGCGCAGGCCCAGACCGGCGACCCCCGCTTCGCCGCCGCGGCTCTCGGCGCGCTGGCCGCCTTCACGGCCGACGTCGGTCGCGGCGGTGTGCGCAGCATGGTCCGCACCTCCTCCGATCAGACCCTGACGCCGTGGTATGTGGAGCGCGCCTACCCCGGCGACGACCCCTGGAAGGGCGGCGCGCTCAACGGATTCATGGTGACCCTCCTCAACCTGCGCGGCGCCGCCTCGATCCTCGACGGAGCCCCGGGGGGCGGCGAGCCGGCGGCCGTGGCGACCACGCTCGCCCGGGACCTCGCCGACCGCGGCGCACGCTCGCTGTCGCGCCACCTGGCCGACCACGACACCGGCTCGTGGAGCCTCTACGGCCTGCTCACGCCGGGCCGGCCGTGGCGCAGCTATCTCGCCGACCTCAACTACCACTGCTACCACGTCAGGCTGCTCGCCGACCTCGCCGCCGCCTACCCCGGCCACGGCTTCGCGGAGACCGCCGACACCTGGCAGGGGTACGTCGACGACGGGGGCCTCACCTGCCCCGCACGCTAGGCGCGATGCGGGATCCGTCCACCCTGACGCCGTGGCGGGGGTGCTAGCGCAGGACGGAGCGCAGGGACGTGGGGCGCCACTCGGCGCCGCCGCGGGGGGTCGGGATCCGCTCCTCGTTGAGCGTGTCGCAGATCGCCTGGAGGGTCATGCCCTGGGCGCGCAGCTCCCGGATCCGCGCGGCCACGGGGGCCGGCGTGGACGACGGGCGGCCGGGCCGTCCGGCCAGCGCCCTGCCGGCGGTGGTGATGGCGCGGGGCTGCCATGTGGCCGCCTCGGCCAGGACCTCCCCCACCGCCCGCCCCCCGTCGGCCGACAGGTCGACCTCGGGCTGCAGAGAGACGAACGTGAAGCCGCCGTCCACGGCCTCGCGGACGAGCTCGGCGAGGTCCACGAGCGAGTAGGTGAGGCGGTCGAGGCGGGCGACCACGATGCCCTCGGCCTCTCCCGCCCGGCACGCCGCGAGCGCCGCGCGCAGCCCCGGGCGGCGGAGGGTGCGTCCGGAGCGGACGTCCTCCTCGGCGCGGACGATCTCCCACCCGTTCGCGCGGGCCGCGCGGTCGATGGCGTCCCGCTGCACGTCGAGGCCGGGACGGTCACCGCTGCGCTCACGGGGTGCGACGCGGAGGTATGCGATGAGCGGGCGTCCCATGTCCGGGCGGGACTGTACACTAAAGGTGATTTCGTGTAAAAACACGAAAGACATTCGTGTACGAACACCGATCCACGCGAGGAGAGCCGCCCGTGAGCGACACCGTCAACGTAGCCATCATCGGGGTGGGCAACTGCGCCTCGTCCCTGGTCCAGGGCGTCGAGTTCTACAAGGACGCCAAGGAGGACGAGTTCGTCCCGGGGCTCATGCACGTCAACCTCGGCGGCTACCACGTCCGTGACATCAAGTTCACGGCCGCCTTCGACATCAACGTGACCAAGGTCGGCCAGGACCTCTCGGCGGCGGTCTTCGCGGAGCCCAACAACACGATCAAGATCTCGGACGTCCCCCATCAGGGCGTCGAGGTGCAGCGGGGCATGACCCACGACGGCCTCGGCAAGTACCTCAAGGAGGTCATCACCAAGGCGCCCGGCCCGACGGCCGACATCGCCGGGATCCTCCGCGACACCAACACGCACGTCGTCGTGAGCTACCTCCCCGTCGGCTCCGAGAACGCCACCAAGTGGTACGTCGAGCAGATCCTGCGCGCCGGTTGCGCGTTCGTGAACTGCGTGCCGGTCTTCATCGGCCGCGAGCCCTACTGGCAGAACCGCTTCCGCGAGCGCGGCCTGCCGATCGTCGGCGACGACATCAAGAGCCAGGTCGGCGCCACGATCGTCCACCGCCAGCTGGTCCACCTCATGCGCGAGCGCGGCGTCAAGATGGCCCACACCTCGCAGCTGAACTTCGGCGGCAACACCGACTTCCTCAACATGCTCGAGCGGGAGCGCCTGGAGTCGAAGAAGATCTCCAAGACCAACGCGGTCACCTCGGTCATGGGCACCGTCATCGACAAGGACGACGTCCACATCGGCCCGAGCGACTACGTGCCGTGGCTGACCGACCGCAAGTGGGCGCACATCCGCGTCGAGGGCACCGGCTTCGGCGAGGTGCCGATCAACATCGAGCTCAAGCTCGAGGTGTGGGACTCGCCGAACTCGGCCGGCATCGTCATCGACGCCGTCCGCTGCGCGAAGCTCGCGCTCGACCGGGGCATCGGCGGCACGCTGGAGGGCCCCTCCTCGTACTTCATGAAGAGCCCGCCGATCCAGCACCCCGACTCGGTCTGCCACGAGCTCACCGAGTCGTTCATCGACGGGTCGAACCTCGCGTTCGTGGCCCCCGAGCCGTCGTCGGCCGAGGCCACGACCGTCTCCTAGCCCGTCCCCGCCACCCCCACCCGCGCCGGACGGCGGGTGGGGGTGCGCGTGATCGCCCGCCGCACTCATCCTTTGGACGGATGCGGCACGAGCGCCGATCGGACACGATCGGACCGTGCTCCCCCCGTCCCGCCTCATGCGCGTCGCCGACCTCGTCATCCCGTGGGTCGTCGGCCTGTTCCTCATCCTGGTCGCGGTCGACGAGAGCGACGGCTCGGCGCCCATCGTGGTGGGCTCCGCGGTCGTACTGGCGGTCGTGCAGGGCGCGGCCCTTCGCTGGAGGAGGAGTCACCCCGAGCGGGTCATGGCGGTGGTCCTGGTGGCGGGACTGGGTTACCTCCTGCTGATCCCCGAGGCGGTCCTGCCCGTCGCCGGCTTCTTCGCGCTCGGATCGCTCGCGTCGGCCCGGCCGCCGCGCGTCTCCCTCGTCGGCCTCGCCGCCCTCCTGTCCACCTCGGCCGTGAACTTCGTGACCGCGACCGTGGAGGACGCGGTCTTCACCACCGCTTTCATCGTGGCCGTCTGGGCCCTCGGCGAGGCCGCCCGAAGCCGCCGCCTGGCGATCGCCGAGGCCGCCCGGCGCGCCGTGGGCGAGGAGCAGGCCCGCATCGCGCGCGAGCTGCACGACGTGATCGCCCACAGCGTCTCGATCATCATCGTCCAGGCCGCCGCGGCCGAGGACGTCTTCGAGCGGCGCCCGGACCAGGCCCGCGCGGCCCTGGGGTCGATCGAGAGGAGCGCCCGGGACGCCCTCGGCGAGCTGCGGCGCCTGCTGGGCGCGGTACGTCCCGGTCCCGAGGAGAGCGCGGGCGCGCCCCGGCCCGGACTGGACGCGCTCGACGCGCTCGCGGCGCCGCTGCACGCCGGGGGCCTGACGGTAGAGGTCCACCGCGAGGGAGAGGCGACGCCGCTGCCCGCGGGCGTCGACCTCTCCGCGTACCGCATCGTCCAGGAGGCGCTCACCAACACGGTCCGGCACGCCAGGGCCAGCCGGGCGGACGTGACCGTCCGCTACAGGCCGGACGCGCTCGAGATCGATGTGCGCGACGATGGGGTGGCGCCTCCGCGGAACTCCGGCGGGCAGGGTCACGGGCTGATCGGGATGGGCGAGCGCGCCGCCCTCCTCGGCGGGGTCGTCGAAGCCGGGCCCGCCCCCGGCGGCGGCTACCGGGTCCACGCGCGGCTGCCCCTCGGGACCTCGCGGTGAGGGTTCGCGTCGTCCTCGCCGACGACCAGGCGCTGGTGCGGGGCGGATTCCGCATGATCCTCGACGCCCGCGACGACATCGAGGTGGTGGGCGAGGCCGCCGACGGCGCGGAGGCGGTCGAGCTCGTCACCCGGCTGGCGCCGGACGTCGTGCTGATGGACGTCCGCATGCCGGGCGTCGGCGGCATCGAGGCCACCCGGCGGATCGTGGCCTCGGGCAGCGCTACGCGCGTCGTGATGGTGACCACCTACGACCTGGACGAGTATGTCTTCTCCGCCCTCGACGCCGGCGCGAGCGGGTTCATGCTCAAGGACATCCGCCCGGAGGAGCTGGCCGACGCGGTGCGCGTGGTGGCCCGCGGCGACGCCCTGCTCGCGCCGAGCGTGACGCGCCGGCTGCTCGACCGCTTCGCGGCCATGATCCCGCGCCCGGCGGCGCCCACGGACGCCCTCGCCGACCTCACCGCCCGGGAGGCCGAGGTCCTCCGGCTCGTCGCCCTGGCCCTCTCGAACTCGGAGATCGCCGCGCATCTGCACCTCACCGAGGCGACCGTGAAGACGCACGTGTCGTCGGTGCTGCGGAAGCTCGGCCTGCGCGACCGCGTCCAGGCGGTGGTCCTCGCGTACGAGGCCGGGCTCGTGCGGCCGGGCTCATCCTGAAGTCGTAGACCCGGTCCATCCCTTCCGCCGATGCGGGGCTGCCCACGGCCGGGCCACCATGCGGACATGGGATCCGAGCACCACGACCCGCGCGTCCGGCGCGCCCGGAGGATCGCCCGGGCCCTCGGCATCGCCGGCGGGCTCCTGTTGCTCGTCGGAGGGGGGGTCCCCCTGCCGGACGTCCCCGGCCTCGACCTGCCCGGGCCCTGGGCGCCCTCGGGCGCCGGCCGGGAGGCGCTCCGGTGGTGGCGCGCGGTCGTCGGCGCGGCGATCGTCGTGCTCCTCGCGCTGGGCGCGTGGGAGCGCCGGAACGGCAGCGCAGCAGACGGCGCGACCCCCATGCCGCCCGGGCGACCCCAGGACCGGAGCGATGCCTAAGATGGGGACCGCGTGACGTCCACCTCCCCCACCTCCGACGGCACGCGCGTGCGTCACCTGATCGCCACCACCGGGGTCTCCAAGCGCTTCGGCTCCGTCCAGGCCCTCGACGACGTCACCGTCGAGCTGACGGCCACCGCAACCGGGCTCCTGGGCGCGAACGGCGCCGGGAAGTCGACGCTGATGAAGGCCGTCCTCGGCCTGGTGAGGCCCGACGAGGGCACTGTCGAGGTGCTCGGCATCGACGCGGTCCGCCATCCGGGCGAGGTCCGGCGCCGGCTCGGCTACATGCCCGAGCGTGACTGCCTGCCGCTGGAGATGACCGCGCGTGACCTGGTGGTGCACATGGCCGAGCTGCGCGGCCTGCCGCGCCGGGCGGCGGTGCTGCGCGCGTCGGAGGTCCTCTTCCAGGTGGGACTGGAGGAGGAGCGCTCGCGCCTGATCGGGACCTTCTCCACCGGGATGAAGCAGCGCACCAAGCTCGCCCAGGCGCTCGTGCACTCGCCCGAGCTCGTCGTGCTCGACGAGCCGACCAACGGCCTCGACCCCTCCGGGCGCGAGGAGATGCTCTCCCTGGTGCGACGGCTCTCGAGCGACCTCGGCATCGCGGTGCTGCTCTCCTCGCACGTCCTCGAGGACGTCACCCGCACCTGCGACGCCGTGGTGGTGCTGCGCGACGGCCGCCTCGTGACTGCCGGACGGATCGACGAGATGGAGGGCCTGACCGATCAGGGCCTGCTCGTGCGCGTGGTCGGCGACGTACCGTCGTTCCGGGCGTACCTGGACGCGCGCGGGCTCACCGTGGAAGCTCGCGACGAGGTGCTCATCGTCACGGGCGCCGCCGAGGGCGAGATGCTCGACGCCGTCCGCGACGGGGCCGCCGACTCCGGGGTGGGCCTGCGCGAGCTGCGCCCGGCCGGGCCGACCCTCGAGGACGCGCTCGTGGACGCGCTCGAGTGAGCCCGGCCTCCGGCGACGCCGAGATCCGGGACGTCCGCTACTCGCGCTACGACGGCGAGCGCCGCGGGGCGATGTCGGGGGTGGTCTCGCTCGCCCGCTGGGGCGCGCTGCGCTCCCTGGGCGCCCGCCGCGGCTGGAAGGCCAAGGCCGTGCCGATCACGCTGGCGCTGCTGGCGATCGCCCCGGCCATCATCGTGCTGGGCGTGCGGGCGCTGTTCGCCGACCAGTCGGGCATCGACCTCTCCGACGCACTCCCGTTCTCCGACTACCAGGCGATCATCGGCATCGTGATCCTGCTCTTCGCCGGGATCACCACCCCGGAGCTCCTCTGCCCCGACCGGCGCGACGGCACCCTGTCGCTGTACTTCTCGACGGCGGTCAGCCGGCGGGAGTACCTGGCCGGGCGCATCCTCGCCGCGGTGGTGCCCCTGCTGCTGGTGACCCTCGTCCCCCTGCTCGTGCTCTACGGCGGCATCCTGGTGTTCGAGCTGCACCCGGTCGCATACCTGCAGGAGAACTGGGCACAGCTCCCGCGGATCATCGCCGCCGGCCTGATCCTGGCGGTGTACTACGGCCTGGTCGGGCTGGCCGTGGCGTCGCTCACCGGCCGCCGCGCGTTCGCGATCGGCGGCTACCTGCTGGTGCTGATCGCCCCCACGCTCGTCGCCGGACTGATCGGGGAGGCGCTCGGGGACCCGGACTGGCCCTACCTGCTCCAGCTGTCGGTGCTGCCGATCAACTTCGCCGCGTCGCTCTTTCCCGGCACCGAGGAGATCCCCAACTCGACGGCGGCGTGGGCGGGCGCCTACCTGGTCGTCGTCGGGCTCGCCGCGGCGCTGCTCCTGCGCCGCTACCGCCCGGGCGTCGAGGCGTGAGCGCCGCGCCCGCGCTCTCCTTCGAGGGCGTCTCCCGCTGGTACGGCGACACCGTCGCGCTCGCCGACGTCTCCTTCGAGCTCGGCCCGGGGGTCACCGGCCTCCTCGGCCACAACGGCGCCGGGAAGTCGACCGCGCTCAAGCTGTGCGCCGGCTTCACGCAGCCCAGCAGCGGCGCGGTGCGCGTGCTCGGCACCGACCTCGCCGCCAGCCCCGACGCCTACCGGCGCATCGGCATCGCCCACGACCGCGACGCCCTCTGGCCCTTCATGACCGCCCGCGACCTGGTCGCGCTCTGCGCGCGGCTGCGCGGCGTCACCGACCCCGCGGCCGCGGCGGTGCGGGCTCTCGCCGAGGTGGGGCTCGAGGATGCCGCCGACCGCAAGGTGAAGGGCTTCAGCCACGGCATGCGCCAGCGCGTGAAGCTCGCCCAGGCGCTCGCGCACGACCCCGAGCTCCTGCTGCTCGACGAGCCGCTCAACGGCCTCGACCCCGCCCAGCGGCGCGGGGTCGTCGCGCTGATCCAGCGCCTCGGCGAGGAGGGCCGCACGGTGCTCGTCTCCTCGCACGTCCTGCACGAGGTCGAGCGGATGGCGCCCCGGGTGCTGGTGCTCGTCAACGGCCATCTGGTGGCCAGCGGCTCGACGGCCGCGATCCGCGGGCTGATCGCCGACCGTCCGCGCAGCATCCGCCTGGAGGCCACCGAGGGGCGCGCCCTGGCCCGTGAGCTGGTCGGGGCGGGGCTCGTCGAGTCCGTGCGGTTCGACGACGGAGCGATCGTCGTCGAGTCGTCCGACGTCGAGCGCCTGGGGCGCGACCTGGCCGGGCTGGCCCGCGGCGTGGGCGCGCGCCTGCGGCGGGTGGAGCCGGTGGGCGACGACCTCGAGAGCGTGTACGCCTACCTGCACCAGAGGGCCCGCGGGGTGGGCCGGTGATCTCGTGGCCGGTCTACCGCCTCACGCTGCGGAGCATCCTCGACGGCCGCAAGGCCCTGGCGATGGTCGTCCTGGCGCTCGTCCCCGTCGTGGCGGCGATCGTCTTCGCCGCCGCCGGGGAGATCGACCCGCGCATCTTCTGGGCCCGGCTGCTGCAGCGCCTCGTGATCCCCACCGTGACCGCGTTCATCGCGGTCGTGCTGGGAGCCGGCGCCCTCGGCGACGAGCGCGAGGACGGCACCATCCTCTACCTGGCGTCCACGCCGCTACCGCGCCGCACCCTCGTGATGACCAAGATCCTGGCGGCGTGGACCGTCTCGATGGCGCTGCTCGTCCCCGCGGTCGTGATCGCGGGCGTCATCAGCCTCGGCGACCGCCTGGAGGCCTCGCAGATCCTCTGGCCGCTGCTCGGTGTGGCGCTCAGCGCCCTCTGCTACTGCGCCGTCTCGTCGTGGCTGTCGCTGGCGACCCGGCGGCCGGTGGTGGTCGGGGCCCTCTACATCCTCCTGTGGGAGGGCTCGATCGCGACCTTCGCGGCCTCGGCCGACCGCTTCTCGATCGCCGCCTACGGCCGGGCGCTGGCGGTGGAGGGCGTGGTCGACGTCAACGCCCCGGACGCATCGGCGCTGACCGCCGTCCTCGTGCTCGCCGGGGCGATCGTGGTGGCCGTCTGGGCGGCCACGCGGCGCTTCAGTCGAACAGAGCTTCCGTGACGGCCTCCTGCGGCCAGGCGACGCAGGCGTCGCGCCCCTCCTCCTTGGCCCGGTAGAGCGCCAGGTCGGCCCGGCGCATCACGTCGGCCGGACCACCCGCACCCAGCTGGGCGACGCCGAGCGACGCCGTCAGGCGGCCCACCACCCCGAACTCACGGTCGCGGACGGCGGCGCGCAGGCGCTCGGCGGCCTCCTGCGCCCGCAGGAGGCCGGTGGACGGCAGCAGCCACGCGAGCTCCTCACCGCCGACGCGGGCCGTGACGTCGCCGCGGCGCCCGCAGTCCCGCAGTCGGCGCGACACCTCGCGCAGCACCTCGTCGCCGGCCGCGTGGCCGTGCGTGTCGTTGACGCGCTTGAAGTGGTCGAGATCGATCAGCACCACGCTGAGGGGCTCCCCGGTGCGGGAGGCGCGGGCGCACTCCTCGCCCAGACGCCGGTGGAAGGCGCCGTGGTTGGCGAGCCCGGTCAGCGGGTCGGTGGTGGCGAGCGCCACCAGGCGCTCGCGGGCGCGCGCGTTGGCGACGGCGAGACCGACCAGGGGCGCCAGGCGCTCGAGGCGCTCCCGGCCCCGCCCGTCGTGGGCGGTCGGGTCGAGGTCGTGGGCGACGAGCATCCCCCACAGGGCGCCCTCCACGGCGACCGGGGCGGCCAGCCCCCCGGCCGGGAGCGCCGAGACCGGCATCCCGTCCCCCACGCGGATCCCCGGCCCCGCGGCGGCGAGCACGATGCCCTCGTCGCCGTGGAGGCGCACCACGGCGACGCTCTCGGCCCCCACGAGGATGATCGCCTCGCGGGCGACGAGATCGGCGAGCCGGTCGAAGGCGATGCCCTCGGCCACCGCGGCCGTGATCCGGGTCACCGACGCGCGCTCGGCCTCCGCGCGCATCCGGTCGCTGACGTCGCGCGAGTCGGTGTGGACCTCCCGGACGCGGCCCGCCGGATCGTTCAGGACCCGCGTCGTCGTCTCCAGCCACACCCGCCCCCCGTCCCGCCGGCGGACACGATGCACCCGCGGCGCCGGGTCGTCCGGGTCGCCCTCGGGGAGGATGTCGGGCGCACGCCGCCCGACGAGCGCGGACGGGTCCCAGCCGAGGATCTCCCGGGCCGCTCCCGACGCATAGCGGATGGCCCCGTCCGGCCCCTGGCGCACGAGGAGGTCGCGCCCGCTCTCGGCCAGCTCCCGGAACAGACCCGCCTCGGCCGTGAGCGCCCGCGCCAGAGCGCTGCGGTGCCCGACCGCCCGCGCGCGGGCGATCAGCTCGACGCCGTCCGCGTCGGCCCGGACCACGTCGGCGAACCCCGCCGCGAGCCCCGCCGCGGCCGCGGCGCCCCGGCGGTCGTCGATGACGAGGACGATGGGCGGAACCGGGGCGCGGCGCAGGAGGTCGCGTGCGACGGCCTCATGGCGCGCGGCCGACCACACCACGACGCCCCAGGCGACCCGGTCGAGCTGTGCCTCGGCCCCCCACGGGTCGACGGCGGCGCCCACCTCCAGGCCCGCGCGGCGGAGGCGGCTGCGCAGGCGATGGCGCTCGAGGCCGCTGTCGGAGACCACCAGGGCGAGATGCGGTGCGGCGCTCGGCTGTGAAGGCGGGACGGTCACCCGTAGACCACCATCGGCCGGTCGGGCCCCCGCCATGACGGCTTTCGCCGCCCGAGGGGCCCGTGGTACGGTCCCCCGGTTCCCGGAGCGGCCCTGCGGGCATCTCCGGAAGTGGATCTCTTCGACGATGAATCGCCCAAACCTCCACGGACCGGTCCCGCGGTCCCGTCCCGGCGTGCGCGCGGCCATACTGATGGTCGGCATCGCCGTGGCCGCGGGCTCCCTCGCCGCCATGAGCCTGCTGGCCGCCCCCGGCGACGTGATCGACGCCACGCGGGGCGAGATCCGTGTGCTGGAGGCCGAGGTGCTGCGCATCGACGCGGAGGCGGCCGGCGCCGCCGACGCCCACGCGGCCGCCGTGCGCCGCGCGGACGACCTCCGCGCCCGCATCGCCGAGACCAACCGCGGCCTCGCGGAGGCGCGGGCCTCGCGCGCCGTCGCGGTCGAGCGCCTGTCGGACCGGATCCGGGGGATCTACACGGAGGAGACGCCCTCGCTGGTCGAGATCGTGCTCGCGTCGGGCGGCATCACCGCCGCGGTCGAGACGCAGCGGGCGATCGAGTCGATCGGCGACCAGGACGCCCGCATCGTCTCCCAGTTGCAGGAGGCCCGCGCGCGCCTCACCCGGCTCCGCGCGGAGCTGCAGGGGGACCGCGCCGCCGTGGAGGCGAGCGTCGACGAGTCGGCGGCCCGCCTCGCCGAGCTGCGAGGGCTGATCGCCGACCGGCGCAGCGTGCTCGACGACGCGCAGGCCACGCTCGACCGGCTGGTGGCAGGAGACCGCGAGCGCCGCGCCGCGCGCGTCGCCGCCGCCGAGGCCGCCGCCGAGCGGGCGCTGTTGCGCCGGGCCGATCCCGACCCGCCGGCGACCGCCTCCGAGCCCTCCTCCTCCCCCGATCCCGCCCCGGCCGCCCCCGCGGCCGCGCCGGCCTCGGGGGGCGTCTCGGCCGCGCTCGCGCGGATCGCCCAGTGCGAGTCGGGCGGCAACCCGCGCGCCGTGTCGGCCAGCGGCCAGTACCGGGGCAAGTACCAGTTCGATCTCGGCACCTGGCAGTCGCTGGGCGGCACCGGCGATCCCGCGGCCGCGCCCGAGGCCGAGCAGGACCGCCTCGCCGCCCTCCTCTACGCGCAGCGCGGCCCCGCGCCCTGGCCCGTGTGCGGATACCGGTGAGAGGGCTGTTCGCCAGGGGCATGTGGCACTTGACGCCACGTGCGCGCCGGAACATAGTCTCGGGCTGGCCGGTGACGGTCGAGGCGCTGGGCGGCTCGCGCTGTGCGCGCCGGTCGTCCCGTCGGCGGGTCTCCGCGGCGCCCGACTCCGTGACCGGCACTCTGTCACGCCGAGACGTCGGCCCCGTGTTCGACGCCCTCTCGACGGTTCATGGGCAGTGGCGGGTGCGTTCGATGACACGACGGGGGACGGGAGGCGGATGACGACGCAGCAGGTGACCGCGTTGACGCGCGACGGCGAGCTCCGGGAGCTCCTGGTCCGCGGCGGAGAGATGGGCTTCCTGGGCATGGAGGAGGTCGCCGAGGTCATCGACGGGCTCGGGCTGGACGCGGACGCCGTCGAGGCGATCTACCAGCACCTCGAGGAGGCCGGCGTCGAGCTCCTGGAGCAGTCCGAGGCGATCGCCCGGGCCGCCCAGCTCGCCGAGGAGAGCGAGCGCCCGCGCCGCGCCGCGACCACCACCGTCGAGGCGACGACCGACGCCCTCCAGCTCTTCCTCAAGGACATCGGGCGCGTCCCCCTGCTGACCGCCGCCGACGAGGTCCGCCTCGCCAAGCGCATCGAGCTCGGCGACCAGGCGGCCAAGCAGCAGATGGTCGAGGCGAACCTGCGGCTCGTCGTCTCCATCGCCAAGGGCTACCGCGGACGCGGGCTGCCGTTCCTCGACCTCATCCAGGAGGGCACTCTCGGCCTCGTGCGCGCGGTCGAGAAGTTCGACTGGCGCCGCGGCTTCAAGTTCTCGACCTACGCGACGTGGTGGATCCGCCAGGCGGTCACGCGCGCGCTCGCCGACAAGGGCCGGACGATCCGCATCCCGGTCCACGTCGTGGAGAAGCTCAACCAGATCAGCCGCGCCGAGCGCGTCCTGATCGGCCAGCTCGGACGCGAGCCCACCGTCGAGGAGATCGGCGAGGCCGCCGGCCTGCCGCCGGACGAGGTGGAGGAGATCCTCCGCAGCGCCCAGCCCACGGTCTCCCTCGAGAAGCCGGTCGGCGAGGAGGAGGAGTCCGAGCTCGGGCGCTTCCTGGCCGACGAGAACAGCATCGCCCCCGAGGTCTCGGCCGAGACCAGCCTCCGGGAGCAGGCGCTGCGCGACCTCCTCGACCAGCTGAGCTACCGCGAGCGCCGGGTTCTGGAGCTGCGGTACGGCCTGCGCGGTGAGAAGCCCCGCACGCTCGACGAGCTGGGCCGGATGTTCAACGTCACGCGCGAGCGCATCCGCCAGGTCGAGAGCCAGTCCCTGCAGAAGCTGGGCGCCCTGCCCGACTCCGGACGGCTCGGCTAGACGACGCGCCGCCGGCGCCCGCGTGGCGCCGGCGGCCCGGCCGGGCACCGGTCAGTTGACCGAGGGATCCTCCGGCATCCGGGCGATCAGCCGCCACGATCCGCCCTTGCGCTCCAGCACGCGGCTCCACAGGCCGCGGTGGTCGTGGGTGAAGACGTCGTCGGCATCGGCCGCGGCATCGACCCACGCCTCGTCCTCGAGCTCGCGCTCGAGCTGCCCGGCGCCCCACCCGGCGTAGCCGCCGAAGGCCCGGATCGCCCGCACGCCGCCGTGGCGCGCCGCCTCGGCGTCCGGGTCGACGATGCCCACGCTCCCGAACGCGATCGTGGCGGCCCGCGAGGCGTCCTCGAAGTCGGCCAGCAGGATCACGGCCTCGGGCTGCACCGGCCCCCCCTGGTGGACGCGCTCGTCCTCGGGCATCAGGTCGGCGAGGCCGGCGGGCAGCGCCTCGCGCGAGACCAGCGGCGTCGGCCGGTTGAGGACCAGCCCGAGGGCGCCGTCGGCCGAGTGCTCGAGCATCAGCACGACCGTGCGCCGGAAGTTGGGGTCGTCGAGCGCGGGCGCGGCCACGAGAAGGCGTCCGTGGCGGTTGGCGGGGGCCGCGTCGCTCAGGTGAACAACTCCCCCACCAGCTCCTCGAAGTCGCGGAGCTCGTCGGCGTCGCGCGCGATGGCTGCCGCGAGCAGCCCGTCGAAGGCCTGGGCGGCGATCGGGCCGAGCTCCATGCCGACGCCGCCGAAGAAGCGCGTCAGGTGACGCGCCTGCACGGCGGCCTCGTCCCACCGGCCCTGTGCGCCGAGCGCCGACACCAGCGCAGTCCCGGCCCGTGCCACCTCGCCGAACGTGGGCACCTCGGCCTCGCGGCCCGGGTCGGGCCCGGCCAGGGGCGTGAGGTCCGCGCCCCATGCGCGGTCGCCCAGCCAGGCGACCAGCCGCGCCAGCCGGACCCCCTCCGCCAGGGCCGGCCCGGAGATCACGCGGTCCGCTTGCGGCGCCTCTCCCGGGCGATGTTGAAGGCGGCACCGCCGGCGACGAAGACGACCGCGGCGAGGATGAGGAGCCAGAACACCGGGAGATGGTTGCTCAACTCCTCGCCGACGTCCTCGAGCGCGAAGCCGAGGCAGAACCACACCATCGCCACGATGAGGATCGTGCCGGCAGCCCGGAAGGGCCAGGTGGCCGGAAGATCCTGATGACCTGCGCCGCTGTGCGCCATTGCGTCCCTTTCCCGCCGTCGACGAACGCGGCAAGGCTACCACGGCGCCCGGACCGCCTCCCCGGGCCCGACGCCCACCCCGAGGGGGCGGAACGTCACGGAAGGTTCAGCCTCGCGCCCGCGGGCCAGGGGGCTCGGGTCCGGGCGCCCGGGAGATCGCGCGGGCGATGCGGCGCTCGCGCGCGAGCACCTGGAAGTCGCCGCCGCGCGAGCGGTACAGCCCGGCGGGCCGGCCGGGCCCGTCGGCGCGCGACGCCCCGGTGGGCTCGACGATCCCGGCCTGCAGCACGTCGCGCCGGAAGTTGCGCGTGTCGAGGTCGTGGTCGAGCACGGCCTCGTAGACCACCTGGAGCTCGCCGAGCGTGAAGCTCTCGGGGAGCAGCTGGAGCGCGATCGGGGCGTACGCGGCCTTGGCCCTGACCCGCGAGCGGCCGTACTCGAGCACCTCCGCCGCCTCGGCGCCGAGCGGCGGGTGGTCGTCCATGGGGAACCAGCGCACCTCGACCACCCCCGGGCCGGGCGCCAGTGCCTGACGCTCCAGGGCCACCAGACAGAGATGGGCCACGCAGACCCCCTCCCCCCGCGCGCGATCGAAGGTGTAGAGCTGCTCGAGGGGGGCGCCCCGGATGCCCGTCTGCTCCTCGAGGGCGCCGAGAGCAGCGGCCTCGAGCGTCAGCCCGGCGGGCACGTCGGCACCCGGCAGCGCCCAGACGCTGCCCGGCAGCCGCAGCAGCAGCGCGTGCGTGCGGCGCTCGCGCACGCCGATGACGACGATCTCGGTGCGGACGGGTTTCACGTTACTACGACAATAAACCACTCATGGGGTTATTGTCGCGCGGCGTCGTCCTGCCGGCTCGCGAGCCACCCGGCCACGCCGGCCACGTTGGCCTCCGCCCACCCGAGGCGACGCCACCGCGCCAGCGCGGCGGCGTCGGCCACCAGGGCCTCCAGCGGCAGGCGCCGCGCGATCTCCCCGGGCAGGTCGCCGGAGGCCCGGCTCGCCAGCGCCGCCTCGCGCACCGCGGCAAGCTGGGCGCGGGCGCGGTCGACGGCGGCCGCCGGCTCCCCGGCGTCGCCGAAGTGGGAGATGGCGATGCGCTCGGGTCCGAGGGCGCGGATGCGGGCGAGGCTGGCATCGCCCGCATCCAGATCGATCTCCGACGGCGGGAGGGCCGGGTAGAGGCCGCCGCCGCCCATCCCGACCCCGAGGGCGTCGCCGGCCACGAGGGTGCCGGTCTCCTCGTCGAGGACGGACATGTGATGCCGTGCGTGGCCGGGGGTCTCGACCATCTGCAGCACGCGCCCGCCCCCGACGTCGATCAGGTGGCCGTCCTCGGCGGCGACGATCCGCGCGGCGGGGGTGCGGTCGAGCCCTCCGTAGATCGACCAGCGCGTCCCGTAGACCGCCGTGGAGGCGGCGACCAGCCGCGCCGGCTCGGCCACGTGCCGCGCGCCGCGCCGGTGGACGACGACGGTCGCCTCGGGGAACGCGGCGGCCAGGATGCCGGTCCCGCCGCAGTGGTCGAGATGGACGTGGGTCAGGACGATCCATCGCAGGTCCCGCGGCCCCAGGCCGGCGGCGGCGAGCGCATCGCGCACGACCGGCGCCGACGTGCGGGCGCCGGGGTCGATCAGGGCCGGTCGCGGGCCGGTGACCAGGTACGCGGCCGTCACGCCCGTGACGCCGCCGAGCAGGGTGTCGATCATCGTGATTCCGGGGGCCACCTGATGCACGGGTCGATCGTCGCATAGCCTTCACGACCGTGACCGACGATCGCCAGCGGGCGTGGGCCGCGGCCGGGGAGGCCGCCGCCGCGCACGTCCAGGACGGCATGCGCGTGGGGCTCGGCACCGGCCGGGCCGCTGCCGCGGGGATCCGCGCGCTCGCCGTCAGGGTCGCCGCGGGCCTGCGCTGCACCGGGGTCCCGACCTCCGCGGCCAGCACCGCCCTGGCGCGGGAGCTCGGAATCCCCCTCGGCCGTCTGCGCGGCGGCCTCGACGTGGCCTTCGACGGCGCCGACGCCGTCGACCCGCGCGGCCTGGTGATCAAGGGCGCCGGAGGGGCCCTGGTGCGCGAGAGGATCGTGGCCGACGCGTCCGCCCGCTTCCTCGTGCTGGTCGACGCCCCGAAGGTCGTTCCGACGCTCGACGACTGGGGCACGCTGCCGGTCGCCGTCGTGCCCTTCGGGGCCGGGCGGGTGGCCGAGACCCTCTCCGACCTCGCGCCCGCGCGCCGCCGCGGCCTGAGCGACGACGGCCTCGCCATCCTCGACCTCCACCTCCCGCCCGGCTCCGACTGGGCCGCGGTCGCCGATCGGGTCGCGGCCGTGACGGGGGTCGTCGACCACGGCCTGTTCCGGGTCGACCTGGGCGACGTGCTGGTCGGCCGCCCCGACGGCGGCTGCGACCCGGCGGGGCCGCCGGGGGGCGCCGCTACGATCCGGGGGTGACCGCCCCCTCCGTGACAATCGCGCGAGCCGCCGGCCGGCTCTCGCGGCGGCTGGGACGCGGCGGCGGCACGAGCCTGCCGGGCAAGGTGCTGCTGAAGCTCCGCCCCCAGGCGCTCAGCGAGCTCGGCCGGGAGCTGCCCCGCGGGGTCACCGTGATCTCGGCCACGAACGGAAAGACGACGACCGCGCGGCTGGTCGCCTCGTGCGCGCGCGAGGCGGGCTGGGACCTGGTGGCCAACACCTCGGGCGCCAACCTCCTGTCGGGGGTCGCCACCGCGCTGCTCGACGCCCAGGGCCGGCGCCCGGCGCCCGAGGCGGGGCTCTTCGAGGTGGACGAGGCCGCACTGGTGGAGGTGGCCCGGCAGCTGCGCCCCCGCGTACTGCTGCTCATGAACCTCTTCCGCGACCAGCTCGACCGGTACGGGGAGCTCGAGCACCTGGCCGCGCTGTGGACGCGGATGGTCGCCGAGCTCCCGGCGTCGGCGACCCCGGTGCTGAACGCCGACGATCCGGCGATCTCCGCGCTCGGGGCAGGCCGTCGGGGGGTCCTCACCTTCGGCATCGACGACACCTCGGTGGCCCTCGACGCCCTGCCGCACGCCGCCGACTCCACCCGCTGCAGGCTCTGCGCCCATCCGCTCACCTACGACCTGGTCTCGCTCGGCCACCTCGGCCACTGGCGCTGCGAGGGCTGCGGCGCGGCGCGGGTGAGCCCGGACGTCCGCGCGACGCGCGTCACCCTCCACGGGGCCACCGGCATCGCGGTGCGGATCGAGACCCCGCAGGGCCCGGTCGAGGCGGAGCTGCCCCTCCCGGGCCTCCACAACGCCTACAACGCCACCGCGGCCACCGCGGCGGCGATCGCCATGGGCATCGCGCCCGACGCGATCGCGCGGGGCCTCGCCGCCAGCCCGGCCGCCTTCGGGCGGGGCGAGCGTGTGACCCTCGACGGCCGCCGCCTGGTGCTGCTGCTGGCGAAGAACCCGACGGGGGCCAACGAGACCGTGCGCACCGTCCTGCTCGACCCGGAGCCCCCGCACCTGCTGATCGCGCTCAACGACCGCACGGCCGACGGCCACGACATCTCCTGGATCTGGGACGTCGACTACGAGCCCCTGCTCGCGCGGGCGGCGTCGCTGACCCTCACCGGCGACAGGGCCCACGACCTCGCCCTGCGGATGCGCTACGCCGGGCACCCGGCCGAGCGCATGACGGTGATCCCCGACCCCGAGGCCGCGCTCGACCACGCGGTCGCGACCGCGCCCGCGGGCGGGACGCTCTACGTTCTGCCCACCTACACGGCCATGCTCGGCCTGCGCGAGACGCTCGTGCGGCGCGGCGTGGCGGAGGCGTTCTGGCGTGAGCGATGACGAGGCGCGGCGCTTCATGGCCGAGCACGCCCACTACGCCGACGACCTCCCCTTCTGGCGCGCGGCCGCCGACCGGCTGGGGTCCCCGGTGCTCGACCTGGGCGCCGCAGCCGGGCGGGTGTCGCTCGAGCTCGCGCGCGCGGGTCACCGGGTGTGGGCCGTCGACCGCTCGCCCGGGATGCTCGCCGAGATCGGCCGCCGCCTCGCCGGCGAGGAACCCGGCGTGCGGGCCCGTGTCACCGCCGTGCAGGGCGACCTGCGGACGTTCTCGCTCGGAGAGCGCTTCGGCCTGGTGCTGGTGGCCATGAACACCCTCCAGGTGCTCACCGACCCCGCCGACCGGCTCGCGTGCCTGCGGTGCGTCCGCGCCCACCTCGCGGACGAGGGCGAGTTCATCTTCGACGTCGCCCTGCCGGACGTCGAGGAGATCACCGAGTCGATCGGCGTCGAGCGCTCGGGCGGGCGCCATCGCGACCCGGCGAGCGGAGCGACGCTGGTCCACTCGGCCTGGTACGACGCCTGGGAGCCGGCCACCCGCACACTGGAGTTCACCCTGCGCATCGTGGTCCACGAGCACGGCACGACCCGCGAGGCCCTCCGGCACCACCGGGTGCACCTGTTCAGCCCGGAGGAGATCGGAGAGCTGCTGACCCTGTCGGGGATGGTCCCCATCAGCGTCATGGGCGACTTCGACGGATCGCCGATCGGGCCCTACTCCGAGCGCCAGATCCATCGCTGCCGGGCGGTCCCGGCGTGAGCGCCGCGGCGGTCACCCTCCGTCTCGGCCACCTCTATCCGGGCGAGATGAACATCTACGCCGACCGGGGCAACATCGCCGTGCTGGAGCGGCGCCTGGCATGGCGCGGACTCGGGCTCGAGGTGACCGGCATCGGGATCGGCGATCCGATCGTCGCCGGCGCCCACGACCTGTTCTACCTGGGCGGCGGGCAGGACCGCGATCAGGCCGTCGTGGCCGAGGATCTCGCGCGCACGAAGGCCGGGGCGCTGCGGGAGGCGGTCGCCGGGGGCGCGGCCGGGCTCTGCGTGTGCGGGGGCTTCCAGCTCGCCGGCCACGGCTACACGGGCACCGACGGCTCCCGCATGCCGGGGGTCGGCATCCTCGACCTCGACACCGTGGCCGGGCCCACGCGCCTGATCGGCAACCTGGTCATCGAGGCCGAGCTGGACGGCGAGCGCCGCTCGGTGGTGGGCTTCGAGAACCACGCCGGCCGCACGCGCCTCGGGCCGGGCTCGCGACCGCTGGGACGAGTGGTCCAGGGACACGGCAACAACGGGGAGGACGGGCTCGAGGGCGGTGTCACAGGCCGGGTCATCGGCACCTACCTCCACGGGCCGCTGCTGCCGAAGAACCCCTGGATCGCCGACACGTTGATCGGCTGGGCGCTGGAGCACCGCACCGGGGCGCCGGTGGCCCTCGCCCCCCTGGACGACACGATGGAGGAGGAGGCCCACGCCGCCGCCGTCGCGCGCGCGACCCGGCGTCGGGGGCGCTGAGGACACCGGGGGGTCCCCCGCGACGCGGACGCGCTACCGTCGGTGGCGTGAGCGAGGCCACCCACCCCGACCCCTACGGCCTCGATCCGGGTGAGTTCGAGCCGCGCGATCTGGAGCGCGAGGGTCGTACGCGCAACTGGCGGCGCTGGATCGGGCCCATCGCGCTCATCGTCCTGGCGGCCACCAAGCTGAAGTGGCTCGTCCTGGTCGCGTCGAAGGTGAAGTTCCTCGGCGCAGGGCTCTCCGCCGTCGTCTCGATCGCCGCCTACGCGGTGATCTGGGGCTGGTCGTTCGCCCTCGGCTTCGTCGCCCTGCTGTTCGTGCACGAGATGGGGCACGTCCTGCAGCTGCGGCGGGAGGGGATCCCGGCGAGCGCCCCCTACTTCATCCCCTTCCTGGGGGCGGTCGTGGCGATGAAGCGCCTCCCGGATGATGCCGCCGCCGAGGCGCGGGTCGGTCTCGCGGGCCCGGTGCTGGGCTCGCTCGGCATCCTCGCCCCCCTCGCGCTCTGGGGCCTGACCGGGAAGGAGCTCTTCCAGGCGCTCGCGTTCGTCGGCTTCTTCCTCAACCTCTTCAACCTGCTGCCCGTGCTGCCGCTGGACGGCGGCCGCGCGATGGCCGCGCTGTCGCCGTGGGTGTGGGTCGCCGGGCTGGCCGCGCTCGCGGGGCTGATGGTGGTCTGGTTCAGCCCGATCCTGATCCTGGTGCTGCTGCTCGGGGGAGCAGAGGTCTGGAGCCGCGTGAAGGCCTGGCGTGCGAAGGACCCCTCCGCGATGCGCTTCCACGCGGTCGCCCCGCGCGATCGCGCGCTGATACTCGGGACCTATCTCGGGCTCATCGCCGTGCTCTCGCTCGGAGCCTGGGCGACCTACCTCCCGAAGACCTTCTGAGCGCCGCTCAGGCTCCGGTGGAGCCGAAGCCCCCCTCCCCCCGGCCGTCCGAGGCCGGCAGCTCGTCCACCTCGCGCGCCGCGGCGAGCGACACGGGGACGACGACCAGCTGCGCCACCCGGTCGCCCGGCGCGATCCGGTGCATCTCCGCCCCGAGGTTGACGAGGAGCACGATCAGCTCCCCGCGGTAGCCCGCGTCGATCAGGCCCGGCGCGTTGGCGACCGTGACGCCGTGACGGCGTGCGAGGCCCGAGCGGGGCACCACGAGCCCGGCGTGACCCTCGGGGATCGCCACGGCGAGCCCGGTCGGCACGGCCCCCCGCCCGCCCGGCGGGAGCTCGTGCGCGCCGACGGCGACCAGGTCGAGTCCGGCGTCGCCCGGATGGGCGCGCACCGGCACGACGGCGTCGGGATGCAGCCGCCGGACCGGAAGATCCGGCGGCTGACACGGCACTAGCGTCCGACCAGCCCGGCGATCCGGTCGGCGGCCTCGTTGAGGCGGTCGTCGGGCACCGTCAGGCTCATGCGCACGAAGCCCTCGCCGCTCGGGCCGTAGGCCGCGCCGGGCGAGATCACCACCGCCGCCTCCTCCAGCACCTTCTCGGTGAAGCTCGCCGAGGTCTCGCCGTCGGGGACGCGCGCCCAGACGTAGATGGCGCCCTTGGGCGGGTCGACCCGGAGGCCGATGCGCTGCAGGGCCCCGACCAGGACGTCGCGGCGGCGCTGGTAGATCGCGCACATCTCGGCCACCGACGACTGGTCGGAGAGCAGGGCGGCCGCGGCGGCCTCCTGCAGCGCCTCGAACATCCCGCTGTCGATGTTGGTCTTCAGCTGCCAGTAGGCCGCGACGATGTCCTCGTTGCCCACCACGGCGCCGGCCCGCCAGCCGGTCATGTTGTAGGTCTTCGACAGCGAGAAGATCTCCACGCCGACGTCCATCGCGCCCGGGGTCTCGAGGAACGACGGGGCGCGGTAGCCGTCGTAGGTGATCTCGGAGTAGGCGTTGTCGTGCACGACGATGATGTCGTTGCGCCGGGCGAAGTCGACCACCCGCGCGAAGAAGTCGCCGTCCACCACTCCCCCGGTGGGATTGTTGGGGTAGTTGATGAACATCACCCGCGCCCGCGCGCGGACGTCGGCCGGGATCGCCTCGAGGTCGGGCTGGAAGCCGAGCTCCGCCAGCAGCGGCATCGGCACCGGCTCGGCGCCCGCCAGGAGAGGGCCGGTGGTGTAGACCGGGTAGCCGGGGTCGCTCGCCAGCGCGACGTCGCCGGGATCGAGCAGGGCCAGGTTGATGTTCGCCACGGCCTCCTTGGCGCCCATCGCCGGGATGATCTGCGTCGCCGGGTCGAGGGTCACGCCGAACCGATCGGCGTAGAACGACGCCAGCGCGTCGCGGTAGCTCTGGCGGCCGCGGTTGGAGGGGTACTGGTGGGTGTCGGGTCGTGCGACCTGCTCGCGCATGGCCTCGACGATGAAGCCCGGCGTGGGCGTGTCGGGGTCGCCGATCCCGAGCGAGATGACGTCAACGCCCGCCGCCTTCTTGGCGGCGATCTTCTGCTCGATCTGGGCGAACAGGTAGGGCGGCAGCAGCCCCAGGCGGGCGGCGCCGGCCGGCCGGCTCACGAGAGCACCTCCAGCGCGCGCGCCAGTTCGGGGCTGAGCTCGCCGCGGTAGATCTCCTCGGCCGGTCCGGTCATCGTCACCTCCAGGTCGTCGTCGACGGCGATCAGGAGATCGCCGCCCAGCAGATGCACGGTCACGGGGCTCTCGAGACCGCTCAGGCGCACGCCGGCCACGGCGGCCGCGCAGGCGCCGGTGCCGCACGCGAGGGTCTCCCCGACCCCGCGCTCCCACACCCGCATCGTCAGCTCCGAGGGGCCGTCGCGCCGCACGAACTCCACGTTGGTCCGGTCGGGGAAGCGGGGGGCGACCTCGATCGCGGGCCCGAGCTCGCGCACGACCGCGTCGGGGTCGTCATGCTCGATGACCGCGTGGGGGTTGCCCATCGAGATCTCCGCGAGCGCCACCGGCCGGCCGTCCACGGCGAGCGCCTCGCGCGCCTCCCCCGAGGGGAACCGGGCCCGGCCCATGCGCACCTCGACCCGGCCGTCGCCGAGCACCCGCACCCCCACGGGGCCGCCGCCGGTGAGGATCCGCCCGTCGGCGGGGAGCCGGCCGGTGTCCTGCAGGTGGCGGGCGACGATGCGGATGCCGTTGCCGCAGTTCTCCGCCTGGCTGCCGTCGGTGTTCCAGACGGTCATCCGCGGCGTGCCGTCGTCCTCGGTCGACACCTCGAGGATGCCGTCGCCCCCGACGCCGACGTTGGGGTCGAGGATCCGGCGCGCGCGATCGGGGGTGATGGCCAACGGCCACTCCGAGCGCTCGACGACGAGGTGGTGGTTGCCGAGCCCGTGCCACTTGGCGAACTTCATCCCCCGGAGGCTACCGGATCGCCGCCGGCCTCCCGCCAGAGGCGCAGCAGGCGGGGCAACGCGGTCTCGGCGGGCTCGTCGCCCAGGTCGAGCGACACGATCCCCGGCGTCTTGCGCAGCCAGGTGAGCTGCCTGCGCGCCAGCCGCCGGGTGCGCGCCGCCAGCCGCTCCGGCAGATCCGTGCCGGCGATCTCGCCCGCCCGCAGGGCGAGGACCTCGCGCGCGCCGATCACCTGCAGGGCCTCGCGCGACACGCCCGGCGTGTCGAGGGCCGCCTCCAGCTCCCCCACCAGGCCGTCGTCCAGCTCGCGGAGCACACGTGCTGCGATGCGGCGGTCGAGCACCTCCCGGGGCCGGGTCAGCCCGACCACCAGGGTCGGCCGGCGGACCTCGCCGGTCCAGAGCCCGGCGCCCTCCGGCCGGGGGGCGGGATCGGACGCGATCTCGAGCGCCCGCGCCACCCGGCGCGGGTTGGAGGCGTCCACGCGCGCGGCCGCCTCCGGATCCCGGGCGCGCAGCGCGGCGAGGGCCTCGGCGGGATTCCGCGCCACCAGCCCCTCGGCCCACGCGCGCACCTCGGGGTCGGGAGGCGCGGGGAACCCCATCCGCGCCACGGCGGCTCGTAGGTAGAGACCGGTGCCGCCCGAGACGACCGGCACCACGCCGCGTCGGATGGCCTCGTCGATCGCCCGGTGCGCCAGCACGGCGAACTCGGCCGCCGTCGATCGCTGCGTGAGGTTGAGGTCGCCGACGCCGTGGTAGACGACCTCGGCCGTCTCGGACGGGCCCGGGCTGTCGGCCGCGATCTCCAGGCCCCGGTAGCGCTGGAAGGGGTCGGCGACCACGATCTCGCCTCTGAGGGCGCGGGCCGCGGCGTGCGCCAGGGCACTCTTGCCGCAGGCGGTCGGCCCCACGAGGGCCAGCACCTGCGGCAGGGCCTCAGGACCGGACGAGATCCGCCTGCACGGGTGCGCCCACCTGCCGGCCCGAGAGCGTCGTCGATGTGGCGCGCTCGATGGTGACGCGCGCGATGGTGCCGGGCGCCGCGGAGCCGGTGAAGTTGACGGCGATGTTCTGGCTCAGCCGCCCCCGCAGGCGGGTCGGGTCGGTGCGCGAGGGCCCCTCCACCAGCACCTCCCGGGTGGAGCCGACGAAACGCGCGGCGCGGCCCGCCGCCACGCGCTGGACCGTCTCCACCAGCCGGGCGATGCGCTCGCGCTTGACCTCCGGAGGCACGTCGTCGGGCAGCTCGGCGGCCGCCTCAGTGCCGGGGCGCGGCGAGTAGAGGAACGTGTAGACGCCGTCGTAGCCGACCTCCTCGACCAGGCTGAGCGTCTCGGCGAAATCGGCCTCGGTCTCCCCCGGGAACCCGACGATGATGTCGCTCGTGAGCGACAGGTCGGGGATCGCCTCGCGCAGTCGCGTCACCAGATCCAGATAACGCTCGCGCGAGTAGGTGCGGCGCATCGCCTTCAGGATCCGCGTGCTCCCCGACTGGGCGGGCAGGTGCAGGTGCTCGCAGACCTCGGGACACTCGGCCATCGCCGCGATGACGTCGGCCTTCATGTCCTTCGGGTGCGGGCTGGTGTACCGGACGCGCCCGATGCCGGCGACGCCCGCCACCGCCCGCAGCAGCTCCGCGAAGGTCGCCCGCTCCTCCCGCGGCAGATCGCGCCCGTAGGAGTTGACGTTCTGGCCGAGCAGGGTCACCTCCACCACGCCGTCCGCGGCCAGGGCCTCGATCTCGGCCACCACGTCGGCGAGCGGCCGGCTGCGCTCGCGCCCGCGGACGGAGGGCACGATGCAATAGGCGCAGACGCAGTTGCACCCGACCGAGATCTGCACCCACGCCTGGTGGGGGCGCTCCCGCTTGGAGGGCAGGCTGCCGCTGAAGGCGCCGTCGAAGCTGAACGCGCCGACCGCCTCGATGCGCTCGCGGGCCACCAGCTCCCCGAGGCGCGAGACCTCGCCCGGGCCGAACGCGATGTCCACGAAGGGGAAGTCCCGGAAGACCGCCTCCTTCTGGCTCTGCGCCCAGCACCCGCCGACGGCCACGATCGCCTCGGGGCGCTCGCGCTTCACGCGCTTGGCGTCGCCCAGGTTCCCCAGGAAGCGCTCATCGGCGCTGCCCCGGATCGTGCAGGTGTTGAACAGGATCAGGTCGGCGGCATCGCGATCGCCGACCTCCGAGTAGCCGAGGCCCTCGAGCAGCCCCTTCATGCGCTCGGAGTCGTGGTCGTTCATCTGACAGCCGAACGAGGCGAGGTGGTAGCGCATCGGCCCGGGAGTCTAGACGGGCGCGACGACGCCCACGCCGTGCGACGGGCCGTGCGCCGGCGACCGTCGCACCGCCGCGGCGCGCACCCGGGCTCCAGCCGCTCGCCCAGCCCTCCCGCGACGCGCCCGGGGCCCGCCCGCTGTCACACTGCGGCCGTGTCCTCCCCCACCCCACCGATCCCGATCTGGGTGCGCGCCGTGGCCGACCCGCGCTTCCGTGAGGCGCTGATCGCCGACCCCCTGCGCACGCTGGCCTCCGAGCCCGGCGTCGTCGCGTCGCCCGAGCAGGTGCGGCAGTTGGAGGAGATGGATCCGACCGAGCGGGCCGAGTTCGTGCGCGGGGTGGTGCGCGAGGTACACATGCGCGGCGGCCAGGCCCGGTTCGGGGCGATCGGCCGCGACGGCCGCATCGGCGGACCCCCGCCCGAGGAGAGCCCGCCGGGGCAGGGCTAGGCGGCCACCGCCGCCGGGCGGTAGACGACCAGCACCACACCCGAGTCCCAGCTGCGGGTCTCGACCAGCTCCAGCTCCAGCCGATCCGGCGAGTCGGGCAGCAGGCGCGCGCCCGAGCCCAGCACCACCGGGAAGATCATCAGGCGCAGCTCGTCGACCAGGCCCCCCGCGAGCAGCGCCTGCGCCAGGGTGCGGCTGCCGGCGACCAGGACCACGCCTCCGACCCGGTCGCGCAGCGCCCGGATCGCCGCGATCGGATCGCCTTCGAGCAGGTGGGAGTTGTTCCACTCGAGCCGGTCGAGCGTCGACGAGACGACGTACTTGGGCATCGCGTTCATCTTGTCCGAGAAGCCGGCCTCGTCCGTCCGGCCGGGCCAGGCACCCGCGAAGCTCTCGTAGGTGACCCGCCCGAGCAGATGGACCTCGGCCTCGAGGATCTCCTCCAGCTTGTAGGAGAACTGCCCTCCGTCCGGCACCCGCCCGACCCAGCCGGTGTGCGCGTACCCCGGCTCGCCCCCGGGGGCCTCCATCACGCCGTCGAGCGACACGAACTCGGTGACCACCACACGCCCCATCCGCTGTACCTCCCGTCGAGGATCCCCACCTCAGAGACCGGCTGGGGACACCAGACTCATCGCGGCACCGCGGGCGCCCGCCCCGCGGGCCCGGGGGAACACCCGGCCCCGCGCGGCGTGCCGGGTGCTCCCCGGCGCTCAGCCCTTGACGGCCGCCAGGGCGGGCTCGGACCTCTTGCCGCCGGGCTTCACGGTCTTCGGGGTCGCCGTCTTCTCCTGCCCCGGCTGCTCGATGACCTCGCCCGTCACCGGGTCGAAGGGCATCGAGTTCGGGTTCGGCACCCCGGCATCCTCCCGGATCCGCGCCTCGAGCTGGTCGGCGAGGTCGGAGTGCTCCTTCAGGAACGTCCGCGCGGCGTGCCGTCCCTGACCGAGCCGCTCGTCACCGAACGAGAAGTAGGCCCCGCTCTTCTGGACCATTCCGCGCTCGACCCCGAGGTCGATGAGGTTGCCCTCGTGGGAGATCCCCTCGCCGTAGATGATGTCGAACTCGGCCTGGCGGAACGGCGGCGCCACCTTGTTCTTCACGACCTTCACGCGGGCCCGGTTGCCGACGGCCTCGGTGCCCTCCTTGAGGGTCTCGATGCGGCGGATGTCGAGCCGCACCGACGCGTAGAACTTCAGCGCGCGGCCACCGGGGGTGGTCTCGGGAGAGCCGAACATCACGCCGATCTTCTCGCGCAGCTGATTGGTGAAGATGCAGATGGTGTTGGCGCGGTGCAGGTTGCCGGCGAGCTTGCGCAGCGCCTGCGACATGAGGCGCGCCTGGAGGCCGACGTGCGTGTCGCCCATCTCGCCCTCGATCTCCGCCTTGGGCACCAGGGCGGCCACCGAGTCGATCGCGATCACGTCGAGCGCCGCCGAACGAACGAGGAGGTCGGCGATCTCGAGCGCCTGCTCGCCGTGGTCGGGCTGCGACAGGAGGAGCTCGTCGACGTCGACCCCGATCGCCTTCGCGTAGGCCGGGTCCATCGCGTGCTCGGCGTCGATGAAGGCGCACAGGCCGCCGCGCTTCTGGGCCTGGGCGATCAGGTGGTAGACCATCGTCGTCTTACCGGAGCTCTCCGGGCCGTAGATCTCGACGATCCGGCCGCGCGGGATGCCACCGATGCCGAGGGCGATGTCGAGCGCCAGCGAGCCGGTCGGGACGGCGGACATCTCCGTCACCGGGCTGTCCCCCATCCTCATGATGGCGCCCTTGCCGAACTGCCGCTCGATCTGCGCGACGGCCGAGCCGAGCGCCTCGTGCTTCTCCACGGAGGGCCTCCCCTTGAGGTGTGTCGATGACTACCGGATGGAGCCCCTCACCGGGACGACCCTCTCGGCGACTGAGGAGGATCATAGAGAGCGCATCGGCTGACGTCGAACACGCGTTCGTGCCGATCGCGCCGGATGCGCGCCTTCCCACACCCCGTGGCGGTCACTCCCCGGCGGGTGCGGCGAGCCCCCGCCGCAGGAGGTGGAGGGCCCCGGCGGCGGCCCGGGCGCGGATGGAGTCCCGGTCGCCGCCGCGCTTCTGCTCCAGGTGCATCACCCCGGCGGGCCCGGCGAGCGCGATGTGGACGAGGCCGACCGGCTTCTGGTCGCTGCCGCCGCCGGGGCCGGCGATGCCCGTGATCGCCACCGCCCAGTCGCTGCCCAGCAGGCGGCACACCCCGAGCGCCATCTCCCCGGCGCACTCGGGCGACACCGCCCCGTGGCGGGCGATCACCTGCGGGTCCACTCCCAGCACGTCCACCTTCACGGCGTCGGCGTAGGAGATGACGCCTCCGAGGACGTAGGCCGACGAACCCGCCCGGGCGGTCAGCCGCGCGCCGAGGCCGCCGCCCGTGCACGACTCGGCGACCGCGACCGTCTGCCCGGCGGCGGTGAGCGCCCGTGCGACCACGTCGTCGACCGTCGCCCCGTCGCGGCTGAAGAGGGCGTCGCCTAGGCCGCCGGCGACGACGGCCTCGAGCGCGTCGGCGGAGGCCGCATCGGCGGGCGCGCAGCGGACCGTCACCTCGAGCTCCCCGTCGCGGGCGCAGATGCCGACCCGGAGGCGGGCCCAGTCGTCGCGGCCGAGGGCCTCGAGCACCGAGACCAGGGTCGACTCGGGAACCCCGTGGATCCGCAGCACCCGTTCGTCCATCGCCGGGGCCCGGGTGATCACGCCGGCCAGCAGCGGCTCGCCGAGCGCCGCCTCCCACATCGTCTCGAGCTCCCATGGCGGACCCGGCAGCACGACGACGGTGGTGGCGCCATGGCGCACGATGCAGCCGGGCGCGGTGCCCGGCGGCGGCAGCATCACGGCCCCGGCCGGCAGCATCGCCTGCTTCTCCCGCAGGGCGGCCAGGATCGCGGGGTCGCCCTCGATCGTCCCGCTGCGGGCGGCGACCAGCTCCAGCGCGCGCGTGTCGAGGGCGAGGGCGCGGCCGGTGGCGCGGGCGACGGCCTCCATCGTGAGGTCGTCGTGGGTCGGGCCCAGCCCGCCCGAGACGCAGATCAGGTCGTGGCCGTCCTCCAGCATGCGGGTCAGCGCGCCGCGGATGGCCTCCAGGCCGTCGCCGACCATCTCGACGCGGTCGACCTCGACCCCGCGCGACTCGAGCGAGCGCGCCAGGATGCCGGCGTTGCGCTCCTGGATCCGCCCGCGCAGGATCTCGTCTCCCGTGACGAGGATCGCGGCGCGCGGCCCCGCCACCCGTCCCTCAGCCGGCGCTCTCGACCCCGGTGGTGGTGATCAGCCAGGTGCCGCCGGTGGAGCTGTCGAGCGAGGCCGGCTTGCCGGCGATCGTCACCTTCAGCTCGGCGGGGTTGGTCGCGCGCACCCAGATCCCGTTGAGGACCTTGAACTCGACGGAGTCGCCGGGGGCGAGGATGCGCTGCACCACCAAGCGCCCCTTGGCGTTCTTGCCCCGGACCTCGACGTAGCAGCCGTAGGTGCCGGTGCCCTCGAGCACGATCGAGGTCTTCTTGGTCGCGACCGGGGCCTCGGTGGCGGCGGTGTCCGGCTCGGTCACCACCGGGGCGGAGGTGGAGCCTCCGAGCGCCGCGCCGCCCACCGGCAGCGACGACGGATCGCCCGTCTCGCCCACCCCGAGCCAGATCAGCAGCGCGACGGTCATGACGCCGCCGATGGCGAGCCACAGGAGCTGGACCTCGGTCCGCCGCCGGCGCCGCGGGCGCCGGGGCGCCACGCGCGGGGCCTCGGAGGCCGAACGCCTCGGGCCGCCGTCGCCCGGGGGCCGCCCGGGCCGCTGGGCCGCGTCGGCCGAGAGGCGGTAGCTGCCGAAGCGCGACTCGTACTCGTCGAGCACCAGCCGGCCGTCGAGATCGAGGAAGTCCGCGTACGTCCGCAGGAAGCCGCGCACGTAGGTCGGCGACGGCATGAGGTCGAACTGCTCCTCCTCCATCGCGCGGAGGTACTTCGCCCTGATCTTGGTCTCGGCTTCGCAATCGAGGATGTCAAGTCCTCGACGCAGCCGGGCCTCGCGAAGTGTGTTTCCGATTTCGAACATGGTTTGCGGCGGGACGGAGGAGGGCCTCCGGCTCGCCGGGGCACCCTAGCCCAGGCCGCGCGAGAGTGGCAACTCGGCCTACTCCAGGACGTCATCCTCCGTCACGTCCTCGAGGTCGTCGGGGACCGGGGTGCGACGCAGGATCCGGTCGAGGTCGCCGACCCCGACGAGGACCGTGCGGGGCTTCGAGCCCTCGTGCCCGGACACGACGCCGAGGCGCTCCATGGTGTCCACCAGGCGCCCGGCGCGTGCGTAGCCGACTCCAAGCCGGCGCTGCAGCAGCGAGACCGACGCCGTGCCCTGCTCGACGACCATCTCCACCGCGCGCTCGATCATGTCGTCCACCTCGGCGTCGAGCGGGTCGTCGACCGGCTCGGGCCGCTCCATCAGCTCCCGGCGCATCTCCGGCTTGCCCTGCGCGCGCCAGTGGTCGGTGATCGCGAGGATCTCCTCCTCGCTGACGTAGGCGCCCTGGAGGCGCTGCAGCCGCGAGGTGCCCACCGGGCGGAAGAGCATGTCCCCGTGCCCGAGCAGCGACTCGGCGCCGCCGGCGTCGAGCACCACGCGCGAGTCGACCTGCGACGACACCGCGAAGGCGATCCGCGAGGGCACGTTGGCCTTGATCATCCCCGTGATCACGTCGGCCGAGGGGCGCTGGGTCGCCAGCACCAGGTGGATGCCGACCGCGCGGCTCTTCTGGGCCAGGCGGATGATCGAGTCCTCGACCTCGGCCGGGGAGACCATCATCAGGTCGGCCAGCTCGTCGATGAGCACGAGGATGGTCGGCATCGGGGGCTCGCCGGCGGCCGCCCGCGCCTCGTTCCAGTCGCGGAGGTTGCGAGCGCGCTTCATGCCCATCAGCTCGTAGCGGCTCTCCATCTCGCGGACGATGTTGGAGAGCACCGCGGCCGCGTCCTTCATGTTGGTGACGACCGGCGTGAGCAGGTGCGGGATGCTCTCGTAGTGGTTCAGCTCGACCTTCTTGGGGTCGATCAGGATCATCCGCAGGTCCTCGGGCGTCGAGCGCAGGAGCACCGAGGCCAGGAGGGCGTTGAGGCAGACGCTCTTGCCGGTGCCGGTGGATCCGGCGATCAGCAGGTGGGGCATCTTGGCCAGGTCGATGTAGACCGGCTTGCCGCCCAGGTCGAGGCCGAGCCACGCCATCAGGGGGCCGGCGTGATCGGGGAACTCGCGGGTGATGTCGCCGAGGGTCACCAGCGACGCCTCAGGGTTCGGCACCTCGACGCCCACGGCCTGCTTGCCCGGGATCGGCGCGATGATCCGCAGCTCCTCGCGGGCGGCGAGCGCGTAGGCCAGGTCGTCGCGCAGCGCGCTGATGCGGCCCACCTTGGTCCCGGGCGCCAGCTGCAGCTCGTAGCGCGTGACGCGCGGGCCGCCGACCGTGTCGGAGACCGTGGCCTCGATGCCGAAGTGGCCGAGCGTCTCCTCCAGGATCCGGCTGGTCCGCCGGATCAGCTCCTCGGGCTGGCTGGTGGGACCGCTGGAGCGCCGCAGCAGGCTCGCGGACGGGCGCCGGTACAGGCCCCCTCGTCCGCCCCGGACCGCCTTCGGCGGAGTGGGGGCGAAGACCGGCTCCAGGTCGGGCGCCTCCTCGGCCAGCCCGAGCTGCTCGACCGGCGCGGGCGCCGTGGCGACGGCCCGCACCGCGGCGGAGGCCGGCGCGGCAGCCGACGCATCGAGAACGAGGGGCGCGCCCTCGTTCTCGTGGGTGCTGAGCGCGGGCGACGGCGGCATCTCCGACGGCTCCTCGAAGATGTCGGGGAAGTTGTCGGCGCCGTCCACCAGGGAGTGAGGGGCCACGGGCCTGGCGCGACGCCGTCCGATCAGGGTCGGGGGCTCGATCGCGTCGATCCGCTCGCGCAGCTTCTGACCGCCGCGGATGGCCGTCACCGAGGCCGTCGCGACGCCGCGCCCCACGCTCTTGGACGCCACCGCGGCGGTCTCGCCGCCGCGTCGCAGCACCAGGCCGAGCGAGGCCCCGGAGATCAGCACCACCGCGGCGACGAGGCCCACGACCACGATCAGCGCGGTGCCGAAGCCGCCCACGGTGGAGCTGGTGGCCCAGTAGCCGGCCTCACCGAGGTAACCGCCGCGCTCGGTGAGCCCGGCGTCGAACCACGTGACCCGCTCCACGCCGCCCAGGCCGAGGCCGCCCCACGCCAGGGCGATCAGGAGCGCGCCGCCGCCCACCGCCAGGCCGAGGCGCATCGGGCGCGCGGCGAGCAGCGGGTGGTCGAGCATCAGAGCGATGCCGGTGGCGATCAGGGCGGCCGGGGCGAGCGCCACACCGCGGCCGATGCCCTGGCGCAGGCCCTCCTCGAGCCAGCCGCCGACGGGGCCGCCGACGCCGAGGAACAGGGAGACGCCGAGGAAGACGCCCACGGCAACCAGCCCGAGGCCGATCAGCTCGCGGGTCTGCGTGTCGATGCCCTGACGGGGGCGCCGGCCGGTGCGTCCGGCGGGGCGCCGTCGTGATGCCTGTACGCGCGTGCTGATCTCGCACCTCCCGGATGCCCGACGTTCGGGCCGGCGGCCCGCGGGTAGTGAGTTGGCGGCAGGCGTGCCCGTTCCTGCCGGGCTAGGCTCTACCGGTCATCACCACTGTTCTTCGAACGAGGAGGCACACGTGCCGCCGCACCAGGTCAGCCCCATCGCCAAGCCCGACAAGATCCTGAAGCTGGACGGGATCTCCGCCGAGTCCGTCGAGGCGCACTGGGCGCTCTACGAGGGTTACGTCAAGAAGTACAACGAGATCACCGAGAAGATGGCGGCCGCCGATCGCTCCGCGGCCAACCAGATCTTCTCCGACTACCGCGCCTACCGCTCGGCGATCACCTTCGCCATCGGCGGCATCAAGAACCACGAGGTCTACTTCGAGAACCTCGGCGGCGACGGCTCGGGCCCCTCCGACGCGCTGGCCGGCCAGATCGAGCGCGACCTCGGCGGTCATGACGCGTTCCTCACCGAGCTGCGCGCCGCCGGCATGGCCGCCCGCGGCTGGGCCTGGCTGGCGTGGGACTGGGACTGGTCGCGCCTCGACCTCTACATCGGCGACGCCCAGGACACCTTCCCGGTGTGGAACGCCACCCCGATCCTGGCGCTCGACGTGTACGAGCACTCGTACATCCGCGACTTCTCGACGGCCCGCCCGAAGTACATCGAGGCCTTCATCGCGAACGTCGACTGGGCCGACGTGAGCGCCAAGTGGGAGCGCATCGCGAAGGAGCTGTAGCGCCGGGCGTCGGCCCGGGAGGCGCCCGCGGGGCCGGGGCGCCTCCCGACGGGCCCGTCGCCGCCCCGGTCACCCTCCGGGATCGGAGGGGGCCGCCGCGCGGCGCAGGCGGGCCGCCCACGGGACCTCGCCCTCGAGCCAGGAGCTGATCGCCTCGGCCGTGGCCGGGCGGGCGAAGTAGAACCCCTGGGCGAACGGGCAGTCGAGGCCCTGGAGCGACACGACCTGCCCCGCGGTCTCCACGCCCTCGACGATCACCCGGACGCCGAGGGCCTGCGCCATGCGGACGACCGCGGCGACGATGGCCGAGTCGCGGACGCTCTCGCCGAGGCCCCCGACGAACGACCGGTCGATCTTGAGGGCGTCGAAGGACAGCCGCTGGATGTAGGCGAGCGACGAGTACCCGGTGCCGAAGTCGTCCAGCAGCAGCCTGACGCCCAGCGCCTTGATGGCCACGGCGCGCGCAGCATGCTCGGGATCGTCGTCCAGCATCACCGACTCGGTGATCTCGACCCCCAACTGGTCCGGAGGCAGCGCCCACTCGTCGAGGCCGGTTCGCACGGCCTCCACCAGGCCGGGGTCGCTGAGCTGACGCGGGGAGATGTTCACGCTCACCTCGAGCGGCACCCCGTCGGGCCGGAGGGCGTTCCAGCGCGCGGCATCGGCGCACGCCTGGCGCAGGACGAGCCGGCCGAGCGGGACGATCGACCCGGTCTCCTCGGCGATCGGTATGAAGATCCCGGGCGCCAGCAGGCCGCGGGTGGGGTGGCGCCAGCGCAGGAGGGCCTCGACGCCGACCATGGCCCCGGTCGTGAGCGAGATCTGCGGCTGGTAGTGGACGAAGAACTCCTCGCTCTCCAGCCCGTGGCGGATGTCGCTGCTGAGCTGGATCCGCTCGAGCAGGTGATCGCGCATCGCCTGGTCGAAGATCTCGATCCGGCCCCGGCCGTTCCGCTTGGCCCGGTACATCGCGGTGTCGGCGTCCCGCAGCGCCTCCCCGGCGTCGCGCCCGGGCCCGCTCAGGGCGATGCCGATGCTCGCCGTGACGGCGAGCCCGGCGCACGCGCCGAAGGGGGTGGCGAAGCACGCGAGCACGCGGTTCGCGACGGTGAACGCCGCGCCCTCGTCCTCGAGGTCCTCGCAGACGATCACGAACTCGTCGCCGCCGAGCCGCGCCACGGTGTCGCCGGGCCGGACCGCCGCGCTGAGCCGTTGCGCCACCTCGACGAGCAGCGCGTCGGCCGCGCCATGCCCCACGGCGTCGTTGACGTCCTTGAAGTGGTCGATGTCGCAGAAGATGACCGCGGTGCGGCGGTCGACGCGCAGCCCGCGGCTGAGGGCGTGCGACAACCGGTCGTTCAGGAGCGCGCGGTTCGCCATGCCGGTCAGCGGATCGTGCATCGCCTGGTGCCGCAGGGCCTCCTCCGCGCGGTCGCGCTCGACCGCGGCGAAGAGCACGTTGGCGACCGCGGCCAGGAACACCGCGTCGTCGGCGCTCGCGACGGCGCCCTCCCGCTCGGAGTAGGCCACGAGCGCACCCCAGAGATCCCCGCCCCCGCCGATCGGGACGCCGGCCGCGCTGCCGCCGGCCGTGGCGGCGCCCGCCACGGCGCCGAAGCGGGGGTCCCTCCCCAGATCGGCGGCGGCGAACGGCCCGTCGGCGAGGACGATCGCGGACGCCCGCGCGCACACTGCCGTCGCCGCCCCGCCGCCGGCGTCGGAGCCCCCGCGCGCCCGCAGGCGGACCGGCGCGCCCCCGGAGCCGAACTCGCAGACGTCCACCCACATGACACCGAGCGTCGAGGCGACCACGTCGGTCATGTGTACGAGCGCATCGGCCAGGGGAACGGTGAGGGCGCGCTCACTGATCTGGCGCAGCGCCTCCTGCTGATCCGCCCGCTCCCGCACGCGCTCCCACGCCGACGACTCGCTGACCGCGATCGCGACGAGGCGGGCGAAGCCGCCCATCAGGCGCTCCGCATCCTCGGACAGACGCGACCCGGATGGCGGGATGGCCACCAGGGCGCCCCAGTCGCCGTGCGCGACCCGCACCGGCACCGCGACCGCACCAGCCGCCACGTCGCCACCTGCGAGCGGCCCCAGCGCCTCCTCGAGCGCGGCGGCGTCGGCCGCCGTCGGCCAGGCGCCCCGCCACGACACGGCGCGCCCGTCCCCGAACCCCGCGACGCCGGCCGCCGCCGCGCCGGTGATCTCGGCCACCTCACGCGCGATCAGGGCGAACAGCTCGTCCGGGCCCGGCCGGCCGGCGATCGCCTCGGCGACCGTGCGCAGCGCCGCCTGCTCGGCGGCGATGAGCCTCTCATCGGTGACGTCGACCACCGCGCCGACGGTCCGGATCGGCCGGCGGGCGGCGCCCTCCCCCGCGAAGAACGTCTGCGACCGGGTCCTCAGCCAGCGGACGCCGCCATCGCGGCGGACGATCCCGTGCTCGACGTCGAACCTCCCGTCGCCCGCCGGATCGTGCGCGCGGCGCACGGCCTCCCGGATGGCGACGTGATCCTCGGGCCGGAGGGCGTCGAGGAAGAGCTGCAGGGTGATCGGCTCGTCGGCGCCCACCCCGTAGATCGCGCGCTGCTCCGGCGACCAGAAGACCATGTCGGCGATCTGGTCGTGGTCGAAGATGCCGAGGCGCGCGACGCGCACGGCCTCGCGGAGCAGCCACTCGTGCCACTCCTGCTGGGAGGTCGGGGCCGCGGGATCGTCCGACGACATCGCGGGAGTATGGCCGATGCGGCCCCCGGAGCGGCGGTGACCGCCCCGGGGCCGGTCTCAGACCTCGAGGATCACGGGGACGACCATCGGGCGCTGCGAGGTGCGCTTGCGGATCAGGCCCGCGACGGCGTCGTGGAGCTGGTGCTGCAGGACGCCCATCTCGACCACCCGCTGCCCCGCCGAGGTCGTGAGGCTGTCCTCGACGCACGCGCGCGTCTCCTCGATCAGCTCCTCGTCCTCACCCGAGCCGAAGCCGCGGGTGACGATCTCGATCTCACCGAGGGGCTGCCCGGTGGACGCGTCGACGCGCGCGACGACCAGGATGAGCCCGTCGTCGGAGAGGTGGCGCCGGTCGCGCAGGACGCTCTCGGTGATGTCGCCGCCGCCGGCCTGGTCGACGTAGGTGAGGCCGGCGTTGACGCGATCGACCACCGAGGCCGAGTCGGCCGTCACCTCGAGGACGTCGCCGTTGTCGAGGACGGTGATGCGGTCGGACGCCATGCCCACGGCCCCGGCCAGCGCGGCGTGGGCGCGCTGGTGCCGGGCCTCGCCGTGGATGGGCGCGAGGAAGCGCGGGCGGATCAGCTCGAGCATCAGCAGCAGGTCGCTCGCGCTGCCGTGGCCCGACACGTGCACCTTCGGGTTCTGGCGCTCGGTGATGAAATCGGCGTCGGCGCGCACCAGGCGGTTGACGATCTCGTTCACGGCCAGCTCGTTGCCGGGGACGGTGCTCGAGGAGTAGAGCACCGTGTCGCCGGGGGCGATCTTCACCTGGTTGTGCTCGCCTCGGGCGATCCGGCTGAGGGCCGCCATCGGCTCCCCCTGGCTGCCGGTGCAGACGAGCACCTGCTCGTCGCGCGGGCGGCTCTCGAGCTCGCGGAGCTTGACCAGGGTCCCCGGCGGCGGCCGCAGGTAGGCCTCCCCCGTCTCGGGATCGACCAGGTTGGTCGCCATCGTCACGTTGCGCATCAGGGAGCGGCCGACCAGCGCGACGACGCGGCCGTCGGCGTACGCCGCGTCGAGCACCTGCTGCACCCGGTGGATGTGCGACGAGAAGGTGGTGACCAGGACGCGGCCGCGCGCGAGCGCGAAGATCCGCGCCAGCTCGTTCTGGACGTCGCGGGTCGGCAGCGGGGACGGCATGGGGCCCTCCTCCGCGTTGGTCGAGTCGGCCAGCAGGAGCTGGACCCCCTTCTCGCCGAGACGCGCGAGGGCGGCGAGATCGCTGCGGCGCCCGGCCACGGGGGCGAACTCGATCCCGAAGTCGCCGGTGTGGACGATCGTGCCGACCGGCGTGGACAGCGCCACCGCCGAGCAGTCGGGCGTCGAGTGCGTGAGCGGCACGAACTCGGTCGAGAACGGACCGATCTGCACCGGCGTGCCGTAGGGCACCTCGATCAGCTCGGCCTTGTCGAGCAGCCGGTGCTCCTCCAGCTTGGCCCGCAGCAGCCCGAGCGTGAAGCGCCGGCCGTAGATCGGCATGCGGCCGACCGCCTGGATGAGGAACGGCACGGCACCGATGTGGTCCTCGTGGCCGTGCGTGAGGATCAGGCCCTCGAGGTTGTCGCGCCGGTCGGCGACGTAGCTGAAGTCGGGCAGGATGATGTCCACGCCCATCTGGTCGTTCTTGGGAAAGGTGATCCCGCAGTCGATGAGGACCATCCGGTCCCCGCTCTCGACCACGTACATGTTCTTGCCGATCTCGCCGGCCCCGCCGAGCGGGATGACCCGCACGCTGGCGCTGGTCGCCATATGGCTCTCCTCGAGTTGGTTCAGGCGCGGGCCTCAGGGCCCGCTTTGAGAAATGGGGTGCGCGGGGCGCATGGGCGCCGTATCGCGGTGGTGCGCGGTGTGGAGGCGGCCGCGGATGATTCCCGGGCGGGCGCTATGCCCGCGAGAGGATCCCCTGCCGCTCGAGCACGCTGCGCAGGATGTCGCGCTGCACGGGCGTCGCATCGACCAGGGGTAGCCGCAGCCGTCCCGACGGGATCAGGCCGGTCATCTCGAGAGCCGCCTTGATCAGGATCGGGCTGGTCGTGACGAAGAGGGCGACCACCAGCTCGGCAAGCGCCGCGTCGCGGCGACGGGCCTCGTCGAGGTCGCCCCGGCGGGCCGCCTCGGCGATGGCCGACATCTCCTCGCCCACGAGGTGCGAGGCGACCGAGATCACTCCGGCGCCGCCCATCTCGAGCACGGGGAACAGCATGTCGTCGTTGCCGGCGTAGATGGTGAGGTCGGTGGCGCGCGCGACCTCACGGCACTGGGCGAGGTCGGGGTTGGCCTGCTTGAGCGAGACCACGTTCGGGATCTGCGCCAGCTCGGCGATCAGGTCGGGCTCCATGTTCACGCCCGAGCGCCCCGGGATGTTGTAGAGCACGACCGGCACGCCGACCTCGGCGATCGCCTCCACGTGGCCGATGATCCCGGCCCGGGGCGGGCGGTTGTAATAGGGCGTGACCACCAGGACGGCGTCGACCCCGACCTCCGCCGCGAGGCGGGTCAGGTGAACCGAGTGCGCGGTGTCGTTGCTTCCGGTGCCGGCGATGATGCTCGCCCGGCCGCCGAACTCACGCACCGCCAGGCGGTAGAGCGCCACCTTCTCGTCGTCGGTGAGCGTCGATGCCTCGCCGGTGGTACCCGCCATCACCAGGCCGTCGGAGCCGTGCTGCACGAGGTGGTTCGCGAGGGCGACGGTCGCCGCCTCGTCGACCCGCAGATCGGGGTCGAACGGCGTGACCATGGCGGTGAGGATGGCTCCGAACACGCGCGGGAGTATAGAGAGCCCCCCGGAGGCCCCACCCGCGGACCGCCCCACGGCGCGCTAGCGTCGGGTCCGCACACGGACCGGGAGGGCGCTGCGATGGCCACGACGAACGACCCCCACGCGGTCGACGACTACCTCGCCGCGCTGCCCGAACCGCGGCGCGCCGCGCTGCAACGGACGCGCGAGATCGCCCTGCGGGCCGCGCCGGGCGCGACCGAGCGCGTCTCGTACGGCATCCCGATCATCCGCCTCGGGCGGGACCTGATCGGGCTCTCCGCCGCCGCCGCGCACCTCTCCCTGCACGTCATGAGCCCCGACCTCGCCGCCGCGACCCGGGCGCGGCACCCGGAGCTGAGGGGCACCGGCGCGACGATCCACTTCACCGAGGACGACCCGCTGCCGGACGCGGTGATCGACGAGATCGTGACGGGCCGCATCGCTGAGCTCGACGCGTGACCGGCTGGTCTCGGCGCCCTTCCTGAGGACGATCGTGTGCGGTCGGAAGGCGCCGCGCCTGCCTGGTCCTCGGCCACGTGGTCTGCACGGCGATGGACGATCCGAAGGGCTCGCCAGGTTGCGCTGTGGCGCGATCCCCGGAGCTGCGTGGTTGAGGCCTGAAGCCTGAAACAGGTTCCTCGTCTCCGGACCACCGTGATCGGTTGACCGCGACGTACCCCGGGCGAAGCCCGGAGGAGCGGACTCAAAACGGCCCCGACGAGGGGCCGTTCTGTCGCCCTGATCTCCCCGCAAGAGGGAGATCAGTGCGTCGGCGCACGTCCGAAGGGCGGCGTTCTCCGGACGCCCAGACGATCGTCCTCAGCAAAGGGAGTGAGACCACCTCGAAGCGCGCCGAGGCGCTGAGGTCACGCCGTCCCGCGCAGGGGCGCTGGGTTCACCCCGAAGCGCGCCGAGGCGCTGAGGTCACGCCGTCCCG